>Ga0209039_10000888_pt1 | contig 28817 bp, 26 predicted proteins | sample BogFormECP12_OM1_FD_188238 | JGI IMG/M metagenome (GOLD analysis project Ga0209039, IMG submission 188238) | Bog forest soil microbial communities from Calvert Island, British Columbia, Canada - ECP12_OM1 (SPAdes) (version 2) | ecosystem: Environmental > Aquatic > Freshwater > Wetlands > Bog ... | reverse complement strand
AGAGGTCATGGGCAAGTTCGGCGACCCGAGGAAGGTCTGCGAGGCCGTTGTCGGCGACGACACGGCGACGATCATCCTCTCGTTGTGGAACGAGCAGATTGGCTCCATCGCGAAGGATGAGGTCATCCTCGTGGACAACGGCTACGTTTCCCTCGTGCGCGGCCACATGCGCCTGAACGTGGGCCGGTACGGGAACCTGTCGAAGTCGACCGAGGCGATCCCCGAGGTCAACCAGACGCTCGACATGAGCCAGCAAGAGTTCGAGAGCGAGCGCCGGTCGTTCGGCGGCGGTGGCGGAGGCTACCGTGACCGCGGAGGCGGCGGCGGTGGCGGCGGCGGATATGGCGGCGGCCGCTATGGTGGCGGCGGCGGCGGTGGCAGTGGCGGCGGCGGGGGCGGGGGGCGCGAGCGCTCCGACTCCTACAAGCGCTACTAGGCTACGGCTCCGACCGGATTCGAGCCAACCCTTTCCCCCGCCCTTGCGGGCGGGGGCCCTTCCGCGGGTTTGATTAAATAGGCCCGCCGATTCTTGCCCTCGAAGCCATGCCCGATGATCTCCATGAACTGACGCTCTACGTCCAATCGAAGAAAGCGGTCACGACCTTCTTCCGCCCTACCGCCGCTCAGAGCCAAGAGGCTGCCATGAGCGGCATGGGGGCCGGCCCATCGGCTTCGTCGTCCTCCGGGGACGCGGTCGGCGAATCGGTTTTCTTCCTCTCGGACGACCAGGCCCGATGCCAGGCGATGGTGGAGGAGATCGCCGCCCAGCGAGGGTACCATCTCCGGGTAATCGACATCGAACGGGTCGGCCGGATCGAGCGCCTGGTGGCCGAGCACCTCCGCGGCGTCCAGAAGTTCCCGGTCCTGATCTCGCCCCTCGGGCGCCGCTTGGAAGGGGTCGAAGCGTTCACGGAGGACGAGCTCGCGGCGATCATGCCGGCCGACCTCAAGAGCGTCCGCGCGTTCTCCTACCTCAAGGTCCGCGGCGGCGACCTCGACAAGATCAAGCGGCTCCTCGAGACCCTCCACGAGGTCCGGGAGCTCCACTTCCTCACGGGCGACTGGGATATCCTGGTCGTGCTCGACTTCGAGCCGAGCGCGGCGAACAAGCGGCGGGTTCTCGACTTCGTGACCGAACGGATCCGGGGCATCCCCGAGGTCATCGATACCTCGACGATCATCCCCGAGTACTCGCTGACGAAGTTCCCGCTCTAGTCGGCCCCGGGCTCCGCCGCGCGCGGCGCGGTCGAACGCGTCTCCGGCGCGGCACGACGGAGGCTCCCGGGGGTCGTTGCCCCGCCTTCGTTCCCGGTTCCGGGGTCCCGTAGAGCGCGTCCCCCGTGAGGGGATGTTCCTCGAGCCACGCGACCCCTTCGACGTAGGCGGCGAACGCCTCGAGGCTCGTGAAGAGCGGGATTCCGAGCTCGACCGCCCGGCGCCGAAGGACGTACTCGTCCTCGAGCATCCGTTCGAACTTTTCCTGGGTGAGCGAGAGCGGGACGTCGAGGAGGAGGTCGATCCCGCCCTGGTCAAGGGCTTCGAGGACGTTCGGGTGGCGGTCGGGCTCCGACACCTTGTGGAGGACCCGGACCCCGCGGACCCCTCGCTCGGTGAGGAACGCCTGTGTGTCCTCCGTCGCGGTGACCCCGAGGCCGAGGGAGCGTAGGCGCACGGCGGTGGGCAGGAGCTGCTCCTTGAGGGCCGGCCCCCCGACCGAGAGGAACGCGGTCCCTCGCCGCGGGACGAGCTTCACCCCGGTCGCCACAAGCGCCTTCACGAGGGCGTCCGAGAAGGTAGGCCCGAAGCAGGCGACCTCGCCGGTCGACTGCATCTCCACCCCGAGGAGCGGGTCGGAGCCGGAGAGCTGGAGGAAGGAGAACTGGGGGACCTTCACGCCCCAGCGACCCGGCGGGAGCGGGGCGACCCCCTCCCGCGAGAGGGGCTTCCCGAGCATCGCGCGTGCGGCCTCACGGAGGAGGGGCACGCCGGTCGCCTTTGCGAGGAACGGCAGCGAGCGGCTCGCCCGGAGGTTGAGCTCGATGACCTGGTACCCCTGCTCCTTCACGAGGAACTGGACGTTGAACGGACCCCGAATGTGCAGGTGGCGTGCGAGCTCGCCCGCCGCGCGGAGGAGCTGACCCTGCACCTCGAGCGAGGTGTGGCGCGGGGGAAGGCAGAAGATCGCGTCGCCCGAGTGGACCCCCGCGCGTTCGACGTGCTCTAGGATCCCCGCCACCAGCACTCGCTTCCCGTCCGAGACCCCGTCCAGCTCGACCTCGTCGGCGCCCTCGACGAACTTCGTGATCACGACGGGATGCTCGGGCGAGACGCGCGCCGCCTCGGAGAGGAAACGGCCGAGGTCGTTCCGGCCGGCGATGACCCGCATCGCCTGCCCGCTCAGGACGTACGACGGCCGGACGAGGACCGGGTACCCCACCTCGTCGGCGAACGCGCTCGCCTCCTCGACCGTCGTGAACGCGTGCCAGGCCGGTTGCGGGATCGCGAGCCTCTCCAGGAGCCGCGCGAAGCGGGCGCGGTCCTCGGCCGTGTCGATCGACTCTGGCGCGGTCCCGAGGATCGGGATCCCACACATGTGGAGGAGCGGGGTCAGGTTCTGGGCAAGCTGGCTACCGACGCAGGTAACGACCCCACCGAACGATTCGAAGTCGAAGATGTCCCGGACGCGCTCGAGTGTGATCTCCTCGAAGTAGAGCCGGTCCGAGCGGTCGTAGTCGGTGGAGACGGTCTCGGGATTCGAGTTGAGGACCGCGACACCAGGGACCCCCTCGGCCTTCAGCCCGTCCACCAGGTTCATAGTCGACCAGTCGAACTCCACGCTCGAGCCGATCCGATACGGGCCCGCGCCGACGACGAGCACGGACCCGTTCGGCATCGGGGCGACGTCGTCCGCGTCGGCGCGGTACGTGAGATAGAGGTAGTTCGTCCGCGAGGGCCATTCCCCGGCGAGGGTGTCGATCATTCGGACCCGCGGTCGGACCCCGACCGCGAGGCGACGGCGACGGACCTCCTCCTCGTCCAGCCGCGCGATCCGGGCCACCGCCCGGTCGGAGAGTCCGAGCTCCTTGGCCCGGCGCAGGAGCGCGGGCGAGAGTCCCGAACCGCCGGCCGTCGCGATCGCGCGGTCGACCGCTACGATCTCCCCGAGGGCCTCGACGAACCAGCGGTCGATGTAGGAGAGGCGGCTCACCTCCTCGGGTGCGATCCCCGCGCGAAGCGCCTCGAGGACCCGGAAGAGGATCTCGGGCGTGGGGGTCGCGAGCTCGGCGCAAACCTCCTCCCGGGACCGGGGCTCGGCGGGGGGGACGAGGTCCGCCCGCGGGTCCCCCATGCGAACCGCCTTCGAGATCGCCTCGGGGAACGACGCCCCGATCCCCATCACCTCCCCGACCGACTTCATCGCCGGGCCGAGCCGGCGGTCGGCGCGCTCGAACTTGTCGAGGTCCCAGCGCGGTAGCTTCACGACCACGTAGTCGAGGGCCGGCTCGAACGCGGCACTGGTCACCCCCGTGATCCGGTTCTTGAGCTCGGGGAGCGTGTAGCCGAGCGCGAGCTTCGCGGCGACGTAGGCGAGCGGGTAGCCGGTCGCCTTGCTCGCGAGCGCGCTCGAACGGGAGAGGCGGGCATTCACTTCAATCGCGTAGTACTCCTCGCTAGTGGGATTGAGGCAGAACTGGACGTTGCATTCGCCCACGATCCCGCACGCTTCCGCGGCCCGCAGCGCGGCTTGGCGGAGCATCTGGTACTCGAAGTCGGTCAGCGTCTGGCTGGGCGCGACGACGACGTTGTCCCCGGTGTGGACGCGCATCCCGAGGACGTTCTCCATGTTGCAGACCGTGAGTGCGTTCCCCCGCGCGTCGCGGACGACCTCGTACTCGAGCTGCTTGAACTCGCCGACGTACCGTTCGAGGAGAAGCTGACCCACCGGGCTAGCCCGCAGCCCGCGGGCGACGACGTCGTGGAGCTCCTCCTTCGTCCGGGCGACCCCTCCTCCCCGGCCCCCGAGGGTGAACGCGACCCGGACCATGACCGGGAACCCCAGCGCCTCCGCGGCCTCGAACGCCTCGGAGTAGGAGTAGACCGCCCGGCTTGGCAGGGTCGGGACCCGTGCCTTCGTCATCGTCCGCACGAACTTCGCGCGGTCCTCGGTCGCCCGGATGCCCGAAAGGGGGGTCCCCAGGACCTTCGTCCCGGTGCGTCGGAGGATCCCCCGGTCGGAGAGCTCGACGCCGCAGTTGAGCGCGGTCTGGCCCCCGAAGGAGAGCAGGATTCCGTCGGCCCGTTCGGCCTCAAGGATCGGCGCCACGAACTCCGGCGTGAGGGGTTGGAAGTAGACCCGACCGCGCTTCGGAGGGTCGGTCTGGAGGGTGGCGATGTTCGGGTTGACCACGACCGCGTAGACCCCCTCCTCGTCGAGGGCTTTCAAGCACTGGCTGCCGGAGTAGTCGAACTCGCCGGCCTCGCCGATCTTGAGCGCCCCGCTCCCGAGCAGGACGACCTTGGAGGGCAGCGAGCTCGTCATGCGCGTCGCTTCACCTTCCCTACGAACCGGTCGAAGACGAAGCCGGCCTCTTGGGGGCCGGGGTGGCCCTCGGGGTGGCCCTGCAGCGCGAGCACGCGACCGGACCGGTCCCGGAACCCTTCGAGCGTCCCGTCGTCGGGGTTCGTCGCCCAGAGGTCAAGGCCGGTCCCGTGAAGCGAGCGTGCGTCCACTGCGTAGCCATGGTTCTCGCTCACGATGAGGGCGCGGCCGTCGGCGAAGCAGAGCGTCTTGTTCTGTCCGCGGTGACCGTACTTGAGCTTGAACGTCGTCCCGCCGCGGGCCAGCGCGAGGAGCTGGTGGCCGAGGCAGATCCCGAGGGTGGGGAGCGCCCGGGTCGATGGCCGGCGGAGCTCGGAGACGGTCGCCGCGAGCTCGGCTGGGTCCCCCGGTCCGTTCCCGACGACCAGCCCCGCGACCGTCCGTCCCTCCCATTTCGCCGGGACCGTCTCGTCGAACGGCAGGCGAAGAACGCTCACTCCTCGACCGAGCAGTGCCCTTAGGATGCTCGCCTTCACCCCGCAATCGAGGACCGCCACGAGCGGTCCTTTCGGGGGTCCGAGGAGCTTCGGGCGCCTTGGCGCGACGGCCGCCATGTAGTTCTCTTCGGCGTAGCGGGGGGCGTTCGAGAGCGCTCGACGGAGCTCCTCGTCGCTCGGGACGTCGTCCGACGCCCCCACGTGAACGACCCCTCGGAGGACTCCGCCCGAACGCAGGTGCTGCGTGAGACGTCGGGTATCGACCCCCATGATCCCCGGGACCCCCTCGTCGGCCAGCCACGCGTCGAGGGAGCGGTGGCTCGACCAATGGTTCGGAGCGGCCGTGCCCCGCACGACCACGCCGCGGACCTGGACCTCCTCGCTCTCGAGCACCGGCAGGCCCCAGCCGTCGCGACGGTCGGTCCGTGGGACCCCGTAGTTTCCGATCAACGGGTAGGTGAAGGTCAGAACCTGACCCCGGAACGATGGGTCGGTGAGCGACTCCGGATATCCCACCATCCCGGTGGTGAACACGACCTCGCCGACGCGACGGGTGGGTGCCCCGAACCCATCCCCTTCGAAGCGTGTCCCATCCTCGAGAAGAAGCGTCCCCCGGAGGCCGGCGGTTCCGGGGTGATTCGGCACGGGCGTTGGCAACCCGAGCGGCCCCGAGGAAGCGATTCGACCTTAACGCTTACCCTCGCCCCGTCGTCGAAATCGCGCCGAGCCGGTGTCGTCCACCCGGCGAGGCATCAAATCCCTCCGCCGGTTGCTCGGCACGATGCCCGGGTTCCCGCGCCTAAAGGAGGACCGCTACGACCTCGTCGTGATCGGGGGCGGCCACGCAGGCCTCCAGGCGGCGGTCAAGGCCGCGCTTCTCCAGCACTCGGTGGCGCTGCTCGACCGAGGACCGAAGTACTCACGCTCGTACTACGCTCCCCACATGGCCAACATCCCCGGCTTCCCCGAGGGTGTATCGGGGCACCGCCTCTTGGACCTACAGATCGCGGCCGTCCGCAAGCTCGACGACCGGGTGGGTTATTTCACGCCGGCCACCGTGACCTCCGTCGAGCGGACCGCGGAGGGGTTCGCGGTCTCGTTCGAATGGCTGAAGCAGACCCACGTCGCCCAGGGCCGGGTTGTCGTCCTCGCGATGGGCGTCGTCGACCGAATCCCGGTCGTCGGAGGGAAGATCGACCCGATCTTCCCCTGGGCGAACCAGGCGCTCGTCGACTTCTGCCTCGTCTGCGACGGGTACGACCTCGTGGGAAGGTCCGTGGCGGTGCTCGGCCACGACGCGTTCGCCGCCCGCACCGCGCTCGACATCCTCCACTTCCGACCGAAGTCGGTCGAGCTCCTCACGCACGGCCGCCCCCTCTTGGACGGAGTCCCCGAGCCCGACCGCTCCACCCTCGCGAAGGCCCTTCAAGACCACGGGATCCCCACCGTCACCGCCGAGATGGTCGGCTTCGAAGGGATCCGCGAGAAGCTCTTCGGGGTCCGGTTCTCCGACGGGAGCCACCGGACCTACGACCGGGGGTTCAGCGGCCTCGGCTGGTACGACATGCACGACACGATCCCGCGGTCGCTCGGGTGTCGGTTCGACGCCGACGGGTACGTCGTCACGGACGAGGACTGCCGCGCGATCGCGGACACGACCGGTGAGCCGATCCCCGGCCTCTATTGTGTGGGCGACCAGCGGAACGGTTGGAACCAGATTCCGGAAGCGTGGGCGACCGCGGAGCGGGCGGTCGTCCACGCCTGGGCGTCGTACCTGTAGGGCCCCGTTACCCTCCTACGGGAGGGGGAGTCGCAATCATGAGGTGGTGGGCGAGCTCGGGAAGGTCCTTCGCGATCGCGGACGCCCCCGCCGCGAGGAACCGGTCCTCGGACATGGTCGAATGGGAGGCCGCGGCCTCGCTCGGGTCGGGCATGACCGCGTAGAAGCGCACGCCCGCGGCCCGGGCGCACTCGGCGTCGAGGAGGTGGTCTCCGACGAAGAGGGCCCGGTCGATCGGCACCCCCATCTCTTTGAGGAGCATGAGGAGGGCCTCGGGCGACGGCTTCGTCGGCCCCGCGGCGCTGCGGCTCCGCAGATAGCTGAAGAACGGGGCGAGCTGCGTGCGAACGAGCGCCTGCCGGGCGAAGATCTCCGAGCTCCGGGTGAGGAGCCCGATCCGGAACCCCCTCAGGGAGAGGATCTTCAGAAGCTCCGAGGCGCCCGGACGGGGGACCGTTCTCGGCAACGCCTCGAGCTCGATTCCATCGATGGCACGCTGGTAGTCGGCCTCGAACCGGTAGAGGATGCTGTCCGCCGCGCCGGTGTTCCGCAGCTCCTCTCGGGCGGCCTCGACGATCCGGTGGATTGGGTCCTGCACCGAGAGATGTCCGGGCATGATTCCGTAGTGCTCCGCGATGCGGATCACTTCCGATCGCATCCTCCCGAAGTCGTGGTGCGACAGGACGAGCGTGCCGTCCAGGTCGAACACGACCCCGAGCAGTGGCTCCAAGAACTTCGGCTGGGACCCTGGGGGTGGCATCACCCCTCCTTGGCTGGAAAGCGAACGCGCGGCGCGATACGTTAAGCGTTTGCTTCGAGCGGAAGGCTCTGCGCCGGCCGTCAGGGAGCCAGGTGGTAGGCGAGGCCGTACCAGGTACCCTGTTCCTTATCGAAAGTCGTCCCGCACTGGAAGCAGAAGAATACGCGGGCCGGGGGATCCTTCGGCTCGACCTCCATCGCGCCCCCGCAGATAGGGCAACAGAGCTTCTCTCGGACCTCGGGAAGGCCGTGCCAGGAGTCGCGCTTCCGGTCGTAGACCACCCCGTCGTGGCCGCAGACGAACATCGGGAACGGCACGTTCGCGGCGGGCGGACCGCTCAAGGCCCGACCGCAGACGGGGCAGAACATCGCAGGAGGGTAGCACCTCCCCGACCGAATAACCTAGCGCTGCTCAGCGAGAGGACTTGGGTCGCTCGAGCGTGACGATCGACTCCCTCAGCTCGAAGCTCCGCCGCTGGCCGCTGCGCCGGCGTCGGGCGACCTCGACCGAGACGATCCGGAACCCCTCGGACGCGCCGAGCCGGGCCAGGAGGAGGTCGCCCGGCACGTAGGCCCCCGCGAGGAGCGAGTCCCCCACCACCACGACGAACCGGCCTCCCGGCACGAGGGAGTGGTAGACCCCGGCCAGCACGGGCCGCAGGTCGGCAAAGTACCGGTGGACGACCGCGTGCATGTCGTCGCGGCGGTAGGTCCCCTTGCGCGCGAGGTTCTCCCGGATCCGGGGCAGGATCTCGGCGAGCCAAGCGTCCGTGACCGCGCTCATGTCGAGGTAGGGAGCGGCCTCCCGACGCGGGAGGTTGTCACAGGCCACCTGGGCCCGTCGCAGGGCCACGAGGTCGGCGTACGAACGGGCATAGCCGAGCCAGGCCAGGTCGACCTTGTAGTTCATCACGTAGTCCATGCCGTTCACGTACGGCGGGCTCGTGACGGCGAGCTGGACCGAGCGGGAGGGCCAGCCTCCGGTGCGGGCGTCCCGAAGGGCGACCTCGGAGGCGGGACCCCAGCGCGGGCGGTCCGCGCCGAGGTCCCGAAGGTCGGCGGCCATCTCGTTGATCGCGGCACGGTATCGATCGAACGGGGCCACCTCTGTTTCCGCGACGCGCTTCCCGTACCCGAGACACGGGGACCGGTGGAGGCGACTCGAGGGGATCAGGATGCGGCCGAACGCGAGTCGGAGCGCGTCGTCGAGCGGCTTCCCCTCGGGGGGCAACGCGTCCCGAAGGCGAGTGAGGTCTCGAAGCGCCTCCGGCGCGAACTGACGACGCGTCTCCCGAAGGAACGGGAGCGCTCCCGCGCCCCTCTGTTCGGCCCGTCTCAGGACCCGGTCACCCCCCCGAACGAGCGCGCGCGGGTCGGTCTCGAAGTTCGTCTTCACGCGGGCGGCGAGCACGGCCGGGGCGAGGAGCTCGGTACCGATGGCCCGGGCCCCGGACCGACGCGCCTCCACGAGGGTCGTGCCGCTGCCGGCGAACGGGTCGAGCACGGTGGCCCCGCGGGCCAGCTCGGCGGTTTCCAGGACGCCGGCCACGAACTCCGCGGAGTACCCCTGGACGTACGGCCACCAGCGGTGGACGGGAAGAGCCTCGTTCGACCGGAACGTGATCGACCCGGCGTACCGCCCGAGCACCACCCCGTTCTCCCGTTCGAACCGTTCGACGAAGGCCGCCGGATCGACGAAGTCATCCCGGCCCGTGAGACGCTCGAAGTCCCGGAGAACGAAAAGCCCCCGCCCCATTCGCAGGACGTCCCCCCGGGTTCGGAGCCGGTCGAGGACATCGGCGACACGGTCCGGGCGGTCGTCCAAACGCGTGGCGATCTGTCGGGCGGTGGCGCCGATCGCTCCGGTCTCTCCGAGCACGTCGCGCACGGCCCCGACGAGGTCGCTCTCCTCCGGGGTCGGCACGGGCTCGGGAGACCGTAGTAAGGTAATAACGGAACGATGCGAGCTCAGGCGAGCTTCGGCCGAGGCCGCCGACCCGCCGTCGGAATCCGCGCCGGGAACTCGAGCGATTTCAGGACCTCGCGCCGACGCCGGCGCCGTTCCTCTCGAAGCGCGTCGGCCCACGCGGTCTTGCGGACCTCTTCGTCGAGCCCGACCAGGACCATGTCGAGGTCGTGGAGGTCGCCGAGGTCCTTCTGAAGACGCACCAGGGAGCTCGAGAACCTTCGCTCGTGCCGGGGGTCGAGCGCGACGGCGAGGTCGGTGAACTGCCGGGCGCGGCGGATGCGGATCCGAAGCCGATGAAGGCGCTCCATCGACGGACGGCGGAGGGCCTTGCGGTGCGCCCTCCTCAGGTTCTCGTGGGTTCGGGCATGGGCGAGCGCGACGGCGCGGTGGGGGTCGCGGAACGACCCGGAGCGGGGCAGGCTGCGCAGCCTCTCTCCGACGTCGTCCAGTAGTCGCGCCTGCCGCTCCGAGCGGAGGAACGCCCGCAAGAGCTCGCGACCGGTGCGCGCGTCGTCCTGGACCCGGGTGCGGTACCGTTCCAGCCGCAGGAGGTCGCGACGACCGGGGCGCTTCCCGCCGAACCGCTGGAGGAGCGAGAGCGAGATGTCGCGGTCCCGGATGCGACCGACGAGGCGGGAGAGCCGCTTGATCCGGACGTCGAGCGGGTGGAGGAGGTCGCGTTCCGCGCTCGGGAGCAGGGTTTCCCATAGAGCGAGCCCGGTCCGCAGACGCCGCATCTGCCGATGTAGGCGGTGAAGGCTCTCCGGGGAGGGGTGGGCCGAGGCGACCACCTGGTCGACGGCCCGGGTCGCCTCTTCGAGGATCCCTCCGATCTCGCGAGCGACGCGTTCGGGTCGCATCGTGCGGCCATCGCTAGCCCGAGCCATCGGATATTCTCCCTCGCGAGGCGAACCGAGGTCCCCACGTAAACCATTCGGAAGGAAGGTTCCGTCCGCCGGAGTTCACCCGAGCCCTATTAGAGACGAGGCGTTCTCGGAGGGCATGCATCGTCCCCGGCTCGCGGACCTCGAGCGGGGCGAGCCTGCGAGCCGGGCCATCTCCACGGTCGGAGTGATGGACATCGGGTCGAACACGGCCCGACTCGTCGTGTTCGACACCTCTAGCGCCGGGACCGTCCGGGCGGTCTACCAGACCAAGGACGCGCCTCGCCTCGGGTCGGGGACGGGCGCGGACGGTAGCCTCTCCCCCGACGCGATGGTCCGGGGGGTCGCCACGGTCCGGCGGTTCGCCCGCACGATCCGCTCGCTCAAGGTGCCGAAGACGCTGGCGGTCGCGACCAGCGCCGTTCGGGATGCGCCGAACGGCCCGGAGTTCGTCCGGGACGTGTCGCGGGCGACCGGAGTGTCGCTGCGGACCATCTCGGGGACCGAGGAGGCTCGCTACGCGTACCTCGGGATCGCGAGCGCTTGGGAGCTCTCGAACGACCTCGTCTGCGACCTGGGCGGCGGCTCGCTCCAGCTCGCCGAAGTCCGGGACGGTTCGCTGCGCAACTCCGTTAGCCTGCCGCTCGGCGTCCTGCGGCTCTCGCAACGGTTCTTCGACCACGACCCGCCCAAACGGCGAGAGCAGGACGCGCTGCGCGAGCATGTGCGGGGAACGCTCTCCTCGGTCCTCGAAGCGTTCGGCGGGGGACCGTACCGTCTCTTCGGCATCGGCGGCACCGTCCGTTCCCTCGCTCGCGCGTCGATCGAGTTCCGGGACTACCCCGTCCGTCGTGTCCACGGCTACCTGCTCTACGAGAACGACATCGATGCGTTGGAGGAACTCTTGGGCGAGATGCCCGCCGCCCGCCGTCGGGCGGTCACCGGGATCGGAGGAGACCGCGCAGACGTCGTCCTCGCGGGGATCATCGTCTTCTCCGAGCTCCTGCGGGCCGTGAAGGCCGAGCGGGTCGTCGTCTCGGGCACGGGGATCCGAGAGGGGATCGCCCTCGAGTCGATCGGGGCGAAGCTTCCGGCTCCGGCGGAGGCCCTCGCCGAGCGTTCGACGGCCGCCGCGTCCGAGTCGTTCGCCTTCGACCTCGAGCACGGACGGGAGGTCGCCGAGACCGCTACCGCCCTCCTCGGGGTCCTGTCGGACCGTTTCGACGGGGGTCCGAGCGAGGCGCTCTCCCTCCGGGTGGCCGCGTGGATGCACGACGCGGGCGTCGCGGTCGACCTCTGGAACCACGCCCGGCACTCCTCCTACCTGATCCAGAACTACCCGATCTGGGGGCTCGACCAGCGCGAGGTCCTCCTCGCCGCGATGGCCGCCTACCTGCACGAGGGGAAGAACGCGGTCCCATCGGAATGGAAGAGAGGGTTCCTTCCGATCATCGGCCCGTCCGACCTGGAGAAGGCGGTCCGTCTCGGCGCAATCCTGGGCGTGGCGGAACTGCTCTCATCGGTCCGACCGAAGTTCTCGCTCGTCGCGGACGGGAAAGTCCTCGGGGTGAGCTTTTCTTCTTCGCGGGATACAACCCTCTCCCCCCGCTGGGCAGAGAAGGTCCGAAAGGTGATGGAACGCGTCTTCGAGCTCGAGGTGCGGTATCGCGATGCCTGATACGCCGTCCCCGAACCACGGCTTCCCCGGCCGGTTGCTCGTCTTCGAAGGTCTCGATGGCAGCGGCAAGTCGACGCAGGCCGACCTCCTCGGGAAGTGGCTCCAGTCGAAAGGCTACCGTGTCTTCTTCACCGAATGGAACTCGTCGGAGCTCGTCTCGAGCACCATCCGTCGCGGCAAGAAGAAGGGCCTGCTGACGCCCACCACCTTCTCGCTCCTGCACGCAGTCGACTTCGCGGACCGGTTCGAGCGGAAGATCCTCCCCCCGTTGCGGGCGGGATACCTCGTCGTCTGCGACCGCTACGCGTACACCGCGTTCGTCCGGGACGCCGCCCGGGGCTGCGACCCGGACTGGGTCCGGACGATCTACTCGTTCGCGCCCCGGCCGGACCGGGTCTTCTACTTCCGCGTGCCGGTCGCGGTGACGCTCCGACGCAAGCTCGCCTCCCGGCTCAAGATGAACTACTACGAGGCCGGCATGGACCTCGAGCTCTCGGACGACCTGGTCGAGAGCTACACGCGGTTCCAGGGCCGCTTGAAGCGCGAATACGAGCGCCTTTCGACGGTCGACGGCTTCCGCGTCGTCGACGCGACGCGCTCGGTCGAGGCGATCCAGGCCGAGCTGAGGGCCGACCTCAAGCCGCTGCTCGTGAAGTTCCCGACGGTGGAGCGACTTACGCATGACCGATAGGACGTACGGGACCCGGCTTCCCCGAATGCCCGAGGAAGCGCTCGTCGGCAAGCTCATCGTCGTGGAAGGAGCAGACGGATCGGGCCGCACGACCGAGGTCACGATGCTGCGGGAGTGGCTCGAGGTCGAGGGCCACGCCGTCGTCGATACGGGTCTTCGCCGCTCCGACCTCGTGAGCGAGGAGATTGACCGGGCGAAGCAGGGCCACACGCTGGCGTCCACGACGATGGCCCTCCTCTACGCCGCGGACTTCGCCGACCAGCTCGAGAACAAGATCGTCCCGGCCCTCGCGGCCGGGAGCACGGTCCTCGCCGACCGGTACATCTACACGCTGATGGCGCGGGCGATCGTCCGCGGCGCCTCCCGCGAGTACGCCCGCCACCTCTACGGGTTCGCGGTCCGTCCCGACCTCATCATCTTCTTGAGGGCGCGGCCCGAGATCCTGCTCCACCGGTCGATCGGGAAGTACGGCTCCCTCGACTACTGGGAGTCGGGCATGGACCTCTGCCTCTCCCGGGACCTCTTCGAGAGTTTCTTCCTCTACCAGGACCTCCTCTCGAAGGAGTTCGACTGGATGGCGACCGAGTACGGGTTCGAGTACGTCGACGCGAACCGAATGCCCGAGCAAGTCCACCAGGACGTCCAGCGACTGGTCGCCCCGCTCTACGGGGCCCGGTTCGTGGCTCCGCGTCGCTCGCCCCGACGGCCCCCGCGGGCGGTCAGTGGCGTTCCGCGGCGAGCTGCTTCCGCGTAAGCAGCCAGACGAGGCGACCCGCCCCCGGGCGGACGGAATTTGAGAACTCGAGGCAAACGGCGCCCCCCTTCGTCAATCGGACGACGGACAGCCCCTCGCCCGTCAACGCCTCCCCCACGAACTCCGCGAGGGTCGGCTCATGGCCTACCAGGACCACGGTCTCGCGAGGCCGCGCGGAGCGGCGGATCCGGTCGAAGATCGGGGTCGCGATGTTTCCCGGGGCGAGCTCTTCCCAGGTTTCCGGCGAGGGCGCCTTGGCCAGCTCCCGACGGATCAGCTCGGCGGTGCGGATCGCGCGGTCGGCCGAGCTCGTCGCGAGTCGGTCGGCGGACCGGACGACGGTGGCGAGACCGCGGGCCGCGCGCCGGGTCTCGGTCTCGCCCTTGCGGGTCAGGGGTCGCAGGTCGTCGTCGGGCCAGCGCGCTGGGTCCCGGACCTCGGCCGGGCCATGACGCACGGCGATTACGCGGATGCTGTTCGTTCGGGCCTGCTTCCGCCGCATGGGCACGTAGGGACCCAAGGGCAGGCGTCGAGGCAGAAAATCTCTCCGCCCGCTAGGGAGAGGGCGTCGGATATACAGTTCCGCGCCGCCCGGGGGTCCGTTCCTGGGTCTCGGCCCTGGGCACCCACCGGTCGAGCGTGACCTGGGCGATGTCCTGCGCGTAGGCGACCGTGCGATCGATCGACTCGAGGATGCGCGTAACAGCGGCCGCCGTCGCGGGGGGCATCGTGCCGCCCCCCACGGCCGGGAGGAGCCGGTCGGAGAGGGCGCGGCCCGACGCTTGGAGCGCGTCCCCGAGGTCGAGGAGGTCGTTGGCCGCGGACCCCTCCGTGGCACCCAGGACCCCTTCGAGGTGGTCCATCGCCTGGCGGTGGAACTGCCTCAGCGAGGTCGCGGGACCGGTCCCGTTCGGGAGGTCCACGAGACGTCGACCGACTTCGCCGAGAACGACCGCGTGGTCGGCGATCCGCTCGAGGCTTCGGGCGGTCGTCCAAAGACCGAGCCACTCGGCCCCGCGGTCTGCCGCCCCCAACTGTATCGCGGCGACGCGCTCGACGTACCAAGCGTCCCGGTCGATCTCGTCGTCACGGTGTTCCCAGTACCCGTCGTCCAGGAACGGAAGATGGGACCAACTCGCGACCGCTTCGCGGTGGAACTCGGTCACGAGCCGCCCCATCCGCGCGATCCGCTGGTCGAGAGGGATCTGGCTCTCGAACGCGAGGTCGCGCAGGTGGATGACCCCGGCCTCGTCCGAGATGATCTCGGGCTGGCGGGTCCGTCGGCAGAACGTACAGACGACCTCGCGGGTGCCCGGTCGGATGTTCGGACGATCGCGGACCACAAACTCGCGAGCTCCGGCAAGGTAGGCGCCCAGAAGGCGGCGGAACAGGTGCTCGGAAGGCTCTCCGCGACCGACATCGATCGTCGCCCCTTCGAACGCTTCGAAGGCGGACGGCGTTTCGTTTCGCAGAACGCGGGCGACACGAAGAGGGTAGGTTGGTTCGGCTCGCTCCTCCTTGGGAAGAGAGGACGGACTTGCCGGGGAGAGGGAAACCCCTTCACGCGTTCCCGCACCGTCCCGAGCGGGGTTGTTGGTCTTCATCGTACCGAAGAAGCAAGCCGTGCCATATATAGAGTTCCAATTTAGACTATAGTTTATGCTATAGCTATGGTATTTCGCGGATGTCGGTCGATCCTGGGGAATTTCGGAACGTGCCGATTCGTCATTCCCAGCTGCCCCGGTCGGCAGGTTCTCCTCGGCAGGCCCGTGCCGGCACGATAGTCCATAAGAGAGGGGAGCATTCGCCCGTCGCGTGACCGCGGCCTCCCCCCGCCGCTTCGCGCGCTTTCGCCCCACCGAGGCCGAGGTCGCGGGTCGCCGGATGTGGGCGGTCCCCCGCGCCGGCCTGTGCCTATCGGTCTTCGTTCTGGTCGGAGACCCGAAGAACCCGAACCTGGTCGTCCTTGGCCGTCCTTCGCCTTCCGCTCCATGGGCGGAGGTGGGGAACCTTGAGCCGGCGTCCCTCGAAGCCCTCCAGGAGCACTGGGTGCTGCCCGCCTGCCACCTCGTCGAATTCGAGAGCCCCCGGTCGGCGGCCGAACGGGTCGTCCACGAGCAGCTCGGCCTCGAGCACCTCGAGCTGCGGGGCCCCGAGGTCTACTCCGAGGCGTACCCTTCCCGGATCGACCCCGAGAGCGGGAACCACTGGGACCTGGACTTCCTCTTCCGGGGCGACTGGCCCCACGGTCGCGAGCTCCACTCGCCGGCCTTCAAGGAGCTGCGGCTCATCGACACACGGACCGTCGGCGCCCCCAACCTCGGACGAGGGCACGGGGACATCTTGTTGCTCGCCGGCTACCCGCTCGGCGCCCGGATGACCTGAACCTTTCGTCGAGGCCGGATTCCGGAAGGAACGGGAGACCCAAGCGACCCCTGGGTCCGTTCCCACCCGAGCAAACAGTGCGTTCGGGGGCCAACCCCGCGCCCGGGACCTCTGCCTGCGGCTCGAGGAGCCGCGAATGACCGGTCGAAGTTCCCCGGCCTACGGAGCGTAGGTCAGGTGGGAGGGCAAAGCTCCCCCACCGACGAGCAGCGCCGCGATGGCTGATCCCGCCGCGAAAAGCAGGAAGAGCAGGAACCCGGCGAAGAGCACCTTGGTCTGGGTGGTCACCGGCACGGTCCCGCTCATCAAGCCGGCCGCGACGTGGACCGCAGCCCCCGTGGAGGTCCCAGTCGACCCTTCGGCCGAGGTCCCGGTGGACGATGGTTCCAGTATCATCCGGTCGATCCACAGCGTGACGGGGAAGGTGAATACGGCGGTGAGACCTAGGGCGACGTACAGTAGGAACATCGCCAGGGGTTCCTTGGTCAGGGCGTCATACTTGGCGTAGGAACCGTAGTAGATGCTCAGTAGCCCGGTCATAGCCGCGAGCAACCCCACATACTGCGTTCGCCGGCCGGTGTTGACGCACACCGCGAACCCGAGCAGGACCATCCCCAGCAGCACGTAAGGGTCGAAGAACAGAATGTTGTAGCTTCCGGGCAGCGGCCAGACCACCTCTCCCCACAACCCGATGCTGAAGATGATGAGCCCGATGCCTCCGAGCGGAATGGCCTGGGCCTTGAGGTGGTCAAGGGTGCGACGTGGACCAAACTTCCGATACGTCGCGTATCCTACAAGCCCCGAATAGAAGAGGAGCCCCGAGACAAAGGCCAGGGTAAACAGCTGAAACGCCAAGGTGTCCACAAAGGGCATCGTGTGCCTCCTGTAAGGGGTCGAGCCACGGTACCGTATAAGTCCCTGCTAAGGGTTCGCAGGCCCTCGTTCCTCGGTGAGCTCTGCAGGGAGGCGTTCCCGGGTCCCCGGGGTCCGGGCACACCACACGCGCTCGTTAGTCGTCGGGAGTCTATCACCCGCAGAGGGCAAGACCGAGGCCTGGCGTCGCCGGTCGGCTCGGGTCCTACGGTCGGAGGTAAAGCACACGACCGTCGCGGACCGTCGCGTAGACGCGCGCGAACGCGAGGATGTCCTCCGAGGGATCTCCCTCCAACAGCACCAGGTCCGCTCGCCCGCCCACGCCGACGAACCCCGACTCCTTCTCCACCCCGAAGCGTCCGGCCGGTGCCGTGGTCAGCATCCGAAGAACGTCGCGCGCGTCCAAACCGGAGCGTGCCAGCGCTCGGAACTCGTCCTCCGTCGTGTAGTCGGACATGTACCCTACGTCCGTGCCGAAGAGCAGCTCTCCGCCCAGCGTGCGGAACCGGTGGACCACCTCGTAGATCGGGTCGAGGTAGTCGGGGCTCGGGCTCACGGTGGCGGCGAACATCTTGAGCGTGGGGATCATCGCCATCCGACGGTCGACCATCTCCCGGAGCACTGCCTCGTCGATCCCTTGGGTCGTGTCCGGCGGATGGGCGAGGACATCCACACCGGACCGGATCGCGATACGGGTCCCCTCTAGGTTCGAGGGGTGGCTGAACACGAGCTGGCCGTGCGCGTGGGCGACGTCCGCGGCCGCGCGTGCGATCGGCTCGGGCATCGTCTTGACCGTTCCCCGCGCGACATACGAACCGGTGAACAGCTTGAGGAGGTCGGCGCCGCGGACGATGTTCCGCTCGGCGATCCTCTTCGCGGCCTCCGGGGTCGAGGGCCGCGAGAGGAAGGGGCGAAGCCAGAACGGCAGGCTGTCTCGGAGGTAGTACGGGGTCCCTCTCGGAGGGAACACGCTCGGGCCCGCCGTGTAGATGGAAGGGCCTAGCAGCTCACCGGACCCGATCCTCCGACGTAGAGGGAGGGTGGTCCGGGGGTCGGAGCCGGCATCCACGACCGTGGTGAACCCTCGGCTCGTGAGCATGTCACGAAGCTGCGTTTCGAGGATTGCCGGAGCCTTCCGCGCGGCGGACCGCCACTTCGCCTCGGTGAAATGCACGTGCGCGTTCCAGAAGCCCGCGGTGACGACCCGGCCCTCCCCCGGGATGACCTGGGCGTCCGGAGGGACGGAGACCCCCACTCCCATCGCGACGATCCTTCCGTCTCGGATGAGGACGGTCCCTCGATCGATCGGAGGCGCGTCGGGAGAGGGGTAGAGCTTGGCGTTCCGGATCGCGAGCGATGTCCCACTCGCTCCCCTTCGGCCCGGCGCCATCTTCGACGGAGGCCCCCTCTCGGTTCGTTCGAACGACGAAGAGGGGTTGCTCACGGGCTTCGCAGGCGGAAGTGCGTCTAAAGCCCTTCTCGCGCCCGATGGCTCTTGAGCAAGGCGCAGGACGGACCCCGACGGACTCGATGGGCCGGGACGGATTCGAACCGTCGATCTCCGCGTTGTAAGCGCGACGTCATCACCGCTAGACTACCGGCCCGCGTCCGGAGGAGACCGCTCCTCGGTCATGGGGCTGTCGGTCGTAGCGTGTTCACGGTGGCGGACACGGACCGCCAGGCCTCGGACGAGTTCGGTCATCAGCCGACCGGGGAGGGCCGCTTCGCCGACCGCGGCCAGGGCACCGCCTCGCACGAGGATCACGGCATCGCCCGTCCGGATGCGTTCGTCCGCGTGACGGACCCCCGGGACGAACAGGTCCCCTTCGAGAGGGACGCCCGGGTCGACCTCGACCGCGAGCGGAGGGTCGGGCCAAAGTCGTCGCGCTCCGGCCACGGTAAGCTGGAACAATCCACGTTCCTCCCGCCAGGTGGCGAGGTCCGCGCGCCCATCGGTCACGCGCTGGAACCACGGCCGGCCGCTCAGCCGCACCGGGGGAACGAACAGCCGGCGGGCGGCCTCGGGTCCGAATTGAACGCCCGCGAGCGCCTCGAGCTCCTCGCGCACGACCGAGAGGGGACCTCCCGACACCGGGGTCTCGCCCACGAGCGCGTGCCCGACCGCGGACCGCAGCGCGGCGACCGCCTCGTTCGTGGTGGTCCGATCGTCCGCGAGGGTCCATCGAACGGCGTCGGAGGGCGTGAGGTCCGAGGACAGGAACGAGTACTCCTGAGGGTCGAGGTGCACGACCACCGACCGATACTTCCCGCTCGCGCGCAGATGGGCGAGCGCGGCCCGGACGAACTGTCGCTCGCTCTCTTCCCAGTCCCCGGTGACCGGGATGTCGTAGTGACGAGCCGGGGGGAGGTCCTCGAGCTCGCGCGGAACGAGACCGATCGGCGAGCTGACCGAGACGACGTGGACCCGTTCGAGTGGGGAGAGCCCCTCGAGAGCTCCCCAGAAGCGACGGTGGCTCCGGGAGCGACGGTACGGCTTCGTCTTCGAGCACGGGACCAGCAGGAGGACCGTCTTTGACGGCGGCGGGCGGTATCGTTCCCGGAGCCGGGTGCGGAACCGTACCATCTCGGGCCGTCGATGGGACTCGAGGAGGACGTAGTCCCGAGACCCGGAGAACGCGACCGGGGTCCGTTCGTCGAGAAGTCCCCCGAGCTCCCGGTCGGCGTACCGGAGCATCTCGGCGAGCGCCGGCTCGGCCACAAGCCGGGACTCGACCAGCTCTCGGAGGCGCCCGCCCCGGGCGGCCGCGACGGTCTCGGCCATCGCCCGTCGACAGGCGATCACGGCATGCGTCGAGAGGGGACCCACCGGGTCCGACGAGCACGCCGTGCAGTCGCACGCCCGTTCGGAGGCAGGAGGAGCCGGCGCGCGAGGGCCGAGCCCCGGGTCGAGGAATACGCCCTGGGCGGCGACGAGGTGGGCCTCGGTGGTGTCGACGAGGTCGACTCCGAGGTACGTCAGGAGGGGGATGCGGTGCGGGAGCGCGAGCCGCGGGGTCCACAAGAGCGGGGACGCCCCGAACCGGGCCCGTACGTCCCGGACCGCTTGCACGAACGGTAGTCCCGCGGCCCACAGGGCCCGGGCGTTGCCGAGAACGATGAGCTCCGGCCTCTCCGATCGCGCGGCCGTGGCGGCGTCCGGTGCGAGCGGCGGGTGGACCAGGAAGGCCCGGGATCCGATCGGGTATACACCCGACCCCTCGCCACTGATCTCCGACGCTAGGATGGGGGTCTCGACGTCGTACCGTGCGACCGAGTCGGAGATCTCAAGACCGCGCTTTCCGACCGGTGCCGGGACGCTGCGGAGCGAGAGGCCGGGACCGACCTCCCCTTCGACCCGGCTCTCGAGCAGGGCCGGGGTCACGACCGAGACGGGACCTAGGGTCGCCCCTCCGATCAGGGAGAGTCCCTCGAGACGTTCGACCGTTCGGGGCATCGGTGTGCTTCCCGCCGGCGTCGGCCGCGACCGGGCCGGCCTATCCCTCGGACTTCGAACTCTTCCGACGGCCGCGGGAGGAGGGGGTCGGACTCGGGAAGAACCCCTGCCATTGCGCGACCATCGCCTCGCGGCGACCCGCGCCCGCTTCCGACCTTCCCCGCCGGCCGAACAGGGGGTCGTGGGTGTCCCGGACGTCCCGAAGGAACTCCGCCGGGTCCGCGCTAGCCTTCTCGAACCCGTACAGGATCAGCTGCCGCAGGAACGACGAGCGACCCCTCCAGCCGATCCGACGGCGCACGGCCGGGTTCAGGTGGCGCTTCGCGAGGCGCCAAACCTCGTTCGTCGTCCGGTAATCGCGGGCCGATAGGCCGATCATGACCTGGGGCATACCGATCGAAGGGAGAGGACTCCGGAGGAGGTATTGAGCTAGTTCCTGGGGCGTAACCTACGGTTTTGCCTAGAAAACCCACGCCGGACCGAGCGGAAGGAATACAGCGAGCGCCACTCCGGCTAGGTAGAGCGCGCTCAACGCGAAATGTCGTTCGAACGGCACTCGCGCCTGCCGCGGGTTCCGCGCGAGGTCCCGGTCGGTGACCACGACGAGGACCGCCATGGCGAGCAGCGCCCCGAAGTAGGCGGTCGTGAGATGCAGCGCAAGCCCGAATACGGCGAGGAGGACGAGCGCGGTCGCGTGGAGGACCGCAACGAGACGCACCGACCGAGGGACGCCCCATCGCACCGGTACGGAGAAGAGCCCGAGCTCGCGGTCGCTCTCCACGTCCCCCAGGCTGTGGATCGTCTCGAACGCGGTCCCCCAGGCGAGCAGACCCCCGACCGCGAGCAGGACGGCCGCAGGCAGGGTGCCCGTGACGGCGATGTAGACGGCGGCGGGCGTGATCGCCTGAACGAGGCCGAGGAACGCCGTGGTGAACGAGGTGACCCTTTTCGTGTAGCTGTAGCCGAGAACTAGGACGAGGGCGACCGGCGCGAGCACGAACGCGATGGGGTTGAGAAGATAGGCCGCGAGGACGAGGACCGCGGCGTTCGCCGCGCAGAAGCCGAGCGCGAACTCCGAGGAGATGCGGCCGGTCACCAGCGCGCGGTCCTGCGTCCGCGGGTTCCTCGCATCGAGCCGCCGGTCGGTCCAGCGGTTGAACGAGTGACCGGCGTTCCGCGCCGCGACGAAGGCGACCACGATCCAGAGGAGGGTCCAGAGGCTGGGTCTCCCGTTGGAGGCAAGGAGCAGGAACGCGAGGGCGAACGCGAGGTTGAGACCCAGGGTCTGGATTTCGAGGAACCGACCGAGGCTCCGGGCCGGACCCGGGGTCGGGGCGGCGTTCGCCGTCACGGCTTCGGTCGGCCGAATAGCCCCGCGAGGACCGGATCTTCCCGGATCGCCCGTTCCGCGGCGGCGACGGCCGTCGGGTCCGACCGGATCTCCTCGGGCCAGGGTCGCGGGAAGCCGTCCTCGGGCCGCTTACGGGTCGCGTCGATACCGACCTTCGCGCCGAGGTTCGGCACGGGATTCGAGATCGACAGCTGGTCGACCGGGCCGTGCGAGAGCTCGAAGTCACGTCCCGGGTCGGCCTGGAGGCCGACACGATAGAGGACCTCGGAGAGGTCGTGGACATCCACGTCCTCGTCGACCACGACGAGGTAGCGCAGGAACATCATCTGGCCGAGGCCCCAGAGAGCGTGCATCACCTTGCGGGGGTGCTCCGGATAGGCCTTGCGGATGGAGACGATCCCGACGTTGATGAACAGCCCCTCCATCGGGAGGTTCATGTCGACGATCTCCGGTAGGACCATACGAACCACCGGCCGGAAGATCCGCTCGACGGCCTTCCCGAGGATGGCGTCCTCGGTGGGAGGTTTGCCGGTGACCGTCGCGAGGTAGACCGGCCGGCTCCGATGCGTCACGCGGGTCACGTGGAAGACCGGGAACGGTTCGGGAGCCGAGTAGTAGCCCGTGTGGTCCCCGAAGGGACCCTCCACGGCCCGCTCGGTGGGGTCGACGTATCCTTCGAGGACGACCTCGGCGTTCGCGGGGACCTCGAGGTCGACGGAGCGAGCCGGGACGAGCTCGACCGGCTCGGACCGAAGGAATCCAGCAAAGACGAAGTTCGACAGACCCTCGGGAACCGGGGCAAGCCCCGAGAAGACCGTGGCCGGGTCCGCGCCGATCACGGCGGCGACCGGCATCCTCTCCCCCCGGGCGGCCCACTTGCGATAGTTGTTCGCCCCCACCCGGTGGACCTGGAAATGCATTCCCAGGGTGTCCGGCCCGTACTGCTGCAGGCGGTAGATCCCGGCGTGCGGCTCGCCCGTCTCCGGGTCCTTCGTGAGAACGACCGGGAAGGTGATCGTCCGCCCTCCGTCCTTCGGCCAGCACTTCAGGATGGGGAGACGGTCGAGGTCCACCGTCGTCTCCTCGACCTCCTGGCAAGGAGCCGACCGGACTCGCTTGGGGGCAAGCGAGCGCAGGGTCGAGAGGGTCTCGATCGTCCCCGAGAGATCCCGGACGGCTCCGAGCACGCCGGCGGGCGGTCGGAGGTGGACGAGCCGCTCGACCCGCTCGGCCACTTCCTCGACGGATGCTGCGCCGAGCGCGGCGGCGATCCTTCGCGGCGACCCGAGAAGGTTCGTGACGACCGGCATGGACGCGCCCGGGACGTTCTCGAACAGGAGGGCGGGGCCGTCGGCCCGGAGGACCCGTTGGGTGATCTCGGTGATCTCGAGGTCCCTCGACACCGGTCGCGTCACGTGGACCAGGTCGCCGCGCGACTCGAGCGCGGACAGGAACTCCCCGAGAGACCGGAACGCCACGAGGGCCGGCGAATCTCCCAAGTTATTAAACGAGGGGGACGGGGTCAAGGTTCATATCGGAACCCCCGGTCGGGCCGGGGATGCAGACCGTCACACTCGAGATCCGCACGGAGGACCTCGCGCTCCTCGGGCTCATTCCCGAAGGGTTGTTCGCGAAGTACGAGGAGGTCGAGCTCCTCGAGACCCTTCGCCTCGAACAAGGCTGGCGCCTCCAACTGCTTCGGGTGCGGCGTCGGGGCCCCCTCAAGACCGCGTCCGAGCTCGAGCGCGAATCCCGACGCATCCGGGCGTTGTACGGCCTCGAGAGCTTCGAGCTCGTCGAGCGACGGCCCCGCACCCACGACTACATCCTGCTCGTCCGCCAACGCAACCCCGAACGCCTTCGTCGGCTCCTCTCGCTCGCCGGCGGGGAGATCTCTCCGACGGCCCCCTTCCGCATCGACGCCGAGAAGGTCATCGCGACGTTCCACGGCCAGGAGCGAGCGTTGCGTCGCGTGCTCAAGCGCCTCGACCACGAGGAGTTCCCGTACCGCGTGGTCCGAGCGTCGGGACGTCCATACGCCCCGGACGAAGGGACGGCGCCGCTCACGCCCCTCCAGTCGCGCCTCTTGGCCCGAGCGTGGGTCATGGGCTACTACGCGGTGCCCCGCCGCATCACGCTGACCCGCCTCGCACAGCTGACCGGCCGAAGCGCTCCCGCGCTCGGCAAGGTCCTCCGCCGGGCCGAGGGCCACATCGTGGCCCGCTGGCTGGCCGCGGAAGGATCGGTGCCCGAAGGGGAGCCGTCCGAGGGGAACCCAGCTCGGGAACCGTAAAGAGACACGAAAGCTCGTGAGGACCGTGCCTCGTCGAGCGCGGACCGTACGGGTCGAGCGGGTACCCGGAGTGCCCGAGATCGCCCTCCCGGTCCGGGCCACCCGAGGGTCGGCGTGCTTCGACCTCGCGAGCGCCGAGGCCGTCGAGCTCGAGCGCGGTCGGGTCACGCTCGTACGGACCGGGCTCAAGGTGCGCTGCCCTCCCGGGACGTTCCTCGAGGTGCGGCCTCGCAGTGGGCTCAGCAGCCGTGGGGTCCTCATGGTGAACGCCCCCGGCACCGTCGACTCGGATTACTCCGGGGAGGTCCGCGTTCCCCTCACGTACCTGTTCGAAGGGCGGTATCGCATCGAGGCCGGCGACCGGATCGGGCAGGTCCGCCTCGTCTCCGACGAGCCCGCCGTCTTCCGGCACGGCAAGGTCGCCCCCGTCCGCTCCCGCGCGGGGGGGTTCGGCAGCACCGGCCGCTAGCGGAACTCGGAGAGGAGCCGCTGCACCCGCTTCCGGTCGGGCGGCGGCGGCGCGTGACCTTTCTCGACCTCGTCCTGGATCTCGACCAGCATGTCGTGCATCCGTCGCTCCCGCGCGAACGCGGAGCGATGCAACCCGACGTCTCGAGTCCCCTCGGCCACGAGAACGATCGCGCGTCCCGTCCGAACCCGGCCGGTGCGCCCCCGTCGCTGGATCGTGCGGATCACGTCCGGGACCGGTTCGTAGAAGACGACGAGGTCGGTCGCGGGAATGTCCAGGCCTTCCTCGGCCACGGACGTCGCCACGAGACAGTTCCGCTCGCCCGACCGGAACCGGTCGAGGACGGAGCCCTGCTCGCGCTGAGAGAGTCCGACGTCCTTCCCGTGGCTCGTTTGGCCGACGAACCGGGCGGGCCGCACGCCGGGGTCGTGAAGGCGTTCGATCTCCTCGACGACGTGGTCGACGGTGCCGCGGTACTGGGCGAAGACGATCACGCGCGCGTTCGGGTTCCGGTGGAGCTCGTCGCGCACAATCTCCACGGACTTCGCGAGCTTCGGGTGCTCCACCGTGAGGGACTCGAGGCGCCGGGCGACCTCTTCGACATCGGGGTCGCCCAGGAACGCCCGGAGGGACGCGGTCCACCGTCGTCCTTCGCCGGGGCGCTGGCGAGCGAGGAATTCCCGGAGGGAGTCGACCCCTTGGGTCTCGATCAGCTCGAGCGCATGGAGCCCTTTCATGGCCGCCGCCTGCGTCGTCCGGGCCTTCCAGAGCAATCCCGAGGCCGAGCCCGATTGGGCCTCCTCCGCACCGATCTGCCGATTCAGGCGGCTTCCGAGGTCGAGGAGGACCCGTCGGCTCGCCTCTCCGGGCGGCAACAGGTCGAGCTTCCGGAGCACGGCCACCTGCCGCTGCACCGCCGCGCGGAGGAGGATCGCGAGGTACTGGACCTCGGGCGGCACCGGCACCTCCACCGTCTCCACTCCGATCCCATGGATGTACGGTGCGACGTCGGGGCTCAGTTCAGTGCGATACTCGAAACGTTCGATCCCGAGGTTCGCCCATACCTCCCGGATCCGCCGCCGGCTACCGCCCGGAGAGGCGGTCATCGCGAGCACCCGCGCGCCGGGTCCGTCGCGGTTCGCTTTCGCGATGGCCACGTACGGATAGTCGCCGACCGCTCGATGCGCCTCGTCGAACACGATGAGGGAGAACGTGTCCAGCGGGAACTCGCCCGTGGCGAGGTCGTTCCCGATCACTTGCGGGGTAGCGGCCACCACCTGGGGCGGTCGCAGGAGGGTCGCGCGGCGCTCCGGTGCGATTGCTCCGGTGAGCGTCAGGGGCTCGGGCGCGAGCAGGGTCCGCGCGACGCTCGCCGCGTGCTGCACGACGAGCGGTCGGGTCGGCGCGAGGAACAGCACCGATTCGGTCGGAGCCCGGCGGAGGAACTCGGCGATCACCCGGAGCGCGATCGCGGTCTTCCCGAGGCCCGTGGGGAGGACCACCAGCGTGTTCCGCTCGACCGCGACCTCGGCGATGCGCTCCTGATAGACCCGGTCCTCGAGGAGGCCGGGCCGGACCCGGGGGTGCTCGACGGTGGCCATCGACGGAGCGCTCCGAGCGCCCACGGGCCAGCCCTTTATTAGGGGCGGTCTACGCCGGGCGATGGTACCCTTCTGGGTCGAGCTCCTTCTCGTAGTCGCCTCGGTCGCCGTTCTGCTGTACCAGGGGTTCGCGCTGTTGCTCGCGGCCCAGATGCCGCGCCTAGACCCCACGCCGCCGGCGCCCTCCGCCGAGGTCCTCCCCCGGGTCAGCGTGGTGATCGCCGCCCGCAACGAGGAGCTCGACCTGCCGGCCACGCTGGACGACCTGCTGGCCCAGGATTACCCGGACCTCGAGATCATCGTCGTGGAGGACAGCTCGACCGACCGGACCGGAGAGGTGATCGACGCGCGGACCCCTCGGGTGCGTCGCGTCAGCCCTCCGCCGCTGCCCGCCGGATGGGTTGGAAAGAACTGGGCTTGCTGGAACGGCGCCCGTGCGGCCACGGGAGAATGGCTCCTCTTCGAGGATGCCGACGTCCGCACCCACCCCGCGGCCGTCCGAACCTCCCTCGAGTGGGCACAGCGAGAGCATGCCGAGCTCGCGTCGATCGGGCCGGCGGTCGACATGCGGAGTTTCTGGGAGCGGGTGGTACTTCCGTTCTACATCCAGGTGGTCCTCACGTACTTCCGCGCCCCGCACGTGAACCGACCCCACTCTAGGAGCGCGATGGCAAACGGGCAGTTCTGGCTCACGCCCCGGACCGTGTACCACGCGCTGGGTGGCCACGAGGCCGTCCGGTCGATCGTCCTCGAGGACGTCGCGATCGCGCGACGGTATCGGACGGCCGGTCGCGCGCTGAGGTTCGCGTGGGCTCCTCGGCTCGCCCAGACCCGGATGTACCGTAACCGCCCGGAGATGTTCGAGGGCCTTCTCAAGAACGTCCACGGGACCGAGTTCTCTGCCGCGCGCCTCGTCGTCTCCATCGCGGGTCTGGTCGGATTCTTCCTCCTCCCGCTCGCCCTCCTCCCGTTCGGGCTCCTGACGGGCACGATCGGGCTGACCCTGATGGGCGGCTTCCTCTATTTCGCGCTCTTCGGTAAGCATGTGGTCTTCGCCCGGGCCCTCGGAGCTCCCTCGGTCTACGGGCTCCTCTATCCCGTCGCGGTGGGGTACTACGTGGTGCTGCTCGTGACCTCGCTGGCCCGCGGGCTCCGACGGAGAACGGTCGTTTGGAAAGGCCGCTCCTATCCGATGGGACCGTAGGCCCCCGAAACGTTCGGTGAATACGCCGGACCGTGGTCCCGAACGAAGGGGCCGCCCCGGCTACGCGTCTGCGTCCGGTTCGGCGGGCGTGTCGGCCGGGAGGGGCACTTCGGACCGCTTCAGGTACTCCGGAGGCACCCGGTCGACGAGGTAGACGGTCTTCCCGGCCTTCATGATGACGAGGCCGCCCTCCCGGGCACGTTTCGCGTCCACCTCCAGGATCACCGGTTCAGGGGTGCGCACGCGGCCAGCGGCCTGAGCGTCTCCCGCGGTCTTCGAAAGGTGGACCTTCTTTCGGTCCGAGGGCTTGAGGCCGACCTCGAGAACGATCGACGCCTCTTCGGCCGTGACCGGGTAGTACAGGTAGTCGGGGATGTTCTCCGTGGGCAGGTCGAGGTCCAGGTCGACCGTGTGCCCGTACGTCGCCCGGATCCGGTCGTCCCGGATCTCGTAGCGGCCTTTCGCATCGGTCTCGGCGATCGCGACCAGATGTTGGGGACGCAGCCAGTGGTACGCGGGGTGCTTCTGAGAGATCGCCCGGACCATCTGGGGGAGGGCGACCCAACCCTGGGGGTCGATCGGGAGCTGGTAGCGGTCCGGGAAGTGCCGGAGGATCCCGGTCACGATCCGACCGAGGTGATCGAGCTCCCGGTCGTTCATTAGGAACCGTCCGGGCTGGCCGCAGACCGGGCAGTTCTCCGCCCGGAAGTATCCGTGCTGCGCGCACTCCTTCAGCATCGACTCGGTTCTCGTTAGGTCTTGACCTTGTCCGCCTTCTTCTCGAAGTCCGTCAGGAGGTCCCCATAGAGGTCCGTCAGGTCCTTCAGCACCCGCTTCAGGACCTGCTGGGGCTTCTCTCCCTTCGTCTTCAGGTAGAGCGTGGGGCGGTCGAGGTAGGGGTGGCCGAGGTAGTAACGGGCCTCGAGGACCTTCTCCTCCTTCTGGAGCGCCTCGACGAGCGGGATGAGCAGGGTCTCCTCGCCCTTCGGGAACTCGACCCGGAGAAGGTCGTGCTCCTTTTCGACGACGCGAATCTCCATCGGTGGCCCCGGAGGCACGGCCACTTGCGAGCGCTTCTTAAGCGTGGCGGGAGCGAACGTAGAGCGTCCGCCGCTGACGTCTCCCGCCGACGCCCATAATATAACGTTCATCGGCTCCTCCGAAACGCAACCATGCGGTTCCTCGTGGTCGGCGGCGGCGCCCGAGAACATGCGATCGCCCTCGCACTCCACCGGGCCGACTCCGAGCTCCTGGTGGCGAGCTCGAACGCGAACCCCGGTCTCGAGCGGATCGCCCAGCGGTCCGCCCGGGTCGACCCGACGGACTCCGCGCGGGTCGTAGCGTTCGCGAAGGAGGCACGGGCCGAAGCGGCGGTGATCGGGCCGGAGGCACCGCTCGCGGCCGGGGTCGCCGACGCGCTTCGCGCCGCGGGGATCCCTACGGTCGGCCCCGACCGGGCCGCCGCCCAGATCGAGACCTCGAAGCTGTTCTGCCGGGAGATTCTCCAGCGACACGGGATCGCCGGACAGCCGCAGTTCGCCGCACCGGCGACCGCCGACGAGGTCGACCGCGCCGTCGCCGGGTTCCCGGGCCCTTTCGTCGTGAAGCCGAGCGGCCTCACCGCGGGCAAGGGGG
>Ga0209039_10000887_pt1 | contig 28835 bp, 25 predicted proteins | sample BogFormECP12_OM1_FD_188238 | JGI IMG/M metagenome (GOLD analysis project Ga0209039, IMG submission 188238) | Bog forest soil microbial communities from Calvert Island, British Columbia, Canada - ECP12_OM1 (SPAdes) (version 2) | ecosystem: Environmental > Aquatic > Freshwater > Wetlands > Bog ... | reverse complement strand
CGGGAGTTCCCAATCCCCTCATCCCATGGATGGCAACGGAAAGCTACATTCTCTTCCTTCGTGTGATGGGATGTATCTTTGTCGCATTTGGGGTGCGCGCTGAGGTGTCGGTCCTCAAGCTCTAATCCGCAACATCAATCGCGCAGCCCTACCGAAAGCTCACACTTAATCAACCTAAAGGGCTTGTTGCACGAAGACGCGGGCAGGGCGAAGGCTGCCTGCCCGTCACATCGGGCAGCTTGTCCTAAAACCAAAACAGTCGCCGTCTGGCCCGATTTACGAGGTTTCAGGCGGCTTGAACCTACTGGCTGGAGAAGACGTAACGCCGGTGGTGGCCAGGGACGGACTTGAACCGCCGCCGCCAGCCTTTTCAGGGATGTCAGATCAAGGACTTAGGGGGGAGCCCTCAATGAAAACACAAGAGTTACGCGGCAGCGACGCACCCAGACGCAATCGTCACTGGCGGGGTGCGCCGATGTGGGACACATTGCATGCGCCGGACGGGTGATGCGGAAGATCCGGAGGGTGGCGCTTTCATAGGGCGTGCGATTCATCGGGGGCGCGGCGGACGTCGCTTTCTGGCCGGGCGGGAGGTTCCGGGCGCTTTTCATTTGCCGGGCAAGGGCGGTACGATTCGGCTTCATAATATGATGCGAGTCCTTTTGCTGGGCTTGACGGCAGCGTTGGTGGCCGGGGCGCAGCAGTATACCCGCGGCATCGGCATTTACCCCGGGGACCCGAAGGAAGACTTCGGGCCAACTCTGGTCATCGACCGAACCACTTATCGCAACCTGGCGCTTCACAGGCCGGCCTACCATTCGAGCAGCTACGACTACAACCTCACGGCGCAACTGGTGACCGACGGGATCAAGGAAACAACCCTGCCGCGGTGGCTGGTGACCGCCACTAGCGATGTGGCGCCCACCAAAGCCAATCGCGAGATCTTCATGGACGATAACGCCACCTCCGCGCTGGCGCTGCCGGGCGCCAAGGCATGGCTCCAGTTCGGGCTGGAGGGAGGAGACAGCGCACTGGAGGTGGACCGGATCGCGGTCCTCGCGCGCGCGCAGGCCGACCAGCAGCAACCCGCAGGCTGGGTCTGCACGGTGTCGGGCTCCGATGACCGTTTGAGCTGGAAGGAACTCGGACACGCCGCTGGGGCGGACCGGCCGGGAGCGAAGTTTGACCCGTCGATCCAGTTTGCCGGGCCCTCGCGCAGCCGATACTACCGAGTGGATTTCGAAGCCGCGAGCGTCCGTTCGTGGCAGGTGGCCGAAGTGAGGCTACTCGACGGGAACGAGCGGGTGAAGATGGCCGGACCGTCTCACTTCGCCAGCGCGTGGATGAGCGCGGGCAGCGGCGAGGAATGGGTGTACGTGGATCTGGGCGCGCCGTCGACGTTCGACCGTGTGGCGCTCTACTGGATCAGGCGGCCGGCAGAGGGAGCCATCCAGGCCTCGGACGATGCCAGGACATGGCGGACCATCCAGGCACTGCCGGCGGCCAGCGACGATCTGAAACTGGCGCGGCCCGAGCGCGGGCGGTACGTGCGCGTGCTCATGACGAAAGCCGCGTCGCCGGAAGGCTACATTCTGAGCGAGATGGAAGTCTACGGCCGCGGCGGTCCGGTGGCGAAGCCCAAGCCCGCCCCGGTTGCGCAGTCCGGGGGCCGGCTTCCCCTCGCAGGCGGCGCCTGGCGCTTGCAGCGCGATTCACTGGTCAAAGCCGACGGGGAAACGATCTCTAAGCCCGGATTCCAGGACAAGGACTGGGTGATCGCCACCGTGCCGGGCACGGTGCTGACCGGTTATCTCAACGTCGGGGCCGTGCCGAATCCTGACTTCGGCGATAACCAACTGCAGATTTCGGATTCCTTTTTCCACGCCGATTTCTGGTACCGCGACGAGTTCACGGCCCCAGCGGCCAAGGGGGAGCGGGCCTGGCTGAATTTCGACGGGATCAACTGGAAGGCGGAGGTGTTTCTGAACGGAGCCAAGGTTGGCCGTATCGAGGGCGGATTCATGCGCGGCCGGTTCGACGTGACGAACCTCATCCACGCGGGCGCCAGAAACGCGCTGGCAGTGCGGATCGAGAAGCCGGCGACGCCCGGAAGCGTGAAGGAAAAAGGCGCCGGTCGCGGGGCCGGGAACGGTGGTGCGCTGGGCGCCGACAACCCCACGTATCACGCATCGGCCGGGTGGGACTGGATGTCCACCATCCGGGGCCGCAACACCGGGATATGGGCCGATGTCTACCTGACGCGGAGCGGGCCGGTGACCATCGAGAATCCCCTGGTTCGCACGACTCTGCCGCTGCCCGATGTCTCGCGCGCCGACATTGTTATCGAAGCCACCCTGCGCAACCAGGAATCGAGGCCCGTGAGCGGCACCCTTCATGCGAGCTTCGGTCCGGCGACCGTCGAAATCCCCATCGCGCTCGACGCCGCGGCGGCGAAGACCGTGACGCTCGATCCTTCCACCAGTCCGGCGCTTCGGTTGGCGCACCCGAAACTGTGGTGGCCGAACGGCTATGGCGATCCGAACCTGTATCCAGTGGAGTTGACATTCACCACCACGCCAAACCTGGTCTCTGACGTGAAGTCGTTTCAGGCCGGGATTCGCCAGTTCACTTATAGCGAAGAGGGAAATTCGCTGAAGATGTGGATTAACGGCAGGCGCTTCATCCCGCGCGGGGGAAGCTGGGGATTTCCGGAATCCATGCTGCGCTACCGCGCCCGCGAGTATGACGCGGCCGTGCGGTACGAGCGGGACGAACACTTCACCATGATCCGCAACTGGGTGGGCCAGACCGGCGACGAAGCCTTCTACGACGCCTGCGACAAGTACGGAATTGTGGTGTGGCAGGATTTCTGGCTGGCGAATCCCTCCGATGGTCCGAACCCGGACGACAACGACTTCTTCCTGCGGGTGGCGAAGGATTACATTCTCAAGATTCGCAACCACGCCTCGGTGGGCCTGTACTGCGGCCGCAACGAGGGCGTTCCGCCGAAACCGATCGACGATGGCCTGCGGCAGCTCACGGCGGAGCTCCATCCGGGACTGCACTATATTCCCAGTTCCGCCGACGACAACACGCATGGGACCGGGACTTATGTGGTAACCGGCCACGGCCCTTATCGCAACGAGCCGCAGAGGTACTACTTCACCAACCCTCCGCCCAAGCTGCACAGCGAAATGGGTTCGCCGAACGTGCCGACCATGGACAGCCTTCGCCTTACCATGCCGGAAGCAGCGATGTGGCCCCAGGGCAACATCTGGCCCATGCACGATTTCGGTCTGACGGGACCCTTTCCCACCGCGATCACGCAGGGCTACGGCGCGGTGAATAACATAGCCGATTGGGTGAGCCTGGCGCAGTTTGTCGATTACGACGCCTACCGCGGCATGTTCGAAGGGCAGAGCAAGAACCGGATGGGGTTGTTGATCTGGATGAGCCATTGCTCCTGGCCTTCGCTGCTGTGGCAGACCTATGATTACTTCTTCGATCCCGACGCCGGTTATTTCGGGGCGAAGAAGGGCGCGGAGCCGCTGCACATCCAGTGGAACGCGGCGACTGAAGAAGTGGAGGTGGTGAACTACAACGCGGGCCAAGCGAGCGGCTTGAGCGCACACGCGGAAATCCTAAACATGGACGGCACCTTGCGGTGGGAAAAGACGGCGGCCGTGGACAGCGCCGAGGACAGCACGGCATCGCCGATGAAGCTGGAGTACCCGCCGGACCTGACGGCGGTGCACTTCATCCGGCTGATGCTGGCGCGCGGGACCGAGGTGGTTTCGGCGAATTTCTACCTGCGGGGATTGAAGGAAGGCGATTACACCGCGATCCGCAGCCTGCCGAAGGTGAAGCTGGAAGCCACGACGAAGGTGGAACGGCAGGGCGCGAAGTGGCTGTTGACCACGGAACTGTGGAATGCGTCCAAGCAACCGGCGCTGATGGTTCATCTGAAAGTAGTAAGAGAGAAACGCGGCGACCGCATCCTGCCGGCGCTGTACGACGACAACTACGTGGCGTTGATGCCCGGCGAGCGGAAGACCATCCATACCGAGTTGCAGCACGCGGATACGCGGGGCGAGCGGCCGCGGATGGTGGTGGAAGGGTTCAATACAGGGGAAGTAGTCGAGCGCTGAGACGGAAGGTCGAGGATGGCCGCTCGCTCTTCCGGCGCGGCTCGTCGGCGCGCGCTTCAACTCACCCCGCCTCAATACGGCCGCTTCCCAACCCGATTCCCCGGCGGATCGTATTCGCAAACCCAAACCTCGCGCCCGCCGCCTCGCGCCACCGCGCATCCCACTTCTCTCGTATCGCCCCAAACAATCTGCGTGTAGTGCCCGCACACGCTGCTGCATTTGTTTGACCCGTAGTCATAGTTGCGGGCTTCCGCCGCCCATCCCTCCTGGCAGGACTTGCGGACTTCTACTTTTTGCCAGCCATGGTCTTCATGATCTCTGAAATTCCGTACGGCGGGCTGCTCCATAGAACATATCAGTGGTAAGATGGCGTGCCATGGTACGAGCAATTCTAATGGCAGGGTTGCTGCCGTTTCTTATGGGGGCCGCCGATTTCACGGTTGGCTCCGCGACCGCGCGCACCGGGCAGAAGGCCACCGGTTATATCGGCGTGCCGGCGGGCGTGGACGCGGCGGCGAGCATCCCGGTGATCGTAGTCAACGGCGCCAGACCTGGGCCTGTGCTCGCCCTGGTAGCCGGATCTCACGGCACCGAGTACGCGTCCATCCTGGCGCTGCAGAAACTGGCCAACGCTGCCGATCCGGCGGAGCTTTCGGGAACGCTGATCATCGTGCCGCTGATCAACGTGCCATCGTTCGCGCAAAAGGTTCCGCACTTGAATCCGGTGGATGGCAAGAATATGAACCGCTTCTATCCGGGCAGACCGGACGGAACGCAGACCGAGCGCGTATCGTGGGCCATCGCCAAGCAGGTGGTGGAGAAGTGCGATTATCTGATCGACCTGCATGGCGGCGACCTGGACGAGAACCTGCGGCGCTACGCATACTGGGCCGCCACCGGAAAAGAGGCGCAGGACGCGGCGTCACGCGCCTTGGTGCTGGCCTTCGGGCTCGATCACATCATCCTGCAGGACTTCCGGACCCCGGTTGCGCCAGGCGGCGCCGTGACTATCACACGCTTCGCGGCGGGGCTCGGTAAACCTTGTGTCACAGCAGAAGCTGGCCATGCCGGCATCAGCGATGCGGACGATGTCGATTCATTGATTCAGGGCTGCTGGAACGTGGCACGGCACCTGAAGATGCTGTCCGGCCCGGTCTCCCCGGTGGAGCATCCACTGTGGCTCTCGCGCGTTTCCATTGTGACCAGCGAACTGGATGGCGTCTTCTATCCGCTGGTAGGTCCGGAGGCGTACGTATCGCAGGGAATGAAGATCGGCTACGTCACCGACTATTTCGGCAAGAAGGTGTGGGACGCGACGTCTCCGATCGCAGGCGTCGTGCTTTACATCGGCGCAGTGCCGTCGCTAAAGAAGGGCGACACGATCGCGCATATCGGGGAAATTGGGAAGTAGGAGAACAGCCTGGGTTGTTTCCAGCGTTATCCTGCCTGTTCCTTTCGCTTAGCCTGGCGCGCGAGCGGCGGCGAAGAGCACGCGCCGCGCCGCCCAGGCCCACGTTGCGATCTCGGGGCTAGTTGCTCGCGAGTGTCCGCGCGAACACTTCGGTGTCCACGTTTCCGCCGGATAGAATCACCGCCACTCGTCGGCTCCGCATTCGGTCCCGTTCCTGGAGCAGTGCTGCAAACGCAGCTGCGCCGGCGCCTTCGGCGACATTGTGGGTGTCGGAGAATAGGTGCCGCATGGAACTCCGGATCTCGTCTTCCTCCACTGTGACCATGCGGCTGACACCGCTCAGGATGATCTCAATTGCCGCCGGGTCCGGCACACGGCAAGCCATGCCGTCGGCAATGGTCTGCCCGACATCGGCAGCGATCGGGCGGCCGGCAGCGAATGACTGGGCATAAGCGGTGGCCCGAGCGGCCACCACGCCGATGACTTCGGTTCGCAGCCCCAGCGCATTGCGCGCGGCTACCATCCCGCAAATTCCGGAACCCATACCAATCGGGACATACACAGCATCCAGATCCCCAACGGCGTCGAACAGTTCGAGCGCGTAGCTCGCCACGCCGGCAACTAGCGCGCCGTCGAAGGAGCGGACCAGGTGCAGTTTCTCAGCCTCCGCCAGTTTGGCCGAATGCTCGTAGGCTTCCTGAAAGTCTGCACCGTATTCGATCAGTTCCGCGCCCAGCGCGCGCATCGCGGCGTTCTTCTCGCGACTGTTGCCGTACGGAACCACAATGACCGAGCGCAATCCCATACGGCTCGCCGCGAATGCCACACTTTGGCCATGATTTCCACGAGTCGCCGCGACCACCCCGGTCACGTGGGGTTCGCCCCGGCACAACGAATCCATGTAAACTAGGCCGCCGCGGACCTTGAACGCCCCCACGGGAGAGTGATTCTCGTGTTTCACCCAGGTCTCCGCTCCGACGCGGGCGCAGAGCAGTGGCCACCGGATCTGAGGGGTCGGTGGCATGACGCGATGAACGAGTTCCGCCGCGGCCTGGAGCGAAGTGAGGGAAGGCAGGGCCATGAGAGCACGCTTCTGACGATTGTAAGCAATATCCACACACACGTTGATTGGCCGGGCGGCGAGGAAGGGCACGAGCAGCGCCGCTCGGGCCCACCTCCAGCGTACATGGGAGTCTGGCGGACGCGCCGTGACCGCCCGGCCGCGCGCGCTTGTGGCCCGGCTTTGGCGGGCGCGAGCACTTCGCTTGGGAACGCCCACGTACGTGTCGTCGCTCCAACCTAGTCCTTAACCTCAAACACGTACATCCCCGACGCAGCCTCAATTACCACATCTCCGCCAGCCGCGCGCGCTCCTGCCACGCCCGGCGCCCCCGCTACAAACGCGCGTCCCTTCCATACGGCGCGTCCGCCTTCTTCCACAGTCACATCGGCATTTCCGAATGTCGGCAGGTGAATCTCCGCGGTGCTGCCGGGCGGAATGGTGACTTCCAGACGCGTGCGACCGCGTTCCCGCTGCCACGCCGACGCCACCCGTCCACGCACGGTGTCGATCGACGCCGACGCGTAGTGCAGATCGCGCACCATCTCCGGCTGGATGCGGATGCGCTCGTAGCCCGGGTTCTTCGGGTCGATGTGGATACCCGCCAACGAGGTGTAGAACCAGGCGCCCACGCTCCCGAACATCGCATGGTTGTGCGAGTTCATCGAGGGTCCTTCCACATCCTGCCAGAGCTCCCAGATGCTGGTAGCGCCCTTCTCGATCATGTACCCCCAGCTCGGATAGGTGGTCTGCGTCGCCAGATCGTACGCCAGGTCGGGCCGGCCATTCTGCGACAACAGCGGCAGCAGGTACTTGGTCCCCAGGATGCCAGTGCTCAGGTGCGTGTTCTTGGAGTACACGATGTCGGAGTTGAGGCTGTTCTGCACGCTGTCGCGATCGCCGGCCGGCGTGATGCCGAAAAACAGCGGCAAGGTATTGGCGGTCTGGGTTCCGTTGGCATACGAATGCGAGTCCGCGTGATAGAACCGCTTCTGGAATCCCGCGGCCACCGAGTCCGCCAGGGTTCGGTATTGTGCCGCTTCCGACGACTTGCCGAGCACCTCGGCCATGCGGGCCACGGTATCCACGCTCAAGTAGTAGTAGGCGGTCGAGACCAGGTCTCCCGGCGTGCGCTCGGTGGGCACCCAGTCGCCGTACTTCACGAAGGAGACGATGCCGTCCGCATCGGCCCGCGTGTGCAGAAATTCCGCCCAGCGACGGATCCCTTCGAAGTGCTGCTCCACGATGCGCCGGTCGCCATACTGCTCCCACATGTATTTCACCAGCAGCGGGTAGGCCGAGCCCCAGGCGGGGTCCGCGGGCGGCTTGAGCCTGCCGCGTGGCACGGTGTCGGGCACCGACCCGTCATCGTCCTGGTCGTCGCCGATGCTCCTCAGGAAGTTGGTATAGAACGCCGCCATGTCGAAGTTCAGCATGGCTGTCTCGGCCGCCAGGTGGGCGTCAGCCATCCAGCCCATGCGCTCGTCGCGCTGGTCGCAGTCGGTGGGGATGGAATGCAGGTTGCTCTTCACGCCCCAGACGATGTTCTGCTGCAACTGGTTCAACGAAGGTTTCGACGCCGCAAACGAGCCCGCCGGCCGCACGTCGGTATGCACCTCGCGGCCCATTACGCTGTCGAGCCGCGGCGTGCCGGGATAACCCGTTAACTCCACGTACCGGAAGCCGTGATACGTGAAGCGCGGTTCCCAGGTCTCGCCGTCTGCATCGCCACGCAGCACGTACGTGTCTGTGGCCTTCGCCGCCCGCAGATTCTCCACGTTTAGCGTGCCGTCCTCATACAGCAGTTCGGAGTGCCGCATCACCACGCGCGTCCCCGCCGGTCCTTGCACCCGCAGACGCGTCCACCCGCTGAAGTTCTGCCCCATATCGAACACGTAAACGCCCTGGCGCGGGCTGGTCATCTTGCGCGCCGGAAGATCCGCCACTACGCGGATAGGCGGCATCATCTGCGCCGAGAGCGTACCGTGCGGCGTCTCGTCCGGGATCACCGGACTCCATTGCTGGTCGTCGTAGCCTGGCGAATCCCATCCCGTCAGTTCGCGAGTGGCGTCGTAGGTCTCGCCGTTGTAAATGCTGTCGGCCAGGATCGGGCCTTCTGCCGTTTTCCACGATGCATCCGTCGCAATGAGCACGTGACGTCCGCCCGGAAGGTCGATCTCCAGTTGCAGCCGAGCCGCCCGCGCGTGGTACCAGCCTTCGCCCAGCATCAGGCCAACCGCGTTCCCTCCGGCACGCAGTTGGTTGGTGATGTCGTACGTCACGTACAACACGCGCTTATCGAATGGTGTATATCCGGGGTCGAGCACATGGTCGCCGACCTTGCCGCCATTCAGGTGTAACTCGTAGTATCCGATCCCTGCCACGTACGCGCGCGCCCGTGACGGCGCAGCCGCTAGCGTGAACTCCTTGCGCACTACGCTGCCACCTTTTACCCACTGTGCCTGCCACTCCGCGCTTGAGAGCAAGGCCGTCTCGAAGGTCGCCACCGAGCTGTATGCTGAGGGTTGATCCGCTTGGTCCCAGTAGCGCACCTTCCAGTAATAGGTCCGTCCGCTTTCGAGCGCCTTACCGCCATATACAACGTGAACCGCGCCGGCCGACGCCACCTTGCCGCTGTCCCACTGGTCGCCCTTAGCCGCGTCCGGCGTGGTCGCGACCAGAACTTGGTACGCCGTCTGCCGCGCCCCGCGTTCCGTATGCGCCGTAACCCAGTACAACCGCGGATTCGCCACATCAATTCCCACCGGGTTGACCAGGTACTCGCACCGCAGCGCGGAGGGAGGTAGCGGGCCAGCCGCGGAGCAGGCTGCCATCGCCAGTAACAACCAATATCCTTGTCGCATCATGCTTTGATGTTAAGAGAGTAGAAGCCCCAGTGCACGGGAGTCTGGCGGACGCAGCGTGACCGCCAGGCCGCTCGCGCCTCCGGCCTGAACTTCGACGCGCATTCGGCTGCTACGCCCACCATCCCGCCGCGGCTGCGCCCGTTGCAAACTGAAGAGTATGCCAGTGTTTCAGAAGAGCGTGCAGGTTTCCACCAAGGGCCGCTGCGACGTGCTCGATATCACCCCGCCCGTGGCCCGAATCGTGGGTGAAAGCGGAATCGAGGCGGGCATCGTGAACGTCTCGGGGGTGGGCTCGACTTTGGGCGTCACCACTATTGAATTCGAGCCTGGCTGCGTGGCCGATCTGCAACGTGCGCTCGACAAGATCGCCCCCGCCAACTCGGACTATGCCCACAACGCCCGCTGGGGTGATGACAACGGATACTCTCACCTGCGCAGCGCGCTGGTTGGCGCCGCCAAGAGCTTTCCGGTGGCCGGAAGGCGAGTCGCCATCGGCACGTGGCAGCAGATCGTGTTGTGCGATTTCGACGACCGTCCGCGGGAACGCCAGGTGATCGTCACCGTGGTGGGCTAGCGGCCCTCTTCCACACCTGGACGCCGTGCGCCGGCGCTGGTTCCGTGGCAGCACCACTGTCGAAGCCGCGGTAGTGCACGCCGGCACCGAGCCGGCGCAACGCGAGCGCGGGCAGAGTCGAGGAGCACGAGCTACGTCGCTCGGGGCCATCTCGTGAGTTTCAGGTGGGCGGACGGCGCGGCGTGGTAGCCGCTCCCCTATGCCGCACGGGTTCGAGTAGCCCGGCCTGCAGCCAGTTCAGTGCCTCGGAAAGGGTATAATTCGCGGCGTGGACGTGTTCGAGGTGATCAAGAGGCGCCGATCGGTCCGCGCGTTCGCACCCAAGGCAGTGGAGCGAGCGAGAGCGGAAGTGTGGAGATGAGCGGGGTGCCGAGATGAAGGTCGAGGTGGTCTGCTATTCCGGCTACAAAGGGGACGAGCGTCCGGTTCGTTTCCGGCTGGGTGGTCAGGATTACTTCGTGGAAGAACTGCTGGACCAGTGGTACGGGCCCCAGGACATCTTTTTCAAGGTCAGAGCGCACGACGCCAATGTCTACATCCTTCGCCGCTGCTCATTCGTACCGGAAGGGGAATGGAGCCTGGAGTCGTTCCGAGACATGAGGCTAGGCGGCTGACAGGGATACGATGGCCTCGACGCGCGGCTCGGCACGGCTTGCTCATGGATGGACACTGGTCCGCGGCCCGAACCTGTGGGTAGCGCTTGTGCGCGAATTCATCCGCCCGGCCGTGCGCGCCGTACCTTGCTCCATGGCGCGGCGATTGGGACCTTGCCGGATCTCGCTTCCGGCGGGAGTAGCATCGGGCGTGGCCTCACGATGGACCATAACCAATGGCGGGCTGGAAGTCTCGGTCACGACCGCGGGGCTCGAAGAGCATGATGTCGCGATGGAGTTGCTGCTGTGCCTCGGCCAGAGACTCTGGGAGAGACTGTCGGACGGGGAACTTCGTGCGTACTGGATGCTTCTGTGCGACGAGGTCAGCATGGGGATCGAGGGCGAGATCGACGAGCAGGCGCTTGAGGAGAAGCGCTCTCTATTCGAGAGCCGATCCCAGGCGAACAACGTGAAGCGGCTCGCAGGTTACGGCCGTGCTTCCTTCGCGGGGACGGTGGCCGAGTACGTTCACTGCCTCTGGCACGAGGTCACGGTTCGAACCGGGCCGGACTGTCTACCGGTGGCACCGTTGCGCCGGCGCCTGGAGCTAATGGCACGGTGGTTTCCGCCGAACCGCGGTTATCGCCTGTTCCCTCCGGCGCTCCATCGTGCGGGACCCCGCGACGCCTGGTAGCAAACCGCCGCTGGTGGCCTTCCCCGGAGCCAACGTGGCGATTCCAGCGTCCAGAGCCCTTCGCGCGCCGGAACACCGTGCGTCTACACACTTTTTTCGCGGGGAGTACCCGCAACCTCCGCCCCCGCGTCCAACCTTATAGAAGCGGACAGGGAGGTCGCGAGATGAGGGTCAGACGACAGTGTGTATTTACTGGGATGATAGTCACGGCCCTCGTAGCCGTAATCCCCAATATGGCGGCTTCCGGTCCGAATGCCAAGGGCGTGCCGGTTCAGATGGTGATCACCGTCCAACCGATTCATGGGGGTAGCGGTGCAACGGAGAGTCTGGAGGCCGCCGATGTGGCGGTTATGCAGGGTAAGACACGCGTGTCCGTGGTGTGCCTGGAGCGCTTGGCAGGCGATTTGGCGGACATGCAACTGTTCGTTTTTCTAGACGATTCCACACGGTCGTCCAGCCTCGGCACCCAGTTGCCCGAGTTGAAGATGTTCTTCAAATCCTTGCCGCCCACTACGCAAGTTGCGGTCGGCTACATGCACAACGGAACCTTCGCTCTGGCACAGGCCTTCACCGCGGATCACCAGCAGGCGGCTAATGCTTTGCGCCTGCCGGCAGGCATCCCGGGCGAGAATGGCAGTCCTTACTTTGCGCTTTCGGATCTCGCGAAGCACTGGCCGTCGAAAGCGCCGGCCGACCGCCGGGCGGTGTTGATATTGACGGACGGTGTAGACCGCTATTACGACACGGAGACTGCGGACGATCCTTACGTCGATGCGGCGATCCAGGACGCTCTGAAGAGTGGCGTGACCGTCTTTTCCATTTACCTGCGCGGAGCCGGTCTCTATGGCCGGAGCGGAAGGGTGACAAATTTCGCGCAGTCCCGTCTGCTTGAGGTCAGCCAGGAGACTGGCGGCTATGCCTACTTCCAGGGTTTCAGCGACCCGGTGACTATCGCGCCTTTCTTGAGCGATTTTCACGACCGGCTGGAGAACCAGTACAGGGTGACGTTCGAAGCACTGGGCGAGCACGGCGTGCAACCGGTGAAACTGCGGACCGAGTTGCCAGGCCTAAAGGTAGATGGCCCGTCGCGCATTTATCTGCGGTAGTGTGGTCTTGCATCGTCGCGTTGCGGCTCTCGATGGAGCATCGCCCGAGAACAGGCCACCTTTTGCGACTGCCTCGTTGCCCGCACTCCCTCCACGTGGTAGACGAACTAAGACCTGCGGGCCCTTGCTTCGACCACGAAGCGTACCGCTCTCGCGCAGACCGAACGGCTTGCCCTGTTAGGGGCGGAGGCTAGTATATACTCAATTGCAGAGACGAGACCAACAGAAATTCTGGTCGATGTCGAAGGGTCCTATGAGCAGCGGCCGTCAGTTTCCCATCCGTTCTTTCATCGGGTCCCTGGTGCTGGTCGCAGTCGCCGCTGCCAGCGTCTATCTGTCGTATGAACTGGTGGTCAAGCCACGGCGGGCACTGCAGGACCAGATCCGCGAGCAGAAAGAGACCATTCTCAAGCTCGAGCAAGAGAAGCAGCGCCTCGAAGCCTACCTGAAGATTTTGAAGCACATCGACCGGCGGGCCCGTGTTGAGGTTCTTCGACAGACGAAGGACCAGCAGGGGAGCCTACAAACGACGATTAGGTTCACCGAGGTTGATGATGCCGGCAAGCCGATCACTGTCTCTCGAGAGCTGACTCTGCCGGGGCAAGAAGTCTATTTTGACACCCTAGTGATCAAGTTCGACGACCACTTCATCGAGCAGGGCGACCCTGTCAAGGGCGGGGCGCTGATGGTGTTTCGTCGGATCTTCTCGAGCACCATGCGGGCCGAAGATGGCTTCCTCATCGACAAGGATGGCCAAGTGCCCGAGGTCTACGGGGAGCGGCAAGCGACCAGCGCATTCGAGAAGGACCTGTGGAAACGCTTCTGGGAACTTGCCAACGACGAGAAATTGGCGAGGGAGAGCGGCGTGCGGGCGATCCACGGCGACGCGCCCTACATGCGTCTGGAGCCCGACCGGGTGTACGAAATCTGCCTGAGGTCAACCGGAGAAGTCATCATCACGCCCGGAACGCGCATGGCGGCACCGCAAGCGAATCCGTAAAGCCCGCCCACAACAGAAACCCGCCACGCGGTTCGCGCTTTTTCAAACTGGCCGGACGGTCACGAACCCTGCCGCACTCGACACCCAGATCCCGGTCGATCGCTTGCATGCGCGGATTCTGGGTATCCTGCGTTTGGCTCAGTCCCACCAGCTCAGTCTAACAGCCATGTCCTGCCATCCAAATCCACCTTAAGTTCGATTGACGGGGCTGCTGGATGAGATCCCTTCACTCACGGAAACGGAATCGCGAAGTCGGCCGTTTCGTCGACGACCCGGTACCCCGGTGGCACTTGGAACAGCACGGGATCGGGCTCCGTCCGGCTGATATGGGTCCGCATTTCTGTGTTCTTTATCTGCGGGCCGGTCTGGAAGGCGTCTGTGGAGAGGATCTTTACGTGTAGTTCCGGCGAGGTCCAGATCTCTTCTGTCCTCTTGATCGGCGCGCCACTTGGCCATCTCCCATAGTCGGTGTACCGAATTCCTAGGACCCTGACTCCTTCGATGATCTGTGTTCCCAGTTTCTTGCCAACCGGTTTGGTCGGCTGCGGGTGGTCCGCAAAAAGGTTTTCCAATTCCAGGGGTGCGGGCCAGTCCAACCCATCTCTATGGCTGCCGGCATCGCGCGCACCAGGCTAGGCCCATCGCGCTTCTGTTTAAGTGTTAAATATCCTATAATCTTTTCAGGGCCGATCCCCGGAGGCAAGGAGGCCACCGTGAAGATCCTGAAGCTCCGCAAGGAAAGGTTAGATCTCTTCGCGTCGGTTGTCCAGCAGTTTGGCGAACTGCATGCGCCGGTCGAGCAGGACGGCAAGTACGTTTTCAAGCGGCTTACCCGCTGGTCGGAGGCCCGGCTCGAATACGACCGTACGATCCTCCCGCCCAAGAAGTACTTTCTACCGCCTCGTGAAGCTCTCCTCCGCTATCGCCCGGACCAGGGGTTCGTACCCTGCACGGAAGGACTGAATCAGCGGATCATTCTGTTCGGCGTACACGCCTGCGACGTCTACGCCATCAACATTCTCGATCGCGTATTCGCCGGAAGGTACAACGACCCGTACTACCAGGCACGCCGGAAGAACGTCGCTATCATCGGGATTGATTGCCTGCCGGACAAGCAGTGCTTCTGCCGGTCCATGCGGGCGGACTTTGTCGAGCACGGTTTCGATCTGTTCTTCTACGATACGGGCGGCTATTACCAGGCGCTGGTGGGCACCGCTCTAGGCGACGACATGGTGCTGGCCAGCGGCAAGATCTTCGAAGCGGTGACCAGCGCGGATATCGACGAGTACAAGCGGCGCTCCTGGAACAAGCGGCGGGCCTTCCAACTGGAAGTGGAGATCCGCGATCTTCCCGAAATCTTCGAGATGGAATACCAGAGTGAAATCTGGCAGGAGCTGGGCGAGAAGTGTCTTTCGTGCGGCAGTTGCAGCATGGTCTGCCCAACCTGCTACTGCTACGATGTAGCCGACGATGTGGAACTGGGATCGCGCGCCGGCACACGCACGCGGTCCTGGGATTCGTGCCTGTTCGCCAATCACGCGCAGGTGGCCAGCGGGGAAAACTTCCGCGGGCCACGCGCCAGCCGCATCAAATTCCGTTTCTACCACAAGCAGCGCGGTTTCGTGGCGGAATACGGGCGGCCGAGTTGCGTGGGCTGCGGACGATGCATCAGCGCCTGCCCGGTGAACATCGATGTCGTACAGGTGCTCGACCGGCTGCGGAGGGTTCAAGATGTTGCTAGCAGATGAAGTCGCAACCCATCACCCCGTCCTGAGCGACAATCCTTACGAGCCCCACATGGCGAGGATCGTGCGCATTTACAAGATGGCGGAGAACAACCACCTCTTCACGCTGCGCTTTTTGGAAGAGCACCTGGCGCGCACGTTCCGGCACCAGCCGGGCCAGTTCATCATGCTGAGCGTGCCCGGCGCCGGCGAGATGCCCATCTCGATTTCCTCTTCGCCCTCGCGTCCCGAGGTCCTGGAAGTCTGCGTGCGTCGCGTGGGGCGCGTCACCAACGCGCTTTACCGGCTGGGCACGAACGAATTGGTGGGCGTGCGCGGACCATACGGCAACGGCTATCCCATACAGGAAATGGTGGGCAACGACCTGCTATTGGCGGCGGGAGGGCTGGGAATGGCGCCCTTGCGGTCGTTGCTGTGGTACGCGCTCGATCACCGGGACAAGTTCAACAACATCATCCTGATGTATGGCACGAAGCGGCCCGAGGACATGTTGTTCCGGGAGGAACTGCTGGCGCTGGTGGACCGAACCGACATGAACTGCCTGCTGACGGTGGACGCGGATGCTTCGGGGACGTGGAAGAACCACGTGGGCCTGTTGCCGAGCTTGTTCGACCACGCAAGAATCGATCCGCTTCGGACTTATGCGGCGGTGTGCGGGCCGCCGGTGGTCTACAAATTCATTTTGCAGAAGTTACTGGAGCTCAGTCTTCCCAAAAACCGCATCCTGATGTCGCTCGAGCGGCGCATGAAGTGCGGCGTCGGCAAGTGCGGCCATTGCAGCATCGGTTACAAGTACACGTGCCTGCAAGGGCCGATCTTCACCTATTGGGATGCGATCAACCTGCCGGAGATGATCTGATGAACAAGCCTGCGTTGGGAATCTTCGGGCTCACGGGCTGTGCGGGAGACCAGCTCGCGATCCTGAATTGCGAGGACCGCCTTCTCGACATCGTGGCCCTGGTGGATGTCCGCGACTTCCTGATGGCTTCTTCGGCGAACGATACCGCCTGCCCCCTGGATATCGCCCTGGTCGAAGGCGCGGTGGTCAGCGAGCGGGATGCCGAGAGGCTGCGGAGGATTCGCGCCCGGGCAACCACCCTGGTGGCCCTCGGCACCTGTGCGGTGTGGGGCGGGGTTGCCGCGATGGATCGCGGCGCGGATCGCCGGAAACTTCTCGAGGAGGTTTACGGCGAGACGGGACTGAGTTACGATTCCGCGCCCGCCCAGGCGCTGCACGAAGTCGTGAAGGTGGATCTCAACATCACCGGATGCCCCATCGAGAAGGACCACTTCCTTTCCGCCATCGGCAATCTACTGAATGGAGACGCGCCGCTCTATCCCGAGTACCCTGTTTGCACCGAGTGCCGCATGCTCGAGAACAACTGCCTATTGATCGAGCGCGGCGAACTCTGCTGCGGGCCCATCACGGCGGCCGGATGCAAGGCGCGATGCCCGGACTTGCGGGTCCCGTGCGTGGGTTGCCGCGGTCCGGTGGGCGATGCCAATCGGTCATCCCTGCTGGCGATGTTGGAGGAGAAAGGCCTGGATCGAGAGCGTATCGCCGCCCGGCTGCGGACTTTTGCGCCCGAGGGAGTTGCACAATGAGCAGGATCGTCATCGAGCACCTGGCCCGGGTGGAAGGCCACGGGGGCATCACCGTCGAAATGGAAGGCGATAAGGTCGGAAGCGTGCGCTTCGACGTGTTCGAAGGCGCGCGGCTGCTGGAGCCGCTGGTTCGCGGGAAGAGCTACCAGGAAGTGGCGCCGATCCTATCCCGCATTTGCGCCATCTGCTCAGTGGCGCATTCGCTCACCTCTCTGAAGGCCACCGAAAATGCGTTCCAGGTCCGCGTAAGCCCACAGACGGAGTTGCTCCGCGAACTGCTATACCTTGGCGAGAGTATTGAAAGCCACGCGCTGCACCTCTTTCTGCTGGCCATACCGGACTACCTGAATTATCCGAGCGCCATCGCACTGGCGGCGGACAAGCCGGGCGCGGTCACGCTGGGATTGGGGCTCAAGAAGCTGGGCAACCTGATCCAGGAGACCATCGGAGGGCGAGCCATCCATCCGGTTAATGCCGTCCCGGGAGGTTTCGGCAAGGCGCCCACGGTCGACCAGTTGATCGAACTGCGGAGCGCCGCGACGCAGGGGATGGCGGACACGGAGGCCGTCATCGATATCATGGCGGCGCTTCCCGAAGCGGATTTTTGCCACTCCGATACGATCTACGCCGCGTTGCGCTCGCCGGGCCTCGACAGCTACTATGCCGGCGATGAAGTCATGGTTGCATCCAATGGGAACCGGACCATGGTGCGGGCCGCCGACTATCGGACGCTGACGAATGAGGTGGCTGTCCAGCACTCGACCGCCAAGCACAGCAGCTTCCGGGGAAAGCCGTTCATGGTCGGCTCGCTGGCGCGGCTGGCCGTCAACTCGCAGCGCCTTACCGGAAAGCTGGCGGAGGCGATGAAGCGCCTCAAGCTCCAGTTGCCCGCCGACAATCCCATGGACAACAACAAGGCCCAGGCTGTGGAGCTGATGGGCGACGTGGAGAGGGCATGGGCGATTGTGGAGGAGCTTCTGCGGACCGGCGTCAAGGATGAGCGGCCCGTCGAGATTCATCCCCGCGCTGGAACCGGCACGGCGATCACGGAAGCTCCCCGCGGGCTGCTCATCCATAGTTACACGTATGATGCGGCCGGGCGGATCACCGCGGCGGACGTGATCACGCCGACCGCCCTGAACGCGGCCAGCATGGAAGCGCATTTTCGCCGGGCGGCGGAACAGTGCACGGAACGCGATGACGAAGTAATGAGGAGGCGGTTGCAGATGATCGCGCGGGCCTACGATCCCTGCATTTCCTGCTCCGTACACCTCGTGCGCAGATGATGAAACCAACACTCGTGATCGGTCTCGGCAATCCGTTGATGGGCGATGACGGGGTGGGGTGGCATGTGGCAGAACGTCTGGCGGGCGACCCAAGACTACCCGAAAGCGTGGAAGTGATGTGCGGCGGAACGGACCTGCTGCGATGCGGCGGGCAGATGGAAGGCCGAAGCCGCGTAATCCTCATCGACGCCATTCAGGACGATCGACCGGCGGGGAGCGTGCTGGTATTGGGCGAGAGCTTTTCCGAAATGGACAGCCGCCAGGAGCATGCGCATCACCTTTCCGCCGTCCAGGCGATCCAGCTTCTGAAGATGACGGTGGCCGCGCCTATCGCGCTGCTGGGAATTTCCATCCGATCGGCAGTGGCCCGGACCGAGCTGTCGCCCGCCGTCGACGGCCGCATGCCGTCAATCGTGGACCGGGTGCTCCAGGAATTGATATGAGCTCACGTCAAGTACCGAACGCTCCCTTACGGTCGCGGCTCGGAAGGCCATCTGAGCCGCGACCGTGAGGGAGCGTTCGGCAGCGTAGGAGTTGGTATGCCAGTGATGAGTGAGGTTCTTCTAACGACGCTCCTCCTGGGCCTGGCCGCTCTGGGCTTGTGGCGAGCGGCGCGGCTTTACCTGAGATTCCGCGGCCTGCGGATCATCGGCTGCCCGGAAGCCGGGCAGCCTGCCGCCGTGAAGCTGGCGGCGTGGCGCATGGCCGTCACCCCAGGCTTCAGCCAGCCCAAGCTGCGCCTGGTCGATTGTTCCCGCTGGCGCGATGGGGGGCGTTGCGAGCAGGCGTGCTTGACGGGCATTGCGGCGGCGCCGGAGGAATGCCTGGTGGCGACGATCCTGTCGAAGTGGTACGAGGCCAAAGCATGCACCTGCTGTGGAAGACCGCTGACGCGGATGGCTCCATGGCGCCACAAGCCGTGCGCGATGAGTCCCGACCTGCGGCTTGTCGAATGGAGGAACGTCCCGGCCGAAGAGATCCCGAGCATCCTCGCCACGCACTCGCCAGTCTGCCGGGAGTGCCTGGTGGCTGAAACTCACACCTTGTGACGGCCGTTTGACAACCGCTTCACTTTCAGACTTCCATATCCTATAATTGATTGGGGCGATGCCCGGTTTCTCGGGTTGGGTACAGTCGCCTGGCGGGAAGGAGGCTCCGATGCCTGCAAAGGTGCTCCTGATCGACGACGATTCCGACTTTCGGGCCGCAGTGAAATCTCTCCTCGAAAGTCACGGCTATGACGTGCTGGAGGCCTCTTCCGGACACGATGGCCTGCGGATGGTGCTTGAGCACAAACCCGACGCGATTCTGGTGGACATCATGATGGAAACCACCGTCGAGGGTTATGGGGTGACGTATGCTCTCAAGTATCAGGACGAGTACGCGAGTTTTCGCAACACCCCGCTCTTCATGATCTCTTCGATCGAGGAAAGCCCGGACGAGCGCTTTCCGATGTCCGCCGAAGTCGAGATGATCCGGCCGGACCGGTACCTTACCAAGCCGCTCGACATACCCAAATTTCTCGGGCTTCTGGAAAAGGCGCTGGGGGCGGCCAAGGGCGTAGTGGTCTGAATATCCGTCCACTTTGTCGATCACGGGGGAGAGAGAAATGAGCGGGCCCGTTGTGCCGCCGGCGGTAGTCGTCATCGACGACGATTACGCGATACGGTTGTCGTGCGGGAAAATCCTGACGAAAATGGGCCTTCGTGCCGAGAGCTTTGAGGACGGGGCTCGCGGACTGGAAGGCGTGGCGAAGCTGAAACCGGACATGGTTGTGGTGGATCTCAAGATGCCCGGCATCAGCGGTATGGAAGTTCTTTCGCGCGTCCACGAGATCGACCCTCAAATCGTGATCGTGGTGATCACAGGATACGCGACCATCGACACCGCCGTGCAGGCAATGAAGTGCGGCGCCTATGACTTTCTGCCCAAGCCGTTTTCGCCGGATGAGCTGCGATTGATTGTGAACCGCGGGCTGGAACGCCGCCGGCTGGGACTGGAGTCGCAGCGCCACGAGGTGGAGCGGGCCATGCTGACGCGGCGCTTTGTAACCTTCGTGGCGCATCAGCTTCGCACACCGCTGGTGGCGGTGCATCAATACCTGAATGTGATGAAACACCTCGACCAGAGTCCGGCGAAGGAGCACGAGTGGATCGCCCGTTGTCTGACCCGAATCGAGGAACTCCAGAACCTGATCGCCGACTGGCTCACCCTGGCAAGGGTGGAGGGCGGCGCGATGTTGAAGGAAAGGATCAGAGTCGATCTCGGCCAGACCATTCTCGACATCCTGAAGGCATATCAGGAGACCGCTGCCGCCGAGCGAGTCTCGCTGGAAGCCGGGGTGGCGGAAAGCAGCCTGTATGTTCTGGGCGACCGGAACTGCCTCAGCGTGCTGTTTGACAATTTGATCACGAACGCCATCAAGTACAACAAGCCGGGCGGAAAGGTGACGGTTAGCGGGGCTGTTGCAGACGGGGAGGTTGTCATTGGCGTGGCCGACACCGGCGTGGGAATCCCGGAGAAGTATCGTCCGTTTCTCTTCGACGAGTTTTTCCGGGTCAAAGACGAGTCTGCGAAGCAGACTGCTGGAACCGGCCTGGGGCTGCACATTTCGAAAAGAATCGTCTCGGAAATGGGCGGAACGATTCGTGTGGAGAGCCAGGCTGGCGAAGGCTCTGTGTTTTGGGTGCGCTTGCCGGCCGCAGAGGATCCGGCAGCGGGAATCGGGAGTCAAAACGATGCAGGAGCAGAAACGGATTCTAATGGTCGATGACGACCAGGATTTTGCGGAAGCGGTATCGTGTTTCCTCGAAGCCAAGGGGCTCACGGTCTTCCGGGCGCACGACGGAAAGGAAGGCGTCAAGCTGGCGAAGATGGAGCGGCCGGACCTGATTCTCATGGATATCATGATGGGCGAAAGAACGGAGGGGTTCTTCACGATCCAGGAAATCCGCCGCGACCCCGCCCTGAAGGACGTGCCGGTTTTCGTCCTCAGCTCGTTCTGCACGCGGCTTCCGGACTTCGAAATCCCGTCAAGCGGCGGCTGGCTCGAGCATGACATGTTCTTCGCAAAACCGGTGGACATGGCACAGTTGACGGAGAACATTCTCCACCGTATCGGCCAGCCGGGGTAACGACGGCATGCGCTTGAGTTTCGCTTCTCGCAGGCTGTCGCTCACGGCCAGGCTGATATGGAGCTATCTGATCATTCTGGGCACCGGAGGCTTGGCCACGTCGCTGGTGGGCTCGTGGATCGTCAGTTCCACTATTATGATGCAGGCCCGCCGGGCGGTGGACCACGATTTCGCGACTGCCAGAACGGTTTATGAACAGCAACTCGAGTCGCTGAAACTGTCGGTCGAATTTGCGGCAGCCGGCAGCGCGGTCCAGCATTACCTCGCCGGCGACGACGGCGGCGCTCTTGCCGGCTATCTGGAGCGAATCCGGCAGGACCTGGGCTTCGACTTCCTCAGCCTCACGGACCGAAAGGGGCGTGTTGTATTCCGGGTCTCACAACCCGGCCGCATCCGCGATGACGCATCTTCACTCAGCGTGGTCAGGGCGGCCCTTGCCGGCAAAATTGCCGCTGCGACCGAGACTCTCCCCGGCAACTTGCTCGGCAGTGAAGATCCCGGCTTGCGCGCCCGGGTTCACCTTGGTGGAGACGCCGGCGAGGAGAGTCCGGGTATGGCGCTGGTGGTGGCCGCACCGGTGGGCGCCTCTTCCGCGCAGCCGATGGGAGCCCTCTATGGCGGCGTCCTCCTGAATGGGAATTTCGGAATTGTGGATCGCGTTTGGGAACTGCTCTTCCGCGGCGACCGGTTCAAGGATGTGGACAGCGGATCGGTCACGATATTCGAGAGAGATGTCCGGATCTCGACCAACGTCCGAACCAAGGCGGGTGACCGGGCGGTGGGCACGCGCGCCCCCAGCGAGGTCCATGACGCCGTCCTCGACCGCGGGGAACTCTGGAGAGGCCGGACCTTCGTGGTGAAGGACTGGTACATGAGCGAATACGCTCCCATTCGCAACTATGACGGGGAGGTGATCGGAATGCTCTCCGTCGGTATTCTCGAGAACACCTACACGGCCATTCGCAACCGGGTGATCCTCTCCTTTTTCGGCATTGCGACGTTAGGCTTTCTGCTGATCCTCGGCATCACCTACTACATGATCCGCAACATCACCCGCCCGATCGGCGAGATGGTCGCCGCGACGCGCAACATCATCGCGGGCCGGTTCGATCAGGAAGTGCGCTCGAATTCACCGGGCGAGATCGCACTGCTGGCGGAGTCCTTCAACGCCATGCTGAAGAGCCTGCGCCAGATGAAGGCCGATCTTGAGGAATGGGGCCGAACCCTGGAGGAAAAAGTAAAGCAACGAACCGAGGAACTGGTGGCCATGCAGGCCAGAGTGGCGCAATCGGAGAGGCTGGCCTCGCTCGGCATGCTGGCGGCCGGGGTGGCGCACGAGGTCAACAATCCGCTGGGCGGAATCCTGGCCCTGACCGGCCTCACCATCGAAGACATGCCGCAAGACGATCCGAACCGCGAAAACCTGGCGGAGGTGATTCACCAGACCGAGCGTTGCCGCGACATCGTCAAAGGGCTGCTGGAATTCTCGCGGCAGTCGAAAGGCAATACCGAGCCGCTGGATCTCAACAAGGTTCTCCAGGACACCCTGTCACTGGTGGAAAAACAGGCCTTATTCTTCAATATCGACGTCGTCTGGAAGCTGGATCCGGAACTGCCTCACGTGATCGCCGACCGATCGCAATTCCAACAGGTGTTCATGAACATCCTGATGAATGCGGTTCAGGCGATGAACGAGCGCGGCACCATCACCGTCGTGACACGCTACGACAGATCCCGCAATTCCGCCGAGGCGGCGATTTCCGACACGGGTCAGGGCATACCACCCGAAGAGATCGACCACATCTTCGATCCCTTCTTCACCACCAAAGAGAGCGGCCACGGTACCGGCCTTGGTTTGTCGATAGCCTATGGAATCGTAACCACCCATCGCGGGACCATTTTCGTCCAGAGCGAGCTTGGCAAAGGGAGTACGTTTACAGTCCGCATGCCGGTCGAAACGGTAGTCGGGCCGGAACCATAGCTCGCGTCTTTCTGTGCCGGAAATCCTCAGCATGCAGCAAATCGCAGCCCGCACGGCGTCAGACCATCTTTGGCGGCGCAGGCACGATGTTGGGAAGCGGCTCGCCTCGACCCGGTCCCGACATCTTCTTGCACGGCTGCTTCCGGCGAGCCAGGTGGAGATAATCCAGCACTAACTGACGCTTGAGATACTGGATAGCCTTGGCGGGATCCACGCCTTTGGGGCAAACGCGCGAACACTCGCCGGCATAATGGCAGCGGAAGGCGCCATGCGAGCTGCCTGTCAACCGGTTGCGGCCGGGCCGCCCATCGTCGCGAGTGTCCGCGTTATATCGCTGCGCCGCAGCCAGAGGCATGGGCCCCAGGTAACGCGCGTCGGTAGCCAGTGTGGGACACGCGGCCATGCAGCAGCCGCACTTGATGCAGTAGGTGAACTGGAGATAGGCCTCGAGTTGCTCCGGCGACTGGTAGAACTCCCCTTGCGGGTCTTCGATCTCGGTCTGATCCGCGCGCGCGATATAGGGCTCGATCGCACGGTGTTTCTCGAACATCGAAAAAAGGTCGGGCACCAAGTCCCGAATAATCTCGAAATTGGGCAATGGCGCCACGGTGAGATCCGCGTCGGCAATGTGCAGGATTTGGGTGTTGCAGGCCAGCGCCGGCCGGCCGTTCAGAAGCATGCCGCACGAGCCGCAGACACCCATGCGGCACGAATACCGCCATACCAGCGATGGGTCCAGGTTCTCCTTGATGTGGTGCAGGCCGTCCAGCACTGTCATGCCTTCGCACACGGAGACCGGGTAGGTCTTCACGTACGGCGCACCATCGCTTTCGGGATTGTATCGCGTAACGTGGAAGTTAATCTGTCGGGTCTTGCCGCTTTCCCGCATGGCTACCCCCTTGCCCCCGCCCGGGCGATGGCATGCGCCGCGATGGCTGCCCACGCGCCCAGGCCGAACATGCCCAGACCCAGAATCAGAAGGCCGAGGCTGACCGCCTTCTCTGCCGCCGGCTTCAGCGTCAGTTCGAACACGATGGTCCGCAGGCCGTACAGACCGTGATAGAGCGCCACTCCCAGCAGCAGGACGTAAGTGACGGTGAAGAACAATGTGCTATCCCGCCAGAGGCTGTTTTCCTTGGAAATCGCTTCTCCGCCATGAGAGGCGAACAGGTGAGTGATGCCGCCCAGATGCATGATCAGCATGTGGAGGCCGAGCAGGAAGAGGATCATCACTCCCGCGGCCATGTGCCATGTCCAGTATTTCGTTTCGCGCATCTTGTCTCCTACCTTGCCAGCCCCAGGAAGTCGTAGCCTCCCGCGATCAGAAAGACCACCGCCAGAACCATCATCGAAATGAGCAGCGGCCGCTGGACATTCAGCGACGTCCTGTAGGGATAAACGGGTTCGATGGGCTTGCCGACCGCAAAGCCGAGTTCCACCAGCACCAGGCGGATGCCGTTGCATGCGTGGTAGGCGAAAGCCGCGAAAACCAGAAACTCTCCGAACTTGAAGACGGGCTGGTGGAAGAACTGCCCTTCCACCCACAGATACCTGCCGGTGGCGCGCAAGCTTGTCACCACGATGTGCATCAGAAAGTAGCAAAGAATGCCCAGGCCGGTGAGGCGATGCAGTATGTAGGCGTAGCGCTCCACACCCCAACGGCCGCCGCCGAGCCATCCCCATAGCCCGAGCCGGTTATCGTGCCTCTTGATTTCAGCCATGCCAGCCTCCTTCAGATCTCAATACTTTCGCTCTACCGGCTTCCAGGCGGTAATCGTCACCGGCTTGTATTCCAGCCTCGGCGCGCCGCCCGTGTAGTAAACCATGGAGTGGGCCAGGAACTTGTCGTCGTCGCGCTTCGGGAAATCCGTCCGGGCATGAGCCCCGCGCGATTCCTGGCGAGCGACGCCCGCGGTCAGCAATACTTCGGCCAGCTCCAGCATGTTCTCCGTCTCCAGCGTCTGAACCAGGTTGGAGTTGTAGATGCGGCTTTTGTCCTGAATGGCGATCTTGCGAAATCTCTGTTTCAGCTCGGCGATCTGATTCAGGCCTTCCTGCATGGAATCGCCGGTGCGATAGACGCCTGCATGCCGGTCCATCTGGGCGCGAAGTTCCCGGCGGATGTGGGCCGGGCTCTCCGTTCCGCTCTGCTTGAGCAGGCCGTCGAAGATGCGCTTCTCTTCTGCCCGGGCCATCCCTTCCGGCGGCTCGTTCAGTTTGGGGCCTTTGCCCAGGTACGCAGCGATCTCCCGGCCGGTGATCCCACCCCACACCAGGCATTCGGCCGTGGAGTTGCACCCCAGCCTGTTGGCGCCGTGCATGGAATGGCACGCCACCTCGCCCGCAGCCCAGATATTCTCCACCCTGGTCCGGCCGTCGATGTCGGCTTCGATCCCGCCCATGGAGTAATGAGCTACCGGCCGGATCGGGATGGGCTCCGTGATCGGGTCAATCCCCAGGAATTTCATGCACACCTCGCGTATCAACGGCAGGCGCTTGTTGATCCGCTCGGCTCCGAGGTGCGTCAGATCGAGCTGAATGTAGTCGAGCCCGTCGGGCCCCAGGAAGCCCCGGCCTTCCAGGATTTCCGTCATTTCAGAGCGGGAAACGATATCTCGCGGCGCAAGCTCCATCATCTTGGGCGCGTACTTCTCCATGAAGCGTTCGCCCTTGCTGTTGCGCAGGTAGCCGCCCTCGCCGCGGCAGCCCTCGGTCATGAGTATGCCCGACGGCACTAGACCCGTCGGATGAAACTGGAGGAACTCTGGGTCCTCCAAAGCCAGGCCCGCGCGGTAGGCTAAGGCTTGTCCGTCGCCCGTGACGGTCTGAGAATAAGTGGTGAAACCATAAAGGTTCCCTAATCCCCCGGAGGCAATCAGAAGAGCCTTGCCGCGCAGAACGAAGAACTCGCCCGCGGGAGCATCATAGAGCGTAAGGCCGGCGAAACGTCCGCCGTTGAGGAGCAAGGACGTGGCGAAGCACTCGTCGTAGCGCTTGAATCTGTACTGTAGGATTGTGTCGTAAAGCGCCTGCATCTCGAAGAAGCCGGTCTTGTCGGCCGCCATGCAGGCGCGCGGAAAGGAATGCCCTCCAAATGGCCTCTGCATGATCCGGCCGTCCTCGCGCCGCGACCAGGGGACTCCCCAATGCTCCAACAAGCGGATTTCATCTGGCGCCGCCCTCACGAAACGATCCACCGTGTCCTGGTCCGCCAGGAAATCGGAGCCTTTTACAGTGTCCCAGGCGTGCAACTCGAAGCTATCCCCTTCCTCGGGGCGCATCACCGCGCCGGTGCCTCCTTCCGCGCACACGGAATGCGAGCGCATGACCTGCACTTTCGATACGATGCCGATGTCGGCCGCACCGCCCGTTTTCATGCAGATCTCCACGGCGGCGCGCAGCCCGGCGAGTCCGGTTCCCAGGATCACGACATCATGAGTTATCTGCTGCATGCTTCATATACTCCTTGGCATCTCCGATGCGGGCGTCTGGCATGAAGCGAAGATCGGCGAGAGGTAGCGACCTCCACGGGGATCTCGCTTGTTGGTGCTCGCGAAGAATGGCTGAGCCATTCGGGTGGAGTCATCACGTTCTCCAACGCCGCGTCCTTGGATCGATCGGCCCAAGGAAAGTCGCTTGCGCTGGCCCCGAAGGGGCGCCCCGGGTTTTGCCAGCACTGCTTCGGGTCAGGATTCAAAGCACCGGCGGCAAAAAGCGACCGTCGACCCTACAGAAAGCATACACCCGAGCCTCTCGGTAGAAAAGGGTAATTCAGACCGGAATAGCCACTCGTCCAGAGCCCTCAAGCTATGGGCTTTCAGTGGTCGTTGGAAGTAGCAACCGCGCGAATGGGAAGAGTTTTTTCGGTGAGATGGGGGCGGGAGCGTGCTGGCAAGGCGTCCACCGGACGCAGAGCGCCAGGTAGAACTCTGCAAACCGGGGGCAGTTCGCGGCGCCGGCGGCTGGCCATCCAGCCGAAGTAGCGAATCCGCGGGAAGCCCTTACGTTAAGAAACAACCAACTCGCAGGATCAATGGATGGCGGCTCGATATATACTGAACAGGAGCCGTGGAGTCCAAGAATGGAAACTCCGGTTGATTGGTTGACATCGATCCGCCAACGAGTGTTGCGCGCCACCAACCAGGAAGGGCTGAAGAGTCGGCCAATCGTAAGGTAGCAACATGCAATTCGAAGCAGCTCGGCGAGGAATGCGGAGTTGCATCGCCCCTTTTCGCTTCGCCTACGCCGAGGTGGGGGATCTTGGAACTCACCGCAACGTCGTCCCGTTCAAGAAATACTGTTTGCTCCAGAGCCGGCTCCTCGCCGAGGGAATAGCCGGCGATGACGATTTCGTCGCGCCGGCTCCGATCCCCGACAGCGCCTTGCTCTTCGTCCACTGTCCTTGTTATGTCCAACGGCTCCGGCTTAACCTGCTTAGCCTGACCGAGCGCGCCGTGCTGGATCTTCCCTGGTGTCCGCGGTTGCAGAATGCGTTCTGGCTGTGGACGGGCGGAACGCTGCTGGCTTCGCGGTTGGCCTTGCGCGATGGTATCGGCTTCCATGTTGGCGGGGGCTTCCATCATGCCTTTCCAGATCACGGAGAAGGTTTCTGCGCGCTCCATGATGTCGGAGTGGCCATCCGGGCGCTGCAGCGGGAGGAAACTATCCGACGAGCGATGGTTGTGGACCTGGATGCGCATCAGGGCAACGGCACGGCGACCATCTTCCAAGGCGACCCGACCGTCTTTACGTTCTCCATGCACAGCGCCCGGATCTACCCGGCCGCCAAGCCGAATTCCGATCTTGATATCGCTCTTGAAGATGACGTGGGAGACGAGGAGTACCTCGCCCGGCTGGAACGGGCTTATGTTCCTCTTCTGTCCGACTTCCAGCCGGAACTCATCATCTACGTCGCAGGCGCCGATCCATACTGGGAAGACCCGCTGGGCGGCTGCCTGGGCCTGACCGAATTCGGCCTGTATCGGCGCGACCTATTGGTGATCGGGAGTGCCCGGCAACAGCATATCCCGATCGCTGTCACGTTGGGTGGCGGCTACACGACGCCGCTCAGGAAGACAGTCGCCCTCCACGCAAACACGGTCAGGAGCGCCCTCAGTGCTAGGCCCAGCGGCGCCGGCGTCTGAGTGAAGATCCATGGAAGGCGATTTCAAGTCACGGCGCGATTCCGGGAAGTGGCTTCTAATCGGAGGATAACGGTGCTAACATCCTTAGCAGAGACTGGTCTCGAGTCGCGGAAGAAGGAATCCGCGTTTGTGACCAAGAAACGGCAATTGCGAGTGCGCGTCGATTCCGGGGTGGCTGGCATCGGCGAATGTTGGGGTGCATCTTTGCGCCTGACTCCGGCCCGATTCACTCTTTTGGCCCTAGCGCGCATAGGTATCTCCTGCACTTATATCTGGAGGGCCCCTCATGGCCAAGGGTTTTGTATCTATTGCTGTGGAACGCTGTAAGGGTTGCGGATTCTGTGTGGAGTTCTGCCCCACACACGTGCTCGCCCTTTCATCCGCATTTAATTCAAAGGGATACCACCCGCCCCACGTTGTGGCCGGAGAGAAGTGCAGCGGCTGCGATCTATGCGGAATGTATTGCCCGGACTTCGCGATTTTTGGA
>Ga0209039_10000886_pt1 | contig 28864 bp, 35 predicted proteins | sample BogFormECP12_OM1_FD_188238 | JGI IMG/M metagenome (GOLD analysis project Ga0209039, IMG submission 188238) | Bog forest soil microbial communities from Calvert Island, British Columbia, Canada - ECP12_OM1 (SPAdes) (version 2) | ecosystem: Environmental > Aquatic > Freshwater > Wetlands > Bog ... | reverse complement strand
CACTTCATCCATATAGGAACAGGATATCAGGGCGGGCGGCGATCGCCGCTACTTCGCGATGATGACTCCTTGAGCGAAGTGAATTGAAGGGCCAGGGGGCTGATCCCGGTTCCTCATACATGCAGCCCGAATCGAATTGCCATTTCGCGCCGCCCAAGGCTGGTGACACTCAAGGCCCTGCTGTCAAGATCCTGCACAACCCATCTTCTTCTCAAGGCGACTTTCAGCAGCGCCGCACCCAGCGCCCCGCCGACATGAGGCCGCCGCTCACTCCAATCCAGACACGCGGATGCGAAGCAGCGCCGCAGCGCCCGAGTTCGCTCGATGTCGATCCCCAGAGCCGCAAACGCCTTGCTTCCATCCCGGGTAAGCTCGTATGCGCTGCCGCTGCCGGAAGCCATTGACAGCCACCCCAGAGCCTGGAAGCGGTCGTGGAGCGCGACGCCCACGGTGCCCGCCATGTGGTCGTAGCAAGTCCGCGCGGCGCGCAGGCGGCTCGGCGTGACTGGCACGAACGGGTGGCGCAAGCCGCCAGCCAGGACGCTCAGCCCTTCCAGCACACGGGCCACGTCAGGCCCTTCCAGACTGTAGTAGCGATGCTTACCCTGCACCAGCACTTTCACCAGACGCTCCGTCTTCAGCCGGTTCAGATGCACGCTGGCGGTTGAAGGCGTCACCTCAGCCACCATCGCCAGCTCCGTGGCGGTTCGCGCGTGGCCGTCCATCAGGTAGTACAGCATGCGAGCCCGGGCCGGCTCGCCGATGGCCGCTGCAATTCCCGAGACCGCCGTGTCGTTAGGGCGCGCGACATCCATACTTTGATGGTAGACGAATCGTACCTGTCGGACAACTGGCATACTGCCGAATATGCGTGGAGCAGAGCGCTCAGCCGGGCGACTAGGCCGCCGCCAAGCCATCGGAATCATCGTGGCCACGGGTGCGCCGCTGACCGCCGGCTGCGGCGATTCACCGGCCTTGCCGGCCACCAGGAGGATACACATGACCATCACCTGCGTCATCCGCTACGAGATTGACTCCTTCCAACAGGACGCCTTCAAGCAGTACGCCGGGAATTGGGGCCGCATCATACCTCGATGCGGCGGCCACCTCGTGGGCTATTTTCTCCCTCATGAAGGCACCAATAACATCGCCTGGGGTTTGATCGCTTTCGATAGTCTCGCCTCTTATGAGACCTACCGGGCGCGCCTGCGGTCAGACCCGGAAGCGCGAGAGAACTTCGCCATGGCACAGACCAAGCGGCTGATTCTCCGCGAAGAGCGAAACTTCGTCGAAGTAGTCGATGGGACCTTTGGGCTCCCCTCAAGACTCAAACCAGCGTGAGATCCATGTTGACGCAAACTGAAAAAGCACAAGCCTTTCGTGCGCTTCATGAGCGCGATTGCGCCTTCCTCATTCCCAATCCCTGGGATGCCGGCACGGCGCGACTGCTGGCGCACCTGGGCTTTGAGGCGTTGGCCACAACCAGCGCCGGCTATGCCTTCTCGGTTGGCCAGCGAGACAACACCGTGGCCCGTCAGCAAATGATGGCGCACGTGGCCGCCATGGCCTGCGCCACGGACCTCCCCGTCAGCGCCGATCTGGAAAACGGTTTTGGAGACGCCCCCGAAACCGCCGCGGAAACCATCCGCCTGGCCGCCGCTGCGGGGGTTGCCGGCGGCTCGATCGAAGATTCCACTCGCGATCCAGCCCATCCCATCTACGAACTCGAACTTGCGGTCGAGCGAATCCGCGCCGCCAGCGAAGCCGCGCGCCATTTACCGTTCCCATTCACTCTGACTGCCCGCGCTGAGAACTACCTGGCCGGTCGCCCCGACCTTAGCGACACCATCAAGCGCCTGCAGGCCTATCAAACAGCCGGCGCCGACGTTCTCTATGCGCCCGGCCTGGCGAGCAAAGACGATATCGCCGCGGTAGTCAATTCGGTAGACCGCCCGGTAAACGTGGTGATGGGCCTCGAGGGCGTGCAGCTGAGTATGCCGGCTCTCTCCGCGCTGGGCGTCAGACGCATCAGTGTCGGCAGCGCACTTTCCCGCGCCGCTCTGGGCGCGTTTCTTCGCGCCGCCCGTGAGATGCGGGAACACGACACGTTCAGCTTCGCCAATGAGGCCGTGACCTATCGGGAGCTGAACGCCATGTTTCCCTAGTTCGGGACTGGGACCGGATCCCGAAGCGCCGACAAGAAAGTCGGCGTTGCAGGCTGGAAAGCCTGCTCCACGCTGCCGACTGGCCAGGAAGCCGGTCCCGCTTGGCCCTGTTAGCGCATCCGCTTCGCGAACACCGCATCCACGGAGAATTTGCCGGGGCCGAAAATCAGCACTAACAAGGTCGCGAACAGGAACGTGTAGGGTGCGGCGGCATAGAATTTGTCGGGGGCGGAGAAGATCGAGAATAATGCGTCGTGGTCGGCGGTGAGGTAGGCCACCAGCATGTCTCCGGTGAGCAGCAGCGCAATCGCTCGCGAGCCCAGGCCAAGCGCCAAGAGGATTCCGCCAGCGAATTCCAGCGCGGCGATCAATGGCGCGGTGACGGCCGGCGCGGGAATTCCCAGCGATGTGAAGAATTGTGTGACATGGTCCAGGTTGCCTAGCTTGCCCCATCCCGTTTGCGCGAACTGCCAGCCCCAGTAAAGACGCACCGCCAACAGAAAAGGCGATTGCAGGCTCGACGCGGCCTGAATCAGCAAGCGGTACAGGCGTTCGATGGTGGCTTTCATGAGGTCCTTCCCGGGCCGCAAAACCACCCGTTGCGCGACCAGGATGCGAACCATTCTTCCATTGGGCCGCGGATCTCATCGAGCGGCAGCGCGCTGTTTTCGAACACGGCGTCGATGGCTTCGCCCACCGGCTTGCCCGAGGCGAGCGCCTGGAGCAAGCGAAACTCCGGAGGATCGAGCCGCTTGTAGTAAACCACGTCGTCGAGGCGATGAACGGCTACGTAAACCGGCTCCGGTTTCAGACTATGGCGCCGCACCACGCGGCGCTCTTTGTGGCGCAGCACGGCGTTGCTCGCGCCGGCGTGGCCTTCCGGAAGATCGTTCACTTGCAGCCTCAGGTCGTCCACCGGGTAACGCAGATGGAGCAGCGTGAGGTAGGGCTGAAGACGGAATATCATGCTGGTGTCGAGCTCCAGCAGGTCTTCGGGGCCGAGCACGGGCTCCGACTCGCCGTCGAAGGCCACAATGTGCGCCCACTCGAGGCGCACCATGTCGAGCGACAGCGCGGGGTTCTGGCCGGCATATTCGGGACGCGGCTCCAGCCACTCGGCCAGGCGCCGGCCCAGGTTCCGCATGGTGAAGGATTCCGACGGGCACTCGGCCAGATAGGCTCGGGCGAGCTTGTCGAACGCGCGCGCGCCGATGATGGCGCGCAACCCGGGGAAGTCTTCCCAGAGCGAATCGAGAAGGCGATACCAGTAACTGCGCCCATAGATCTCGAGGCGCTCCGACGAGCTGAGCCGGCTGTTGGGCTTGACGATGGCGTTGGCTTCCTGGGCATCCGCGGTAAGCTTGTCCGCGCGGCCCAGTGGCGCCATGATCGCGCTCGCCATCCGCCGCTGCAACTCGAGCAGGGTCATGGCCGCGCCACCGCCGGGGCCGGGAGGTACTTCGCGGCCTTCAACGCTTCGGCGTGCACTTCGTCGAAGGAGGGAATGCGGTCGTCCCATTCCAGCAGCGTGGCCGTCGGCCCCACACGTTGGATGGCGTGTTGGTAGAGCTTCCATACCGGGTCGATGACCGGGTGGTCATGGGTGTCCAGAATATACTTTTCGAACTTCGAGTGGCCCGCGATGTGGATCTGCGCCACGCGCTCCGGCGGCACGGCGTTCAGGTATTCATAGGGATCGAAATCATGGTTCCGCGAGGATACATAAATGTTGTTCACGTCCAGCAGGATGCCGCAATCGGCGCGCTCCACCACTTCCTTGAGGAACTCCCACTCGGTCATCTGGGAGACGTGGAACTCGGTGTAGCTGCTGACGTTCTCGACGGCGATGGGCACTTCCAGAAACTCGCGCGCTTCGCGGATCTTGCGCGCCGTCAGCCTGGCGGCCTCGAAGGTGTAAGGCATCGGCAGAAGGTCGTGGGTGTAGCGGCCGTCGACGCTGCCCCAGCACAGGTGGTCGGTCAACCATGGCGTCCGGGTGCGCTTGACCAGCTTCTTGAGACGCCGCAGATGGTCGCGGTTCAGCGGCTCGGCCGACCCGAAGTACAGGGAGACGCCGTGCTGCACCACCTTATACTGTTCCAGGATTTTATCGAGCACCGCCAGCGGCCGGCCGTCGGTCATGAAGTTTTCCGAGATGATCTCGAACCAGCCCACCACCGGCTTCCGTTCAAAGATGTGCCGGTAATGCGGAATCCGCAAGCCGATGCCGATCCCGTATTCCGAGTGTCCGTTGAATTGGTTGGCAGGCATGAGCAAGACGGAAAAAACAGGGGCGCGAGCATGAAACTCCGCCCCCGAAACTGATGCGCTGTGGAGAACCCGTCTGCTGTTACTTCTTGGAACCGTCGGTCGCGCAGCCGCCCTTGCCCTTGCAGGAGTTCTTGCCCTTGCAGCCGTTGTCGCTGGTCGAGCAGCCGCCCTTGCCTTTACAGGAATTCTTGCCCGCGCAGGAATGCTTTTCGACGGTGGACTTCTTATTGGAGGCCTTGCCGGTGGATTTCTGGGCGTTGTCCGTCGGGCTCATGCCACCCGTGGGAGCCGCGACCAGCCGGGCCATGGTACCGCCCATCAGCCCGGCGAAAGCCGCTGTTGCTAACACAGAGTTCTTCGAAACTTTCATGGTTGTTTTCCTCTCCTGGTGCTTTGAATGGCTTTCCAATCTGACCGGCCCTTGAGTGCGTTCGCCGGCTTTGGAAAATATACTGGTAAAGCTACTGGAGTTACGCGCCAAAGTCAAGAACGGATGGACCCGGCGGGCAATTGTTTACCAGGATTATCGTTAAGTATTCTTAATGAAAGCTGGTCGACGGGATTTGCCGGATTCTATCGGGCGCGAAGACGCTGCGCGGCGCCGAGTTCGGGAGATGATACGGTAGAAAACAATGAAAGTTTATTTCGGATTCACAGTGGCCGGCGACCGGTCTGCACTGGAAATGGCGCGGCGCACGGTCGAGCTGCTGGAAGAAATGGGGCACGAGGTGCTGACGCGCCACCTGGTGCGCGACGACGCGGCGCAGCTCGACCGGGGCATTACGCCGCAGATGGTTTTCGAGCGCGATATGAACTGGTTGCGGCAGTGCGACATCTTTATCGGGGAGGTGTCGGGCTCGTCGTTCGGCATCGGGTTCGAGACCGGATACCTGCTGGGCGGGAGCGCGCGGCAGGCGCTGCTGTTCTACCGGCGGGAGGCGGAAAGCCGCATCTCGCTGTTGATCACCGGCAACACGCATCCCAACTGCACGCTGGTATGCTACTCGGAGTTTGCGCAGATCGAGGATCAACTGCGGCGTACAATGGCGTAACAGGATCGTGAAAGACACGTCCAAGCATTTAGCCGCCGATTAACGCCGATCTGAACCAAATAATTTTATCCGTGTTTATTTGCGTTCATCGGCGGCTGATTTCTCGGCGGCTTGCGCAGACAGGAATGCCGGCGTTGCAGGCTGGAAAGCCTGCTCCACACTCCGGACGCTAGAGGGAACTGGGAATGACGAGACGGTCGGTTTTGCAATGTTTGCCGGGGCTGGCGGCGGCTTCGGCGGCACGCTCGCAGGATGCGCCGGTGCGGGTCGAAATGGGCGGTGGCGTGATCGAAGTGACATTCGACTCGGACCAGTTCGACTTGCCGCGCCAAAAGATAGTGGACTGGGTGACGCTCTGCGCGCGAGCGGTAGCGGGCTATTTCGGACGCTACCCGGTGAGCGGCGCGACTCTGAAAATTCAAATGGCGCAGGGGCGGCGGGGCGTGTCGGGCGGAGTGACCAATGGGGACGGCGGCGCGTGGACGCGCATCCACGTGGGCCAGCACGCGACCGAAGACGACCTGAAACGCGACTGGATTCTAACCCACGAGTTCGTGCACTATGGATTTCCGTCGATGGACCGGGATCGCCACTGGATGGAAGAAGGCAGCGCGACGTATGTGGAACCGATCGCGCGGGCCGCGATCAAAGCTCTGCCGGTGGAGCGGGTGTGGGGCGATATGATGCGGGACATGCCGCAAGGTCTGCCGGCGGCGGGCGATCAGGGGTTGGACCGGACGCACACGTGGGGGCGCACGTATTGGGGAGGAGCTTTGTTCTGCCTGCTGGCGGACGTGCGGATCCGCGAGAAGACGCAGTGCAGGAAAGGCCTCGTCGACGCGCTGCGGGCCATCAACCATGGCGGGGGCAATGTGACCAACGATTGGCCGATCGAACGGGCTTTCGAGATGGGCGACAAGGCTACGGGCGGGAAAGTGCTGATGACGTTGTACGGGGAGATGGGAACGAAGCCGATGGAAGTGGACTTACCGGATCTCTGGCGCCAGTTGGGAGTGGAGCGGCAAGGCGGCCAGATCGCCTTCCACGCGGATGCGCCGCTGGCCCGGGTGAGGTCGGCGATTTCTTCCTGACGCTCACCCGAGCCGCGCGGCGGGAGTTCAGTAACGGCCCCCGGCGATGGGACGGAGGGGCGTAGCGAAAGTGCGAACGGGAGTTTCGGAGCGTTCGGCGGGCCGTTCGAGCACCAATGAGCGGAGCCCGGGCATCGAGCTGGCGCCGGCGCGCTGGCCTTTTTCACCGACGGGGAGTTGCCCGGTGGTGAGGTTCTTGAGACCGAACAGAGCGAGCTCGAAACGGTCTTTGACTCCGACCTTCTGGAAGAGCCGCGACAGGTAAACCTTGACGGTGCCTTCCGAGATGAGCAGGGTGGAGGCGATCTCCTTATTCTTTAGACCCTGCGAAAGCAGGCTGACGAGTTGGCCTTCGCGCTGCGTGAGGGCCACGCGGCGGGCGCAAAGGAAACTGTCGGTGAGAGCCTTCTCGAACCACAGCTCGCCGGCCTGGACCTTCTGAAGGCACTTGACCTGGAGGTCGGTGGGGAGAGTCTTGCGGAGGATTCCGCGCACTCCCAGCCCCATGGCCTGGAAGGCCAGCTCCGTGGAAATGGAGTTCACCCACAGGACGATCCTGCAGCTCATCATGGCGTGCTTCATGTCATTGAGTACGGCGAAGGTGATCTCGGGGGTAAGGTCCATCAGTACCAGTTCGGGCGAGCCCTGGGCCATTTGCTCGACGAGCGCCGCAACGCTCCCGCAGATCGGCAGCAGGTCGAAGCCTTCCACCTGGCGGAGCACGGCCTCAAGTCCTTTGGCGAGGATCGGTTCATCACTATAAAGAAGAATTCGCGTCATATTCTCCACCTTTTCAAGCCAGCCGCTGTCGTTTTTCCCGACCGCCGGGAATGTCCATTTAATTATTCCCCGGAATTCGGCTGAGCTTTTCTTACACATTATCCAATTATGTACTCCGGTTGTCAATAACAATTTACGCGATTTTACTGTAATTATTTATTTATTTATAAGACGATTAATAACCAAATGCAATCGATTGGCGAAGTCTGTATTATTGTTAAGTTACTTGTTTTAAGAATTTTATGGAGTTTTATGATTAGCTTGCTCGATGTCGATAATTCAAATAAAAATATTCACCAATTGACGGCTAATAACCCTATCGCATACGCCCTGGATAGTTGTCTTTTAGCTGGAAACGAATTGCAAAGGAGAGTTGGGAGGCGTTGAGAAGAGGTGAGACAAAGGCAATATTTCTTGATAACTTTCGGAAACAGTAGGCTATAGCCCTTTTCCTATATTGATACGGAGGGCTTTTGGGCGCTAAATTCGCCTTGGCGTCCAAGGAAATGAAGAACATCAACCGGCGCGAGAGCCCGCGAATCGAAATCCAGCTACGGTGCCACGTTACGTCACCGGCGCTATGGGCGGAAACGGCGATGACCACGGAGAACATCAGCCGCAGCGGGGTCTTGGTTGCCTGGAATAGTGAAGGGCCGACGGTGCCGGGCTTGGGCCAGATTGTGACGGTAGAGATCGAGCTGCCGGCAAATCACGGATTCGGGCAGAAATGTATTCACTGTCAGGGAACCGTGACGCGGGTGACGGGGACGCCGGAAAGCCAGAAGGTGGCGTTGCGCGTGAACTACATGGACTTCCGTGCGTTTCACGACCGCCTTCGGGCGGTTGAGGCGTTTGCGCCGGCAGCGAGTTCCTGGATGGCGTGATTCTGCGATGGAAAACAGAGGCTCCCAATTCGCGATCAAGTGGCTGCCGTCGCTGGCGGACTTCGCATTCCTGACGCCCATAGCGCTTCTGTTCGGGCGCCTCGACGGCGTGAAGACGCTGCTGGGCGATTGCGACACGGGATGGCACATTCGCACGGGCGAATGGATCATCTCGAACCATCTGGTTCCGACGCACGACGTATTTTCCTTTTCCAAGCCGGGCGACGTGTGGTTCGCGTGGGAGTGGCTTGCGGATGTAATTTTCGCCGGCCTGAACGGGATGTGGGGACTGCGTGGGGTGGTGCTGCTTAGCATCCTGCTGCTGAGCACGACGTTTGCGGCGTTGTTTCTGCTGGTGCGGCGCAGGGCGAACCCGGTGACGGCGATCCTGGTGACGGTTGTGGCGGCCTTGGCGTCGTCCATCCACTGGCTGGCGCGGCCCCACTTGTTCACGCTGCTGTTCCTGATTCTCTTCTATGCGGCTTTGGAGCGGGTGCGCGAAGGGCAGACGCGATGGGGGCGGTTGCCGTACTTGGCGCTGCTGCCTGTGGCAACCATCCTGTGGACCAACCTGCACGGAGGATTCTTCGTGGGGATCGCGCTGGTGGGGACATATGGCGCGGGCGAACTGGCGCAGATGGCACTGACCGCCAACCGGGAAGAGCGCGGGCCGGCGTGGCAGCGCGCCAAGCGGTATTTCGCATGCGCGGCGGCGTGCCTGGCGGCGAGCCTCATCAACCCCTATACCTATCACCTGCATATGCACGTGATCGAGTATCTGCGCGATCCGTTCATTCAGCAGCACATCACCGAGTTCTTAACGCTGAGCTTCCACCATCCGTCGGCGATTTTCTTCGAGATCATGCTGTGGCTGTCGGCGGTTGCGGTGTTCTGGTATGCGCGGCGGGGACGATACACGGAACCGCTGCTGCTGCTGGCGTTCGGACACATGGCCCTGCTGGCGGCGCGCAACATTCCGATCTTCGTGATGGTGGCGGCGCCGCCCGTGGCGGGCCTGGTGCAGGCGTGGCTGAACGGGTTGCCAAAGTCGGAATTGGCCCAGTGGGTGCGGCAGGCGGCGGCAAAGTACAACCAGATGGCGGCGCGCACGGCGGAAACGGACCAGATACCGCGGTGGCACGCGATGAGCGCGCTGGGCGTGGCGATGGTGGTGGCATTGTTGTTCGCGCCGGCGCCAGCGCAGCGGTTTCGCGCGGAATTCGACCCGCAATCCTTCCCGGCCAAGGCCATCAAAGCATTGCAGGGGATGCCGGAGCCGCGGATCTTTACGGAAGACCAGTGGGGCGACTACCTGATCTGGCGCCTCTACCCCTCGGACAAGGTTTTTGTGGACGGCCGGAGCGATTACTACGGCACGGCCTTCGAACAAAAGTATAGCGACGTTCTGAACGTGAAATACAACTGGGAGAGCATCCTCGGCGGGTTCGACGTCGACACGATTTTGTTGCCCACCAAGGCGCCGCTAAGCGGCGCGCTGAAAGAATCGAGCCGCTGGCGCGTGGTGTACGACGACGGCGTGGCTCTGATATTCCGGTCGAAGGAAAAGACCGGGGGCAAAACGACATCCGCCGCCCACCAGGGCGGCGGACTAGGCCGTGATCGCGAGGTCACGAAAACACAGGCAAGTGATCAAGCGATCACAGAGGGAAAAACAAAAACTTAGGAGCGAACACAATGACGTTTTTGCGTACTTTCTGGAAGGACGAACAGGGGCAGGACCTCATCGAATATACCCTGCTCATGGCGTTCGTAGCGCTGGCTTCGGCGGCCCTGTTTTTGGGCGCCGGCGGCAGCATCAAGAACATTTGGACCATCACTAACGCTCAGTTGTCGAACGCGGCCACCAGCGCCAGCTAACCGACCTCGGCGTGGAGCTGGCCGGCATTACCCATGCCGGCCTGCTTCCGCCCCGATGTCGGTGCTGGCGCGGGCCGAAGGCAGAAGCCCGCGAGATGAGAGTCCACCCCAAGAAAGAGGGGTTGACCCGGTGTGCTAGCAAAGCGGAACGAGGAATGGCATGAATAAGAGATTTATCGGTGTACTGATATTTGCTTTCATGGTGGCCACGGCCGGAGGGCTGATTACCTACAAGTCGCTCATGAGCCGCTCCCCAGCCAAGGCGGCGGCGCCGTCGGTACAGGTCGTGCTGGCGGCGAAAGATCTGGAGCTGGGGACGGTGCTGAAGGAAAGCGATTTGTACCTGGCGGACTGGATGGGTGATTTGCCCGCCGGCGCCACCAACAAGCCGTCGGATCTTTACGGGCGCGGGGTCACGACGGCGATTTACGCCAAAGAACCGGTGATCGATTCGCGGCTGGCTCCCAAGGGAGCGGGCGGGGGCCTGGCGGCCATGATCCCCAAAGGCATGCGCGCGTTCACCATTCCGGTCAACGAGGTAGTGGGCGTGGCGGGCTTCGTGACCGCGGGACAACACGTAGACCTGCTGATCTCCGGCACCAGCCCGGGCGCGAACGGCAACCAGGGCATGTTGAGCCGGACGCTGCTGCAGAACCTCGAAATTCTCTCGGCTGGGCAAGATTTCAAGAAGGATCCGGAAGGCAAGCCGGTGGCAGTGCAGGTGGTGAACGTGTTGGTGACACCGGAACAGGCGGAGACTCTGAGCCTGGCCACGGGCCAGACGAGCATCCGCATGGTGCTGCGCAATCCGCTCGACCACGATGTGGCCAAAACGCCGGGAACCAACCTGGCCTCCATGTGGGGCAACGCCGGGAAGGGACTGAAGGCGACGTCGCCGGACGTGGACCAGGCGGAAGCGGCGAAGCCGCGCCGGGCGCCGGCGCCGAAGCCGGTGGCCGTGGCGCCGCCAATTCCATTGGTGAAGAAAGAAGCGCCATTCAACATGGAAATCATTTCGGGAACCAGCAAGACGGAAGTCAAGTTCGATAAAAGCGGGGAGGGTAAATAGGTGCTCACCACGGGTCAAGTAGTTCGAATCGCGCTGGCGGCGGCCAGCGCATGCTTGCTGGCGGGGCCCGTGCGCGGGGACGATCCCATCACGCCGGCGCAGGCGGCCGCGGCGCAAGAGGGCGTGTCGAGGACGGCCGGCCCCGGCGTCATCGGCAAGCTGACGGTTACGGTCGGGAAGTCGCTGACAATCGACAGCCCACTGGCCATCAAGCGGCTCTCGACGGCCAACGGCAATCTGGTGGAAGCCGTGGCGATCGGGCCGAAAGAAGTGCTGATCAACGGCAAGCAGCCGGGCGAGACTTCGCTGATTATCTGGCAGGATAACGATGCGCGGCTGATCTACGATCTGACGGTGCGCATGAGCCCGCTGCGGCTGAACGCGGTGCGGGAGCAGATCGCGCGGGACTTTCCGGACGCCGACATCAACGTGACGTTCGACAACGACACGGCATTCGTGCGGGGCACCGTGCACGACGTGGTGTCGTCGGACCGGATTATGGCAATTGTGGGTACATTGGGCAAGGTGGTCAACCTTCTGCAGGTGGACGTGCCGCCGGTGGAATCGCAGGTTCTGTTGAAGGTGCGATTTGCGGACGTGGACCGGACCGCGAGTGTGAATCTGAGCGCGAATTTCCTGTCGGGAGCGTTCAACCAAGTCACGGCATTGGGCACGGGAGCAGTGTTGGGGACGACCGCTGCGGCAGCAGCCTCGGTGAGCTCGGCCGTAAACATCTTTGCGATGCGGCCGGACATCAATCTGCAGGCGGCGATCACGGCTCTGGAAAACAAGAACCTGCTGGAGATCCTGGCGGAGCCGAACCTGGTGGCGATCAACAACAAGCCAGCGAGCTTCACGGCTGGCGGCTCATTTCCGTATCCGACCATCCAGCCCGGTTCGTCGGGCGGCGGGACTTCGGTGACCATCACGTTCAAGGAGTATGGCATCAAGCTGAACTATATGGCGACCATCACGCCGCGCGGCACCATCCGGATGCACGTGGCGCCGGAAGTGAGCTCGCTCGATTACACCAACGCGGTGACGCTGCAAGGTTTCACGATTCCGGGGCTATCGGTGCGGCGGGCGGAAACCGACATCGAACTGGACAGCGGGCAGAGTTTTGTGATTGCGGGACTGCTGGACAAGCAGACCACGGATTCGTTTTCGAAAATACCGGGGTTGGGAAGCATTCCGATCCTGGGAAAGCTCTTCCAGAGCAAGTCGGTGACTAAGAACAATTCAGAGTTGATGGTAATCATCACGCCGGAGCTGGTGCGGCCGATTCCGGGGCAGCAGCCGCTGCCTGAGTTAAAGATCGTGAAACCATTCATGCCGAACAATACGGACGGGTTCGTTGGTCATCCGGGAATGGATAAGACGGGACCCGTGCCGGTGCATGCGCCCAATCCGACGATGCCGGTCGAGGAGCTGATCCAGACCATGCCACGGCCGGGCCAAGCGGCTCCGGCTCCGACGCCCACGCAGGCGGCCCCACCGCCGACGGGAACAGGAGGCGGAACGGATACTCCGGGACAGACGCCGCCGGCGACCCCGCCGGCAGCCCCTCCGCCGGGCGGCGGAGGCGGCGGCAATGGTGGCGGAGGGGGAAGCGGCGAGTGAGCCGCAGGCCCGGAGACCCATCATGTACCCATTGACGATAGGAATGGCGATTGAGAACCGAGAGTTGTGGGAGCAGGCGCAGGCCTGCCTCACGGCGCTGCCGTTCCGGATCATCGTGGAGCACCAGGACCTGGGCGACGTCGGTAACTTTATCGACCGCCTGGAGCGCATGCGCCCGGACGTGGTGCTGATCGATATCAGCGGCTGGAAAGAGCCGCTGGAGGGGCTGGTAGCGTCGATTCGCGGGGCCATCGGCGACCCCATGATCATCGCGTTGAACACCACGGCGGAATCGGAATCGATTCTGTCGTCGATGCGTGCGGGGATCAACGAATACCTGTATCCACCGTTGCAGGAACCGCTGCGCAGGGCGCTCGAAAAGCGATCGGCGGAACGCAGCCGGCGGAGCGCGGCGGGCGCGAAGGCAGGCGGCAAGAGTTTCGGATTCCTATCGGCCAAAGGTGGATGCGGGGCGACGACGCTGGTGACGCACGTGGCGGCGGAACTGGGGCGGCTCAACCAGAAGGTGTTACTGATGGACCTGGATCTGGACTTGGGGATGGTGGGGTTCATCACCAAGACGAAATCGGTGTATTCCATTCTGGATGCGGTGAACAACCTGCACCGGCTGGACATTCATTACTGGAAGGCGCTGGTTTCGAACGGGATTCCGGGAGTGGAGATTGTGTCCGCGCCTTTGGCGATGGCGTCTAAGGTGCAAATCAAAGACGAGCAGATCCGGAACATTCTGGCGTTCGCGCGGCCGCACTACGACTGGACGCTGGTGGACCTGGGGCGGAGTTTGAACCGCATGGCGATGGCGGCGCTCGAAGAGATCGACGAAGCGTGTCTGGTGACGACGCTGGAAGTTCCGGCGCTGCACCAATCGAAGCAGATCGTGCAGACGCTGCTCGACAGCGGATACGGCAAGAACCGCATCAAGCTGATCCTGAACCGTTCCCCGAAGCGGCTGGACATCACGCCGGGCGAGCTGGAGAAGATGCTGGGGCTGCCTATTTTTTGCATGGTGTCCAACGACTATGCGGAGTTGTACGAGACCTACGCGGAGGGACGGATGCTCAATCGCAATTCGCCCCTCGGCAAACAGATGTCGCGGCTGGCGAGCAAGCTGGCGAGCATGAGTGAAGAGAAAAGCGAGAAGAAGAAGTTCGCGCTGTTCGGCTAGAGGACAAACACAATGGCAACGCTGCTAGAAACGGCATCAAGACCAGCAGAGAACCGGGAGACGGGGTGGGTCAATCGCCTCTTTACCAAAGAGGGGTACACGCCGGAATACCAGGAGCTGAAGTTCACGCTGCACCGCAAGCTTCTGGACCGGATCAATCTCGAGGCCTTGTCGTCCATGGCCGGGGAACGGGTGCGGGCGGAAATACGCGCGGCCGTGGCGAAGCTGGTGGAGGAAGAGAAGACGCCCCTGAGCCTGGTGGAAAAAGACCGGGTGATTGAAGAGATTCTGGACGAAGTATTTGGCCTGGGGCCGCTCGAGCCGCTATTGCAGGATCCGACCATCAGCGACATTCTGGTGACTACGCCGAAGCTGGTGTACGTGGAGCGGGCGGGCAAACTGTACCGGACGCCGGTGGAGTTCAAAGACGATGCGCACCTGCTGCGGATCATCGAGAAGGTGGTATCGCGGGTAGGCCGTCGAGTGGACGAATCGTCGCCGCTGGTGGACGCGCGGCTGCCGGACGGTTCGCGCGTGAACGCGGCCATCCCGCCGGTGGCGGTGGATGGACCGCTGCTCTCGATCCGCCGATTCGGCCGGCACGCTTTGAAGGGCGAGGACCTGGTGGCCAAGTTGGCGCTGACGGAAGGCATGCTGGACCTGCTGAAAGCCTGCGTGAAGGCGCGGCTGAACATCCTGATCTGCGGCGGAACGGGTTCCGGTAAGACCACGCTGCTGAATGCCCTGTCCTCGTACATTCCGGAAGACGAGCGGATTGTGACCATCGAAGACGCTGCCGAACTGCGGCTGCAGCAGACCCACGTGGCGCGAATGGAAACGCGGCCGGCGAACGTGGAAGGGGTGGGCGCGATCCACATCCGGCAATTGGTGATCAACGCCCTGCGTATGCGGCCGGACCGAATCATCGTGGGCGAAGTTCGCGGCGAAGAGGCGCTGGATATGTTGCAGGCCATGAACACGGGCCACGACGGATCGTTGACGACCATCCACGCGAACACGCCTCGCGACGGCTTGGGCCGCCTGGAAGTGATGGTGGGCATGGCAAACGCGAACATGGGAATCCGGTCGGTGCGGCAGCAGATCGCATCGGCGGTGGACCTGTTCATGCAGACGTCGCGTTTCAGCGACGGGACGCGGCGCATCACGCACATCACGGAAGTGGTCGGGATGGAGCAGGACGTGATCACGCTGCAAGACATTTTCCTGTTCGAAAAGACCGGAATCTCGGAAACAGGCAAGGTGAGAGGGCGGTTCCGGGCAACCGGAATCCGGCCGAAGTTCTACGAACGCCTCAAGTCGTGCGGAATCACCCTGCCGACGCAATTGTTCCAGACGGTGGTGGAGATCACCTAAATGCAGATCGCAGTAGCCGTCTCCTTCATGGTAGTGTTCGCGCTCGTGCTGTTAGCAGTGAGCGTGGGGCTGAAATTTCTCGACGCCCGGCGCAAGAGCCAGGTGGCGGAGATGTTGCAGACGGCCTCCGGCGAGCCGGTGGTGGTAGTCACCAACCTGCTGAAGGAGATCGATCTTGACAAGCCCACGGGACTCAAGCGGGTGCTGGCGTCGTTCCAGTTTTCACGGCACGCGCAGCAGCAGATCCAGCAAGCGGGATTGAGCTGGTCGTCGACGAGGCTGACCGCGGCGATGGCGCTGGCCATGATCCCGGGCCTGGGACTGGGCGCATGGTGGAAGGTTCTGCTGAACGGGCCGACATCGGCGGTGGTCTTCGCACTGATCACGGGCTCAATTCCGTACCTGATTGTGCGGCACAAGCGCAAAGTGCGGCTGGACACGCTGGAAGGGCAGTTTCCGGACGCGCTGGATTTTCTGGCGCGATCGATGCGGGCGGGCCACGCATTTTCCATAAGCCTGGAAATGGTGGGCGAAGAGATGGCGGATCCTTTGGGGCAAGAGTTCCGGGCCTTGTTCAACGAGCAGAACCTGGGGGCTCCGCTCGACACGGCGCTACGGAATTTTTCGGACCGCGTGCCTTTGCTGGATGTGCGGTTCTTCACTTCGTCGGTGCTCTTGCAGAAGCAGACGGGCGGCAACCTGAGTGAAATTCTGTCGCGGCTGGCGTACGTAATCCGCGAGCGGTTCCGCCTGAAGGGGCAGGTGAAAGCGGCGAGCGCGCATGGCCGGATGACGGCGACCATCCTGACGCTCCTGCCGGTGGGGACAATGCTGGCGTTGCTGCTGGTGGCGCCGGGTTATCTGCAAGGCATGGCGGCGGACAAAGACGGCAAGTGGATGATCGGCGGGGCGATCTTCGCGCAGGTCCTGGGGAATTATTTTATCAAGAGGATCATCAACATCAAGGTGTAATATGAGCAATCCCATTGTATTTGCCGCTCTTGCATTCCTGCTGCTGCTGGTCCTGCTGACTGGCGTGGGATACCGGGTCTTCTATAAGCCGGGCAAATTCCTCAAACAGCTCGGCCGGCCGGTGATCACCGAATCGCAGCGCCTGGTGGAAGACTCGAGCGAGCCGGGCGGAAGCACGATCGTCACATTCCTGCACCAGTTGGGGAATAAAATTCCATCGTCGGATGCGGACGTAGCGACGATGAAGGCGACGCTGGTGCGGGCGGGTTTCCGATCGGAGAACGCGGTGCCGGTATTCGTCGGAATCCGCATCCTCTCGACGCTCGGAATGCTGGTGCTGTGCGTGGCGATGGAACCGCGGCTGCCTCCCAACCCGATGATGAAGATGATGCTGATGATCTCCGGATGCACCGCGGGATGGGTGTTGCCGCGCTTCTTCCTGGAGAAGCGCGTGACGAAGCGGCAGGAGATCCTGCGGCTCTCGCTGCCGGACGCGCTGGACTTGCTGGTGGTCTCGGTGGAAGCCGGATTGGGACTGGACCAGGCCATCCAGCACGTGGGGCGGGAGCTGCAAGTGAGCCATCCGCAACTGAGCGAAGAGATGTTGCTGGTGATGCTCGAGATGCGAGCGGGCAAGCGGCGGTCGGACGCGCTGCGAAATTTCGCGGAGCGCACGGGCGAAGCGGAAATCCGCAAGCTGGTGGCGATCCTGATCCAGAACGACCGGTTCGGCACGAGCATGGGCGAGTCGCTGCGCACGCACTCGGATTTTATGCGGGTGGCGCGCCGGCAGGAAGCCGAAGAGCGCGCCGGCAAAGTGGGCGTGAAGCTGGTGTTCCCGATTTTCTTTTTTATATTGCCGTCGATGTTGATTGTGGCGGCGGGTCCGGGCATCTTACAGATTTTCAAGTATCTGTTCCCGATGATGAAGCACATGGGCAGTTAGAAATCAAAAGAAGGAGAAAACGAAGATGTCGAATACTTTCATTCAAGCGGCCGTATGGCTGGGAGCGGCTGGGACACTGCTGATCTTCCTGCGGCGCCGGCGCGCGCGTAAACAGCAGCGCTAAACGCGCCAAGACGAGAAGCGACTTTGACACGAAAGGAGATGACGAAATGGAGCTCGCAATTCAAGGAGCGATCTGGCTGGGGGCCGGCGTGACGCTGGTGGTCCTGCTATCCCGCCGGCGCAGGCGCCGGGCGATGCGTCAATGAGTGCGGTGTAGAGTTGGTGGAAATTGGGGGCGATTCTCGCCAGCTCTCGATGGGAACCATGTCGATTGACGAACTGGTCGGAAGGCAGAACCGGGACGGGGGTTGGCCCTATATCCGCGGGGCCTCGTGGACGGAACCGACGGTGTACGCCGTGCTGGCGCTATGGGCGGCCGGCGAGACGGAGTACGCCCGGCGGGGCCTGCGGTGGATTGTGCGCAACGGGCGCACGGACGGAGGCTGGCCGGCGCAGCCGGGAATCGACCAGAGCACGTGGGTGACGGCGCTGGTGGCTTTGCTGCCTCCGGAACAACTGGGGCAGGAAGCGCACGGGCGCGCGATCGCGTGGCTATTGGGGATGACGGGCGAGGAATCGACGTTGACGTATCGCATGCGCGAGTGGCTGCTGGGCAATTCCAGGCTGGCGGAGCGCGAGCCCGCGGGATGGCCGTGGGTGCCGGGCACGGCGGCGTGGGTGGGACCGACTTCGCTGGCGATCCTGGCGTTGGAAAGAGAGCACAGCCGGAGGCCGCGGGCCGAGGTGCGGCGGCGGGTGGAAGAAGGCCGGGGTTTTCTGATTCAGCGGATGTGCCACGACGGGGGATGGAACCACGGGTCGGTGCGGGCCCTGGGATACGAATCGCGGCCGTATCCCGAGACGACCGGGCAGGCGCTGGCGGCGCTGCGCGGGGTTCGATCCGCGGAAGTGGAAAAAGGGCTGACGGTGGCGCGGCGGTTTCTGGCGGAATGCCGCTCGGCGGAGGCGCTGAACTGGCTGCGTCTGGGCCTGCTGGCGCACCAAGAGCTGCCGGCGGGTTACTGCGCGCCGGCCGGAGTGACCAACCGCACGCTGCCGGACGGGTCGCTCGATATGCTGGTGAGCGCGGTACAGGCAGGCAGCGATTTGTTTTGGAGCTGAAGATGCAAAAGACCATCACCAGACGCGAATTGCTGGCGGCAGCGGCGGGCGCGGCGGCGCTTTCGGCGTGCAACGTCCAAAAGCCGGTGGCGCCCGCGCGCGTCTCGGTGGTGCGGGCGGCAAGCTACGACCAGAGCGTCTACGGCACGGTGCGGCGGCTATTGGATGAACACCGGGTCGAGGTCACAGGGCGCAACGTGGTGCTGAAGCCCAACCTGGTCGAGTTCGAGCCGGAGAGCAGCATCAATACCAACCCCCTGGTGGTTCACGCGGCGCTGGAAGCCCTCCGGGCGCGGGGCGCGGCGAGCGTGCGGATCGCGGAAGGGCCGGGGCACCGGCGGAACACGCTGGACTTGGCCGAAGCGGCGGGATACTTCAAGACGGTGCCGCACTTCGAAGACCTGTTCGTGGACCTCAACCTGGATGACGTCAGCCGCGTGAATCCGCCGCGACAGTTTTCCCGGATGAAGAAGCTGTACCTGCCGAACACGGCGCTGGGCGCCGACCTGCTGGTGTCGATGCCGAAAATGAAGACGCACCACTGGGTGGGCGCCACGCTCTCCATGAAGAACCTGTTCGGGGTGGTGCCGGGCGGGGTCTACGGATGGCCGAAGAACATGCTGCACTGGGCGGGGATCGAGGAAAGCATCGCGGACCTGCACGCGTTATTTCCGCGGCAGTTCGCGATCGTGGACGGGATCGTGGGCATGCAAGGGAACGGGCCCATCCAAGGCGTTCCGAAGAAGGTTGGAGTGCTGGTGGCGGGTGCGGACCCGGTGGCGGTGGACGCCACGTGCTGCCGGATCATGCGGATCGATCCCATGCGCATCGGGTATCTGAGACTGGCATCCGAGGAGGCTGAGGCCTATATTTCCGAGCGGAACATCCAGCAGACCGGGGAAAGTATCGCGTCGGTCGAGACTCCCTTCGACCTCATCCCTGAATTTCAATCCATTCGGTTGGAGAATAGTTAAATGCACATGCAACCGACCGACCGCTCCGTCCCCACTGCCGCCAGGCGCGGCCGCCCGCCAATTGCCGCCCGGCTAGGTTCGAAGTGGGTCTACGCGCTGGTATCGCTTCTGTTTCTGATTCCCTGCTATTGGCAACCGCGCATCCAGGCGGGGGATCTTTCAAGCCACATTTACAATTCGTGGCTTTCTCAATTGATCGAAAGCGGGCGGCTGCAAGGGTTGGTGATGGTGCGGCAGACCACCAACATCCTGTTCGACATGATCCTGAGCGCGCTGTTCAAAGTGGCGGGGCCGGAAGCGGCCCAGCGGATTGCCGTATCGCTCGCGGTGCTCACCTTTGTGTGGGGCGCCTTTGCGTTCAGCGGAGCGGTGGCGGGCCGGCGGCCGTGGCACCTGCTGCCGTCAATCACGATGCTGGCCTATGGCTGGGTGTACCACATGGGCTTCTTCAATTTCTATCTAAGCTTGGGGCTTTGTTTCTGGGGCCTTTCGATGGTTTGGGACTGGAGCGCGCGGCGGATGGCGCTGGCGACACCGGTTTTTGCGCTGGCGTACGTGGCCCACGCGCTCCCGGTAGTGTGGGCGGGGTGCCTGGTGGGCTACCTGTTGATTGCGCGCAGGATGTCGCCGCGGCTGAGGGTATATCTTATCGCGGCGGCGCTCGGGGCGATGGTGCTGCTGCACGCGGTGATTAGCCGGACGTTGGTAATGCGGTGGTCTCCGCAGCAAATCAACTTATCCACGGGCGTGGACCAGGTGTGGGTGTTCGACACGAAATACTACGTGGTGATGCTGGGGCTATTGCTGGTATGGGCGCTGCTGTTCCTGGACTTGATTCACCTGACGGGGGCGCGCCAGGTGGCTTCGGGGATCCCGTTCCAGCTTTGCGCGATCAGTGCGGCGGGTGTGTTCATTCTGCCAACCACGGTGCTGATTCCGGGTTTCCATCATTCGCTGGCGTTCATCGCGGAGCGCATGTCGCTGGGAGTGGGTGTATGTGTCTGCGCGCTATTGGGCGCGGCGCGGCCCAGGCGGCTGGAGAAGTACGGCCTGGTAGTGGTTGCGATAGTGTTCTTTGCGTTCATTTACCGGGACGAGCGCGCGCTGAATTCGTTCGAGGACCGGATGCAGGATACGGTGGCGAAGCTGGAGCCGGGGCAGCGGGTGATCAGCGCATTCCAGAATCCGGATCTGCGGTTGAATGCGGTGGGGCACATGATCGACCGGGTGTGCGTCGGCCATTGTTACAGCTACGCCAACTATGAGCCCTCGACGGCGCAGTTCCGCATACGGGCGGAAGCGCGGAATCCCTATGTGGTTTCTTCCTACTCGGAATCGTGGGACTTGCAGACGGGGGCCTACGTGGTGCGGGAGAGCGACTTGCCGCTCTACCAGGTAGACCTGGATGAGAATGGCAAGATGGTGCTCAAAGATTTGAAAGCAGGTGTGCCATGCGGAAGCACGGAATGGGATCCTTTATCGGAGACGTTGCCAGCCGGGTAAGCGTATTTCAGTTGGTGGCGGAAGTGGTGCTGCTGGCGGCCATGGTGATGGCGTCGTCGTGGCTGGTGCGGGGCTGAGGAGCCAGCCACCAAGCCGCTGACGCTGACGCCGGAAAGGCCAACGCGGACTGGGCCAATCTGTGCTTGTGTTTTCAACCACGAAGCGCAAGTCGGACGCGGATTGAAGGCTTTCAACCCGCATTGTCCAGTGTGTCACGGCACCGGCGAAATGAAATAACTATGAAACTCTTATTTCTGCTTTTCTCACTTGCTGCTTTAAGTACAGCATTTCGCAGTAGCCAACCAGACCCTCTGTACACATTCTTGTGTCTTGGTATGGTAGTCCTCTCCGTGAGTCGTTACTATGGAGTCCGTCATGTTGTACCTGCTCCCGAGTTGATCGTGTATGCGTACCCATTCTGCTGCAATTTGTTCATTAAATTTGCCTTTAAGTTGCCTTTACAGAATGTTGATCGGAGACTTCTTTTATTCGACTACAATTTCGGCTTTTGTGAAACGATTGCTGTGAGGCTTTACAATTCTTCGTTCTTTAGCCAGACATTGCTTGGAACTGCGTACTGCAGCCTAATGCTCGTGGTTGTGTGCACGTATCTGGCAGTGCGAAACTCACATGCGCGCAAGCTGTTCCTGATCGCCTCAGCATCTACTGCTATTCTCATCTGGCCTCTGTATCTTCTGTGTCCAGCAGGAGGACCAAAATACCTCGCAGACTCGATTCAAGGCATCAATGCGATGCCCAGTGGTCACTTTGCTTGGGCATTGCTTATTTGGTGGTTCACTCGCAAACATTGTGGCGTGTTTACCCAAGCGCTGGCAGGTGTATTTGTAATGTTGACCTTTTTAGCAACACTTGGAGCTGGTGAACATTACGTTGTAGACTTGATTGTAGCCGTGCCATTCGCGGCCTGCGTCTGGATGCTTGTTCACCAGCAATGGAAATCTGCTGCTGTGTCAATGCTGACAGCCCTGGTGTGGATCGTGATGCTACGCGAGGCGTGGGCGCTCTCAGTACCGCCCATTCTGGTGTGGATACTCACAGGCGTCACAGTATCGTTTTTCTCGTTGCACGCCGGAGCTCATAGAATAAAACTGAATTCGCGGTGTGCCGACCAACTTCGGCGTCTCTGGATAAAGACGCAGATCGCCGCGATTTCCGCTATCGTCTGGACCGGGGACCGTTTGTGGATCACATTAAGGAGAACCGATTGATAGCCATCATAGGTATTACGCCGCCGACACGTGGCACCCGGTGACGTTCAGGCTGCATCCGATGCCTGGGCCTGGTCCGGATAAGTGATGCGGGTAAAAAGTCAGGGCCACTTCACGACCGGTTTCTCGACGCGTGATCTTGCCAACGCGGAGGTTGCCACTTCTCCCGCCCTTGAAGGCGTCCCGTTCGACGATCTTTGCAGCCGCTACGAGGCCATCCTAGCTCCTACCTGGTCCGGCAGGGCGAATTGAAGAGAGTACTACGGGGCGTGGACTTGTCCCCTAAACTGAGACAAACGGTTAAGACTCATTTTTCATTAAATGGAGAATTGAGTTATGGGATTGTCTCGGCGGAAATTCACAAAAGAGTTTAAGGAAGAGGCTGTCAGGCGGCTGGAACTGGGGGCCTCGCTGGCGGAAATGGCGCGCGCCTGCGAGGTGAACCCGAACGTGCTGCACCGCTGGCGGCGCGAACTGCGGGACTACGGGGCCAAAGCTTTTGCTGGCAACGGACAACGCCGCGCGGAGGAAGGCCGAATTGCCGAACTGGAGCGCAAAGTCGGCCGCCAGGCGCTGGAGATCGATTTTTTGCAACGATGCTTGCAGCATGTCGAGGAGCAGCGCAAGCTGCAAGCATTGACTACCCGCAGCTCGTTTACCCATACCTGGAAAAAGAAATGAGCCTGGCGACGCCCATTACGCTGGAACGGTTGTGCCGGCTGGCTCACGTCAGCCGGGCCGGTTCCCGCTGGCAGGAGGCCGCTCCAGCGGTAGACCCCGACCTGGACTTGCGCGACGAGATCCAACGCATTGCGCTGGAATCTCCAAGTTATGGATGGCCGCGGATCACCGCTGAGTTGCACCGCCGCGGATGGGAAGCCAATCACAAGCGGGTATACCGGATCATGCGCGAGGACAATCTGCTCTGTCTGCGCCGGCGGAAGTTCGTGGTGACCACCGACTCGAATCACAACCGGCCGGTGTACCCAAACTTGGTGCGCGGGATGGTGTTGACCGGCATCGATCAGCTGTGGGTGGCGGATATCACCTACATCCGGCTGGAGACGGAGTTCGTTTACCTGGCGGTCATTCTGGACGCCTATTCACGCCGGGTAATCGCCTGGGCGCTGGACCGGACGTTGGAGGATGAACTCACCCTGACGGGGTTGCGGATGGCGCTGGAACGACGCATCCCGGCGCCGGGCCTGGTCCACCACTCGGATCGCGGCGTCCAGTACGCCGCGCAGGATTACACCGGCCTGCTGAAAGACCACCAGATCGACATCAGCATGAGCCGCAAGGGAAATCCCTACGACAACGCGGCTTGCGAATCGTTCATGAAGACGCTCAAGTACCAAGAAATGCATCGCCAGGAGTACCGCGATCTGGCGGAGGCGAGGGCCTCGATCGAGCATTTCCTGGAGCGGGTATACAACCAGAAGCGACTCCACTCGGCGCTCGGTTATCGTCCTCCCGTGCAGTTCGAACAAGACATGCGGCGCCGGCCACCGGAGGCTCGCGCATGAAACTGTGCTTGCGTTTTCTCAGGCATGACGGAATCTATCGGTCCGATGGGGTCAGCCAAACCATCCAAAGCGAGGGCCGGGGTACCGCCTCCCGTTGGTCGGCCCCCGACCCAGCCAAAGAGCGCGACGGAAGGACCGCGCCCAGCTCATCGTCCGCGATGAGTTCCGGCCGGCTATTCCTCGATCGGGTTGCTCGCCAGCATGGCCCGTCTCCGCTTCACCGGCAAGCTCATCCTAAAACCGTTCCGGGATGGGGCACAATGAATTTACAGCGAACGGCGAACAGTGTCTTAACTGTTTGTCTCAGCCAAGGGGACAACCGCAGCGAATCGCTTTCAGGCTTCCGGATGGCCCGCTTTGGCGTCTTCAAACGGCTTGCTTTCAGCGACGCATCTCACGCTGAGCCGAATATCAGGCGGCGGGGCGCCCGGCGGACACGAGCATGATCATGAGGTTCCACACGATCAGGCCGCTATACCAATAGGCAGCCCAGCGGATGAGATGGCTCTTCCGGGCATAGACGCAGAAAGCGCCTAAAGCCAAAGCCAGCATCTTGGAAGCGAGGATCCCCAGTGCCGGACCGCTGTGCATAAACAGGCGGATAAAGGGGCTGGCCTCGGCCGCGCCCAGCCTGATACCCACGAGGGTGGTCAGCAGGTCCAGCAACTGCAGGTAGATAAATACGTATTGAATTGCCATCGGGTTTTTCCTAAGCACAAAGTACATAGATCGACGCTTCCTGAAAATAGTTTACGTTAGTTGTTCGAAACCAGAGATACGATTATGTACCATCGGTACTAAAGCTGAGGGCTTGGTTCGAATACAAAACAGGAAATTTATGGGCATCGTTCGGTGACGGCGGGGCGCATTCTGGTAAATTGATGTGCAGTGAGACCGCCCGCCATCGAAGCCTATCTGCTGCACGAATCGAGCGGGCGGCGCTTTCCGCTGGGCGACGGACAGACCTGGGCGATCGGCCGGGGCGATGGCTGCGCGGTAATGCTGGACAGCCGGTCGGTGTCGCGATTACACGCGCTGATCCAACGGAAGGACGCGGGGGATTTTTCGTTGGTCGACCTGGGGAGCCGCAACGGGTCGTTTGTGAATGCGCGGCGGGTGAGCCTGCCGCTGCTGCTGAGCGACAAAGACCGGTTGCTGTTTGGGGACCAGGAGCTGATCTTCTGCAGCGCGGCGGCTGGCGGCGCGGGGCTCTCAATCGCGGAGACGGACACGCGCAACCTGCCGACGACGGCCATCCACACACACAGTCTGACCACGATCGTGGTGGTGGACATCCGCGACTTCACGCTGCTGGCGCGGACAGTTTCGGGGTCGCTGCTTTCCCAGACCATCGGCACGTGGTTTCTGCGTACGGGGCAGATTACGCAACGGCTGGGAAGTTGGGCGCAGAAATACATCGGGGACGCGGTCATGGCGGTGTGGGTACACGACCACTCGGAGAGCCTGGCGGCCGATTTGATTCATGCGTTGCGGGCGGTGAGCGAGATCTCGACGGCGACCGGGGAAATCAGCAACTCGCTCCCGCTGCCGGGGCCGCTCCAGATCGGGGCCGGCGTGAACACGGGGCCGGCGATCGTAGGGGGCTCGGAGTACACGGCGCTCGGCGACACCGTCAATGCGGCATTCCGGCTGGAAGCGGCCACCAAGCAGATTGGGCTGGGCGTAGCGCTGGGCGCGCGGACGTTCCAGGAACTGTTGTTGACGGCCGGCTCGAGTTCCCCATTTGCCAAGCGCGAAGTGGAGCTAAAGGGATACGAAGGGCTGAGCACGGCTTGGGGGATTTCCTTCGACGCGTTGCGCGAATTCCTCAAGGGGCGGCCGTAAAGCCGGAAGTGCTAGAGTGAGGAATTATACGAATTCATACGTATGGACCGGAACCGGGAAATCCAGAATCGGAATCCGGACTAGGAGATATATGCCCAAAAACCTGTTACTTGCGACAACCATTTTGCTGGCTGCGGCGTTCGGCTCCAAGGCGGCTGACATTACGGGAAAATGGGTGGCCGACGTTGCCGGACGCAACGGCACAACCCAGATGACATTTGAGCTCAAAGCGGATGGCAAGAAGTTGACGGGCACGGTGAGCGGTCTCCCAAACTTTGGAGGCGGGCGCCGCGGCGGTGGCGGCTTGAGCGCGGACGCTTCTGCGCCCACGGACCGGCAGATCTCAGACGGGAAGGCGGACGGCAACAAAGTCAGCTTTAGCGTGAAGATCGAGCGCGGCGGGCAGACTATGGTGACGACCTATAAAGGCACGTTCACGGATGACGAGCTGAAGCTCAAACAAACGCGGCAACTGCCCAATGGCGACCAGACCACGGATATTCTGGCCACGCGAGCGAGCACCTAGAGCGGCGGGAGTCGGCAACCTGGCCGGGGGACCCGGCGCAAACCAGGGGTCTTCCCTGCCCCACCGGGCAACAGAGCCGCAACCAATTGTGAGGCAACGCCAGGCGCCGAAAGGCATGTCGGCTTTGCAGGCTGGAAAACCTGCTCCACGAACCGAAGAGACTGAGCGGGTTGTGCGGCTATCCAGGTGACATCTGGCTCCAAACCTGATAATCTGCTCCCCATAGGCGACCTGCGAGGGGGAGCAATATGACGACCGTTCTATCCGAAAGGCAACAACAAGAGCTTCTGAATCGCGGCTTTTCGCGCCGGACCTTCGGCCGGATTGCCAGTATATTAACCGCCGGCGCGGCGCTGCCGTTCTATAACGAGCCCGCACTGGCACAACTCTCGCGGGTGGACGCGCCGCCGGACGCGGTGATGATCAACTCCAACGAGAATCCGTTGGGCCCATGCAAGGAAGCGCGTGAAGCGGCCCACAAGATGGTGGAGCAGGGCGGCCGCTACCTGTTCGGGGAAGCCGGCAAGGTGCTGACGATCCTTTCCGAACAGGAAGGATTGACGCCCGACCACGTCAACATCTACGCCGGATCGAGCAGCCCGCTGCATCAAGCCGTGATCGCCTTCTGTTCACCCACCAAACCATACGTGCTGGCGGACCCCGGATACGAAGCGGGTGGCGTCGCGGCCCAATTCATCGGCGCGCCGGTGATTCGCGTTCCGTTGGCCAAGGATTACGCGCACGATGTGAAAGCCATGGCGGCGGCCAGCCCCACCGCCGGCCTGATCTACGTCTGCAACCCCAACAACCCCACCGGCACGATGACCAAGAGGTCCGATCTGGACTGGCTGGTGGCCAACAAGCCCAGGGGGTCGATCGTGATGATCGACGAAGCCTACACCCACATTGCGGGCGGCCCGTTCTGCAACGATATGGTGCAGGCCGACAAGGATGTGGTGATCCTGCGCACGTTCTCCAAGATCTACGGCATGGCCGGCCTGCGAGCCGGCGCGGCCATGGCCCGGCCCGACCTGTTGGCTAAGATCCGCGGCTGGGGCCATAGTGGCATGATGCCGATTACCGCCATGGCCGCGGCAGCCGCCAGCCTGCAGTCGAAAACCGTGGTGCCCGAGCGGCGCAAGTCCATCGGCGACGTGCGCAACGACGTCCTCGATTTCCTGGACCAGCACAACTTCAAGTGCGTGCCCTCGGTTTCCAACTGCTTCATGGTGGATACCAAGCGCCCCAGCCGTGAAGTCATCAGTGCGCTGGCTCGCGAAAAGGTGATCATCGGGCGCCCCTGGTCGGTTTGGCCGACGCACGTGCGTGTTACGGTGGGCACGCAGGAGGAGATGGACAAGTTCAAGGCCGCCTTCCTCAAGGTGATGGCTTGAACCTGCGGGCCATTCTGCGAAGAATGAGCCCGCCTCGCGCAAACTACGGTTGGAGCAGATTTCTGGGAGATTGTGCGGGCGGGCTGATCGCGGCGCTGATCGCGCTGCCCTACGGTCTCGCGCTGGCGACGGCCATGGGGTTGCCGCCGGTGCTGGGGATCTTCACGTCGATTCTGACCGCGCCGGTAATTTCGCTGATGGGACGCAACCCGGTGCTGATCGGCGGCACGGCCAGCGCCACGGTCCCATTTATGGCGGTGGCGGCTCGCGCCGGCGGCGTGGCGGCGGCGGCGCGGCTTTCCATTCTGGCGTCGGTGCTCCTGATCGGCTTCGGATTTCTCAAACTGGGGCGGTACATCATGCGGGTGCCGCACGCGGTGGTGACGGGGTTTTCGTGCGGCATCGGCGGCATGATGCTGGTGTCGCAGCTCGACATCATATTCGGAGTGGCGTCGCCGCTGACGCGCCCGGCGGGCTCGGCCATCGCGCAATTGTTGGCGGTGCTCCATCATTTGGGTGACGTGCGGGCGGTGCCGCTGATCCTGGGAGTGAGCGTGATTGTGGCGGCCACGCTGGCGGCGCGGCTTTCGCACCACGCGCCGGCGCCGCTCATCGGCGTGGCGCTGGCGATATTAATCGGCCGCTTTTTCGGCTTTCACGCCAAAGAAGTGGGCGCGTTGCCGGCGATGCTGCCGCCGTTGGCGGGCATTTCCTGGAAGCTGCGCGAGGTGCTGGCCGCCATGCCCTCGGCGGCGGCGCTGGCCTTTGTCTCGGCAGTGAATATTCTGATCACCTCGCGCGTGGTGGAGCACTTTCGAGGGCGCCACAAACGCATGAAGCCCGGCGATGCGGATGCGGAACTGAGCGCTTATGGGACGGCCAATATCGTGGGCGGGCTGTTTGGCGCGCCGCCCAGCGTGGGGATTCCGGCGCGCAGCCTGGCGGTGGTGCGGTGCGGCGGGACGACGCGGATCGCCAACCTGATGCACGCCCTGTTCCTGGTGGCGATTCTCTGGCTGGGCTCGGGCGTGGTGGAGCGCATTCCGATTCCCGCGCTGGCGGGGGTGACGGCATGGATGGGACTGTGCCTGCTGGATTGGAGCGCGTGGCGGCGTCTGCCCAAGATGAGCCGCGTCGATGCGAGCGCGTTTCTCGGGACGGCTATCGCCGTGATGGCGGTGAACGCGGTGCTGGCCGTGGGGATCGGCTGCGCGATTTATGGTCTGGCATGGCTGTACCAGCGGCGGCTACGGCCGGCGCCGGTACCGGATTTACTAACCGAGCCGCGACCGTAAGGGAGCGGAGGTCCGGAAGCCGGATTTGCTAACCGAGCCGCGACCGTAAGGGAGCGGAGGTCCGGAAGCCGGATTTGCTAACCGAGCCGCGACCGTAAG
>Ga0209039_10000885_pt1 | contig 28867 bp, 24 predicted proteins | sample BogFormECP12_OM1_FD_188238 | JGI IMG/M metagenome (GOLD analysis project Ga0209039, IMG submission 188238) | Bog forest soil microbial communities from Calvert Island, British Columbia, Canada - ECP12_OM1 (SPAdes) (version 2) | ecosystem: Environmental > Aquatic > Freshwater > Wetlands > Bog ... | reverse complement strand
GATCAGCCGCACAGCGCCGGTTGGTTCCTTGGCGACAATTTGCTCCGCGTAAATGGAGATGTCGCCTTCCCGATCCAACTCCCAGAGGGCCTGCAAACCCTCAAGGGCCTTGGATTCGTTTTCAAAGACCACTACAATCATCTTTTCCATGGGAGTCTCTCCTCTATGAAGCCTTGGCAATGTCCGCGCGAGCACGCTGCAGCGCGGTCTTGAGTTCGCCAATGGCCGTTTGCACCCCGCGGTGCAGCTCGCCGAAAGCCGCCGTGTTGGCCTGCTTCAGAGCGTGCAATTTCCTCTGGGCCGCCTCCTGCTTGGCCTGCAGGTCTGCGAGTTTCGCCTGCACGGCGGCCGTGGCCGCCACCTTCTTCTCGGCCGCGGTATCCAGCGCGGCGCCGATGCGGGCCTTCCATTCGGCGAGTTCCGCATCCAGACTCGCCGTCAGGGCGCGTCGCGCAGAGTCGTATTCTTCGTGGACAACTTTGGCTTTCGCCTCCACGGCAACCTTCCCCTCCGCAGTCGCGTGCTTCAGCTCCGCGTTGATGGACTCGATGTTCGTATGGAGTTCCTTCAAGCGCGCTTCGATTTGGGTCTGCTGCTCTTTGCGTGTCGCATCGAGCTTCTTCGTCAGTTCGTCGACCCGCGCCATGGTTTTGGCCTTGGCCTCGTCGGTCTGTGTTTTCAACTCGGCGCGGAGCTTGTGGATTTCCGCGGTGGCGGTGTCGATTTGGCCTTGGGCCTTCGCCATCGCATCATGAAAGGCCTTCTTGCCGGCCTCAAAATCGGCAGTCACTTTGTCTTTTAATTCGTAAGGTTTGGAAGTCACGGGTTGATCCTCTCGCGCTGTTCTAGAGCAACTCGCAGGCCAAATCAAACGCCGGGCTAGGATCCCGGTTCGGCAATGCTCCGGAAACCCTCGAAGAGTCGCGCAGTAACCGCCCCAAAGATGAAGCCGCCAACGTGAGCCATGTAAGCGACGCCACCCGTCTGCACATCTGCCACGGCGCCAACCCCGCTCAAGAACTGGATCAGAAACCAGAGGCCGATCAAAAGCACTGCCGGAATAAATGTGATGCGGGAGAACCACCCAAAGAAAAGCACCGTCTTGATCTGATCGCGCGGGTAAGTAATCAGAAAGGCGCCCATCACACCCGCAATCGCTCCACTGGCGCCCAGATTCGGAACCGTGGAACCGGGCATGGCTGCGATCTGCGCCAACGTAGCGGCCAGACCGCTAAGCAGGTAAAACGCCAGGTAGCGCAGCCGCGGCATGGCGTCTTCGACTTCCGGGCCAAATGCCCACAGGAACACCATGTTGCCGATGATGTGCATCCAGCCGGCATGCATGAACATGGCCGTCAAGATGGTGATCCAATGCCGGCCTGCGACAATATCGGCGGGGACCACCGACCACTCTTTGACAAATGCCTCGCCACCTGTCAGCTCCAACAGAAAGGCGACTGCGTTCACGAGGATGATTGTGGCTGTGACGGCGGCGAAACGCCTGGGCCGTCGAGATGCATCCAACAGCGGGATCATGCCACCCATGGCGTCTTCCTCCGATTCTCCGGACAAGCATCCGCCTCAGTGAGACGCTGCCCCGGACTGGTTCGTCGTTCATAGCTCCGCACTGGATTCTCCCAGCTCGATTCTTCGCTCAGCCGCACGCCTTCCTGGCAGGTACTCGACGGTAGGGAAACGTCGCACTGGCTGGGGATAAAGCATCATCAGATCCAAAACCTCGGGCGGCATCTCGGAGCTCACGTGCAGTCCCAGCGCTTTGGCATAATCGAAGGTAATGGGAAAATCGTGTGTCCACCTGCCCTCGGAGAGCGTGACCGCCAGATTCTCCACGACCGGATCGGGGTATTTGCCGCGCAGAAGCTCGCGAACTGTTTCTTGAACTTGAGCAATAGCCTTCTTTGCCTGGTCCGCGAGAATCAGAGTTTCGTCATGGATCCTGTCCTTTGACTTTTGCTCCACCGCCTTCAGCAGCGATACCGCCGGATATTGCCCCAGTTGGGGGTCGACCGGCCCAAGCACGGCATGGTCGCTGATGATGATTTCATCCGCCGCCAGCGCGATCAGCGTGCCGCCCGACATGGCGTAGTGCGGCACGATGGCCGTGACTTTTCCCTTTCGCCGGTTTATGGCGCTTGCAATTTGTGTCGCAGCCAACACGAGACCGCCTGGAGTGTGCAGCACGATATCGATAGGCACGCTCGGGTCGGTCAGGCGAATGGCGCGAATGACCTCCTCTGAATCGTTGACGTCAATGTACCGCACCAGCGGGAAACCGAGAAAACTCATCGTCTCCTGCCGATGCGCGAGCAAAATGACTCGCGATCCGCGCTTGCGTTCAATCTGAGCGATCAGTCTGCGCCGTGACGCCTCAAGCCAACGCTGCTTCATCATCGGCTGCAGTGAGGTCAGCATGATAAATATCCAGAATACGTCCATAGGGCCTATGTTCATCGCTGCGGTCATCTTCGCCTCCGTAGAAGCTATCTAAGGCAAGTTGCCGGCCAAACGCCGATGACGGCCTATTTCCCCGCTGCAATTCGGATCGGCCTGGCCGTCGCACGCCGGGCGAACCAACTTCTGGACTTGGTGTCCAACACTTCGTCACCTTGTCGAGCCGCCCCAGGGCAAACCAGGCCCTCTAAACCGCACCTAATGCCTGTGCCCGCGACTGAGCAGCACGTTCACCAGCCCGAAGGCGCCGATGGCAATCCCAGCCGCGTGGTTCATCCAGCGCATGGTGCGATCGGTGATCCTGCCGCGCAGACGGTTCGCCGTACTCACCAGAATGGTCCACCAGGTCATCGACCCGCAGAATATGCCGGCGACCAGAAGCGAGGTCTGCCACAGCGGCCGCTGCCGTCCCACGCCGAGGGTGGCCAGGACCGCCAGATAAGAGAGCACCGTTGTAGGGTTGGTCGCGTTCAAGACGAACGCGGAGACCAAGTCCGAGTTGGCGGAGGAGTCGTCATCGCCGGCGTGCAGCGAGCGTGGCGGCTTACGGTAGTACACCACTCCGATGCCCACTAAGAAAAGCCCCCCGATCATGCGGATCCAGAACTCCTCGCGGATCAGAAGCTGAATCACCAGGCTGATGCCGAATCCGGCGATAGCGCCGTAAAGCGTGTCCGCGAGCGCCGCGCCCAAACCCGAAACAAGACCCGATTTCCAACCCTTCTCGAGGGTCCTCCGAATGCAGAGGAGGTTGACCGGGCCGACCGGCGCTGCGATGATCAGGCCGGCGGTCAGCCCGCGGATCGGCAATCCTAGGTCCACCGCCATCTGCATTCGTTAAAGGCAATCTTCCTTCCACTGTCCCGACCCCGGATTGCACGTATAGCCATGCTTGTGCCGCCTCGCAAGGTATGAATTCGTGATGTGTGCAGAACGGTGGCCAAGCGAAAGTCCAACAGGATAGCGGGGAGCCGCGCCCTTCTTGTCTTGCCGCTCGACATCGACGTGATGAGGCGCACGCAGGGGGCGGTTTTGCCGGTCCTACTGGTATTGCATGGGGCCGGTGCCTTTCCTTTTTTTCCGCGGGTCGATACCATTTGAAATAGACCACGGCGCCGATGCCGGCCGCCGCTGCCAGCGCGATCAGCGCATATAGCATCGTCTGATAGTGCCGCGAGAAAAAGCCGATCATCTGCCGGCCATAGACCTTGCTCAGATACGCCACGCTGAAGAAACGCAGGGCGCGTCCCGCTGTCAGCGCTGACAAGAACCTCTTGTGCGGATGCTGCATGGCCCCGGCGGCCATCAGGACGGATGTGAAAGGGAACGGCGGCGGCAGAATCGAGCCGGCGAACACCGTGATGTCCCCGTGTTTTTCGAAACGCCGGTAGAGTTTTTCCGCGCGCGGCTTTCCCACTTTCTTTTCCAGGGTCTCCTGGCCGCCCTTTTCGGCCAGCCGGTAGGTCGCATAGCCCTCCGCTATTTCTCCCACCGTGGCCATCAAGGCGTAGTAGACCCACCATTCGTGTTGGTGTGCCGAAAGGACGATGAGGAATACGTCCACACTTCCCGCCGGGGCAGAGATGAAAGGAGTGTTGTCGGCGAGACCAAGCAGGGTCAACCCAGGTCCGCCCAGGTGGCGGATACATTTCCAAATTGAATCGGCCACCATGAATAGGGAGAAGATTCTCATACGTGATTTGCTGGTTACAGGACCAACTCGAATTCAACCTCATACCGGTCCCGAATCGTCTTTACCAGTTCGCCCCGCAGGCTTTCCACGTACCCGAGTCGATATCGCTGCTCCACCTTGCTAACATCCGCTGCGAGAGGATGATCGTGAAACCCATCCGCGATCCACCGCGAAAAGTCTCCTCGACGTGCATGTCCGTCCAGCACTGCACTCGAAACGCTCCCCAGTGATGAGACAAACTCCTGTAACGTCCTACTGGGGGGGCCCACCGGCTTGCCATCCGCAGTGAACACGAATTCATGCCCACTTTGCATTGGCACATCAAGATATTTGGACCTATGGCGAACATGTGCGGTCAATCGATCTCTCAAGGAGAAGCGCTGCAGCTTTCCTGGCGCTCCCTGCGCGTCTGGCAATAGAACCGCTTCACCATCGGCCAATCCTGCCAGCGGCGGCGGAGTTCATCCAGGAAAACGGGAGGTGGAGGATGGCCGATCAACCAGGAATGCCCGTTTGGAAAGGCTAGTACGGCGCCATTCTCCGCTACCACGGCGTCGACAAACTGAGGGTCTCCCGCTACCCGCTTCAGGTCCGAAAGAATGCGGCCGGTCACGAGGATCACCGCGATTCCGTGGGCACGTGCCTCTGCAATGGCCATCCTCACGTCCGGATCGAGTACTCCATCACGAGCGATCGTCCCGTCGTAATCGAGTGCCAGTACCCCGAACTTCAAGGGCCCTCCTTCTCACACCTGCAATTCCGCGCGGGTCTGAAACAGTTGCAGCACCTGGCTCCGCGAGACCATACCACGTGGATGGCCACTCACCAGGACCGGCAGTTGATTCACGTCATTGGTTGCCATCACGTCGAGCGCATCCTTCAATGACGTTTCTGGCGCTACTGTGTGCAAACCAGCCGCCGGCAGCATGACGCTGCTAAGCGTAGTCGATGGCCACTGGCTGCGCTCCACGTGCTTGATTTCGTGGGGAGTGATCAGACCAGCGAACGCGCCATCCTCTTCCACCAGGAAGCAGCGTTTTCCGCTGCGGAGCATTTCTTCATCGACAAACTGCTGAAGGTCCATGCGGCCGTCCACAATTGGACACTCGCTGGACATCAAGTCGGCTACGTGCCGGCCTGTGAGAATTGGACCAACTTCCACTTGGCGGTAGCTTTCCGCAGCCGCCTGCATCAGGAACCAGCCTATGAAAACGATCCAGAGCCCGCTCAAACCGGCTCCCGCGAACACTTGCGTCAAACCGAGGGCAATGAACGCGAAGCCGACGCCCTCGCCGATTCGTGCGGCCAGCCGCGTCGATTGGTCGGCGTTGCCGGTTTTCCGCCATAGGATTGCGTGGAGGACGCGTCCACCGTCCATCGGGTAACCCGGAATCAGATTGAAGACCCCGAGGCCAAGATTAATGTAGCCGAGCCACACAAGCATGGCGACCACTGGAGTGGCTCCGCCCGCCCCCGGAGTCCAGCCGCACCACCGCGCCGTGCCCAGACACACGCCGCCTATGGCGCAACTGGTAAGTGGACCTACGATCGCCATCCAGAACTCCGTTCGTGGGTCGGCTGGATCCTTTTCAATCTGAGATACGCCTCCGAGTGCGAACAGGGTTATGGCACGGACGGGTAGATTCCGCGATTTTGCGACCAGCGAGTGTGCCAGCTCATGCAGCAGCAGAGACACAAAGAACAGCAGCGCCGTGACCACGGAAAGCGACCAGATCAGGCCCTGGCCCCAGTCCGTGTGCGCCGCGCTGAATTCGCGTGCAACCGACAGTACGATCAGAAAAGCAATCAAGAACCAGCTATAGTGCAATCCGATCTGGATGCCGAAGACGCGGCCGAGTTTGATATCCGTTCGCATTTCACACCTCCCTCCAGCATTCGGCGGAGTAAGCGTTGCCGATGTATTGCGAGAGCATCCGCTGAGTATTGAAGAATCCGCCATTTAGCGCTATACAGAACCGCATGATCTTCCCCCAGAGCCATCTCCATGGAGAAGTACGCCGTCCTCGGATCAACTGTTGGAGTGTCAGCCATAATTCAAGCGTCCGGGGCCTTTCAGATGCTGAGGACGGGACACGGCGATTGACGGATGATTGCGTAAGCGTGCGTTGCCAGCCTGCCGGCCATTCGATCTCGAGGACCCCTGCCAATCACGAGCAGGTCCGCTTCCGCTTCCCTGGCGAAGGCGCACACTGCCTTTGCCGCTTCACCTTCTTGGATGTGAACCGTGGCCGCGCTGGCCCCCTTCTTCCCACCTAGGAGCTTCTCGATGTCCTGCCGCGCCATGTTCGCCACTTCCGCCTTCCAATCACCCGCGAACAGAAGTTCTAATCCAGGGCTAAGCGGCGGCACGGCGTGCACAATGCCCAGTTGGGTGTGGAGGTCGGCCGCAAGTTGAGATGCGCATTTCAGCACGTCCGCACTTTGCGGGCCCAGATCGATTGCACAGAGGATATTTGAGAACTCCACAAGCCTTGCCGCAGGTTCTTGTTCCATGTGAACACCCGTCAGGACCGGACAAGTGACATCATGAAGAACCTTGGCTGTGACCGAACCGATGAGAAATCGCCGGAACGTGCTATAGCCGTGGGTTGGCATGGCGATCAAGTCGATCTTTTCGGACTTTGCGAATCCGACAATTACTTCTGCCGGATCGCCATCATACAGCACGCGCCGCACGTCGAAATCCTGAAGCTGGTCCCTGCCGGCCTTGGCCAGCTCGTTGTCGTTTTCAACGTGAAGCAGAATCAGTTCAGCATTGTACTTCGCGGCAACTGCCTGGGCATACGGCAGCATGACCAAACACTGATCCGAAAAATCCATGGGCAAGAGAATCCGGGAAATTGGAAACATAATGGGCTCCTCCTTGAGATCAAGCACTTCGAGGACCATCCCATTTCCGTTAGACGCTTACGACGGGGCAGGGGGACTCGCGAATAATCGTGAAGGAAGTTGTGCGTGCGGTTCCGACGTCGTCTGCCTTTGGACTCCGTCCGATTACCACAAGATCCGCGTGCCGATCTTTGGCTTGGCGGCAGACTGCTTCCGGCACGTCTCCGCCCGCAAAAAGGATCCGGCTTTCTATTCCCGATCTCTCCCTAATTCTACCGATCTCGTCGCGCTCCATCTGGCTGAGCCACTCATCCGGAGAGTCCGGCTGTTCTCCTGACTCAAGGCCCCGGAACACGTGCAATACGAAGAGACGAGCCACAAATGCCGCGGCGAATTGTGAGGCCCAATCGACTGCCCTTTCGGTGCCGGGACCGAGATCCACCGCGCACAGCACGGTGCGGAACATCGGTGGCAGTCCCTGTTGTGTATGGGCTGTAATCCAAACCGGGCAGGTTGCGTCCCTAAGCACTTCTGCTGCTACGGAGCCCATGAGGAAACTCTGAAATGGCCCGTAACCGTGGCTGGCCATCAAGATCAGATCCACACGGTTCGCCCTGGCGAAATCCAGGATCTCCCGCGCGGGATTGCCATCGCGGACGATCTGCGTAATCGCAGCTCCCGTGAAGTCGCGGGCCAGCAACGACTCAAGCTCGTGCGCTTTCACCCCGCCAGGCTCAAAGCGACCCGACTCCTGTTCATGCGGGCCGACCACATGCAATACCGTCACGTCGGAGTGAAAATGGCGGGCCAGGACCTCTGCCTGGCGCGCAGCGTCCAGTGAACGCACGGAGAGATCCACCGGCAAAAGAAGTTTTCCAAACGGCGCCATCGACAACCTCCACGGCCCTCAAGTCTCAATCCTTCGACTGCGGCCGGCCACTACGCAATTCCCGCTCTGCCCGGAGCCAATCTTCTTCCGGAGAGCCGCCCTGAAAACCGCGGGCTTCCCAATAGGAATAGGCCAGAGCGGCTATGTCGTCGTGAGACGGACCATTGTCGAGAATAACCTCGGCTTCCATAACTGCCACACCGATGGTCTCGCTCTGCGGCTTGTGGGATTTCGCCTTCTTGCTCATCTTCGATTCTCCTTTTCGTTCGATCGAGTGAACACCCAGGTGCTGATGCTCACTGGGCATAGGCGAGGAGCAACTGACTCTTGCGCTTCAGCGGCTGGGGCCAGTTCTTTTCACCCATCCGCCAGGCGTTACCGAATACCCAGAGCAACTCGTTTGCCTGAAATGGCTGGCTCACGACATCGTAAACGCCCAGGTTCAGGGCCTCCGCCCAGAGATATTCATCCGCTAGCCGGGCGGTGACTATGAGCAGCGGAGTCCGGGGTAACTGCTGGATAGCGGCCAACACGTCCTTCCAGTTCCCAAGCGGCAGCTCCCGCTCGGTCATGACTACTGGAACCGGGGTGCGGTGAAGGAAATCTACCGCTGCTTCGAGCGTTCGGGCTTTGTAAAGTGTCCAGCCCTGCTGGGAGAAGACCTGGCCCAAAAACTCGTGGTTCTCTTCGACGGCGCTTACCAGTAAGGCCGATCGCGTTGTGGTCATGGCCATTGTGAAGCAAACCGCTGGCCAAACGTCGATGGCGACCAAGAACGGCACGACTGGCCGCGAGTGAGGCGTTTCACGATTGCGATAGTGGGTAGCGATGCCGTCGTTTGCCGAGCGAACCCACTTCTGGACTTGGTGTCCAACACTTCGTCACCGCGTTAGGCACACAGGAAAGCAGGACCCAAATGAACCACAGACCTCCTGGAATCAGCAGCACCACCAATTCCTCATAACTGGCCCCCGCCGGTTGTCGCGGCAATCGCGTTGCCATCGCGCCACCGCCGCGGCTGGCAAATCCCTTCGGCTGGACCTACGGCACCCGAACTGCTGTGATGCTCAAGAAGACCCGGAGGCGCGACATGCAGCTATCGACGTCAAATACAGTGATGACAATGATTCTCCTGGCCGGCGCCGCCAGTGTAGGGCTGGCACGCAATCCTGGAGATCCTCTCAAGCCCGGTTTCAATCTGTACTCGAAGCAACAGGATATCGAAGTCGGCAAGCAGGCGGCTTCGGTCATTCAACAGCGATACCAACCAGTGCAGAGCCGGAACTTGCAGGCTTACGTCGGGAAAGTCGGTGAACGCCTTGCAAAAACGCCAACTGCTTCAAGTTCCGGATTTCCATTCAGTTTTACGCTTCTGAACTACAAAGAGGTCAATGCGTTTGCGTTACCTGGCGGACCGACCTTCGTCTTCGTTGGTCTGCTAAAGGCGTCGGATAGTGAAGCGGAGCTGGCCGGTGTGTTGGCGCATGAAATCTCACACGTCGTGTTGAGACATGGCACCCAGCGAGCGTCCAAAGCGAACATCATCGCGCGCCCCGCCCTAATCATTGGAGCGTTAAACAGCCTGACTCTGCTCGGGCGTCTCATCAATGTCGGATTGGGCCTCGGACTCAATGGAGTTTTTCTCAAGAACTCGCGAGAGGACGAAAGCGAAGCAGATGCACTTGGCACGCACATCATGTCCGAGGCCGGATACGATCCGGTGGCGCTCGCCCGGTTCTTCGATAAGCTCGAAGCTCACGGCGGTCCTGGAGTGCCCGAGTTCCTTTCCGATCACCCCAGTCCGGGCAATCGCGTCGAGGCTGTCCAGGCGGAGGCCCGGACCTTGCCGCCTCGGGTCTACACGTCGAACAACCGCGAATATGACAGTGTGAAAGTCGCGCTCGCCAAGCTCCCGCCCCCGCCGGATCTGCGGCCGAAGGATATACATGTCCGGGATTCCGATGCCTCAGGATACAAGAAGCTGAGCACACCCCAATTCTCGATCGAGTACCCATCCACCTGGCGCATTCATGGCGACGAGGAGTCGGCCCTACTCGCGCTCGCCCCAGACGATGGAATAGTCCTTGGTTTTACCGGCGACCCGATAGTCGGATTCGGCTCGCTTCTTAGCTATTTTTTCGCGGACCCAAGCCGATCGTCTTTGAGCGACGCGACCGACGATTTGATACAACGCTTGCGCACGGAGGACCCAGGTTTGCGCCAAATGGGGAACCAGAAACGCGCCGAGGCGGGAAAGCAGGAGGCTCTGATCACACAACTTACCAGCGACTCCCCGTTCGGCGGGACCGAGACAGATATGCTGGTCACGGTGGCACGGCCCGAAGGTCTGTTCCACTTGGTTTTTATCTCACCGGAGTCGCGTTGGAACGACTCCCATCTCACGTTCGAGTACATGGTTCAGTCAATTCACTTTGTTCGGTAGCTATATGGGTACGGATTCACACACGCAGACCCTGTCGGCTTCGACGGACGATTGCTGGCATGCCATGCCGGCTGATGCGATTAACGCCCGCTTGGGCGTCGACCCGGCATCCGGCTTGAACGACGAGGTAGCACACAATCGATTCCTGGTATTCGGCCCTAACCGCCTATCCACGCAGAAGCACGAAACGGTCTGGGACATCTTCCTGGAGGAGATCCGCGAACCGATGATCGTGCTGTTGCTGATCACCGGTGTCCTGTATGGAATCTGGGGGGAGCTAGAGGACACGCTGACCATCTTCTTCGTCATTCTGGCGTTGGTTTCAGCCGAGGTGCTCAACGAACGGCGCGCCAAACAAGCCATTGGCGCCCTCATCAAGCTTTCCGAGCCGACCAGCCCGGTGATTCGCGGCGGCCAACATCGGGAGATTCAAGCCGAACAGATTGTTTCCGGGGACGTGATCGTGATCGAGGCCGGACGGCGAATTCCAGCCGACGCCCGGTTGACCGAAGCATATGGTCTGGCGGTCGACGAGTCCGCTTTAACTGGGGAATCGGTCGCCGTCGAGAAGATGTCGGATCTGATCCTGCCGGAAACGGCGCCCCTCTCCGAACGCCGCAACCTGGTCTTCGCCGGCACCACGGCAGTGCGCGGGCGCGGCGCCGCCGTAGTTGTCGCTACCGGCATGAACACGGAAGTTGGGCGCGTGGCCCGGCTGGCGCGTGAGGCCGAGGCGCCTCGGACGCCGCTCCAAAAGGCCATGAAGGAGCTGTCCCAATCGCTTGCTTGGCTGGCGATTGCCTTCAGCGTGCTGATTCCGTTGCTTGGTTGGGAGTTCGGCAGGCAGCCGCTTCGACAGATGATTCTGACCGGCTTGGCGCTGGCCTTTTCGGTGATTCCGGAGGAGCTGCCCATCATCATCACCATGGTCCTGGCGCTGGGCGGATATCGCTTGTCGAAGCGGAACGCCATTGTAAAGCGCTTGCAGGCGGTCGAAACTCTTGGCGCGGTTACCGTGATCGCCACCGACAAAACCGGGACCCTGACCGAGAATCGCATCGAGGTGAGCCGGGTAGATCCCGAGAAGTTGCGGCGCAAAATCCTGGAAATTGGCGTCTTCTGCAACGACGCTGTCGGGACTGGCCAAGGCGATCCCCTGGAAACCGCGCTATTGCGGTCGGCTCGTGAGGCGGGCATTGACGTCGCGGCATTGAGGCGGTCCTGCCACCTGCGGCATGATTTTACCTTCGATAATGCTCGAAAACGAATGTCTGTAGTCTACGAGCGCGATGGCGAATCCTGGGTCGCGGTGAAGGGTGCGCCCGAAGCAGTGCTGCCGCTTTGCAGGTCGCGCTGGGAGGGCGCCGGTTCGCGGCAACTCTCGGAGGCAGATCGTGAGGCTGCCCTGGCGTCCGCGACGCAAATGGCGAACGAAGGCTTGCGCGTAGTGGCGTTTGCCGAAAAAAGGGTACAAAACTCCGCGTTATCCCAAGACAAGGCTGAGTCCGATCTCACGTTCGCCGGGCTGGTGGCATTCTCGGACCCGCCGCGTCCCGATGTGCCCCAGGCCATCGCGGCATGTCGCACCGCCGGCATCCGCCCCCTGATGATCACGGGAGATCATCCGTTGACCGCCAAGGCCATCGCGGCTCAGATAGGCCTCGACGGTGAACGGCGTCTGCTGACCGGAGCGGAACTGGATGCGATGTCGGATGAAGCATTGAAGCGAAGCGTCCCGGATGTGTCCATCTATGCGCGCACGACACCGGAGCAGAAGCTGCGCATCGTCCGGGCCTTGCAGGGACGCGGCGAAATTGTCGCAGCCACCGGCGATGGCATTAATGACGCGCCGGCACTGGCAGCGGCCGATGTCGGGATCGCCATGGGCCAGACGGGGACCGATGTGGCCCGCCAAGCCGCCGACATGGTGCTGGCCGACGACAATTTTGCCACCATTGTCCATGCCGTTGAGGAAGGCCGCGTCTCATTCGACAACTTGCGAAAGGGCGTGCGCTACTACCTGGCATGTAAGGCGGCGCTGGTTTCAATCGCCCTGCTGCCCGTGCTGCTCGGCGTGCCCGTACCCTTCGCGCCAATCCAGATCATTCTGATGGAGCTCTTTATGGATCTGGCAGCCTCAGCCGCGTTCGTGGCGGAGCCCGCGGAAGCGGGCTTGATGTGCCGTCCCCCCCGCGATCCGAAAGCGAGATTCCTGGATCGTTCCATAGTGCGAAGCATCTTCGTCTCCGCTACCGGGCTTTTTGCGGCAGTCTGCGGCATCTACCTGGCCACCTGGCACAGTGGCGCGGGCCTGGTCACGGCGCAGACGATGGCGTTCGCCACGTGGCTGTTGGGCCATGTTTTCCTGGCGTTGAATCTGCGCACCGAGCGGGAGCCGCTATTCCGGGTGGGATTCCTCACCAACTGGGTAATGGTGGTTTGGGCCATGGCAACGGCCGCTCTGTTATTGGTCGCCACCCTTCTCCCCGCTGCGCAGCGGCTGATCAAGGTGACGTCCTTGAGCCCTGCGCAATGGGCACTTGCGGTGGGAGCGGCGTTTGCTGGCACATTCTGGATCGAAGCACGCAAGCTGGTCCGGACGTCGCTACAATAGCGCAAAGATGAGACCGGGAACCGGTCGGGAAGCCAGTGCCAGCGCTCCAGCGTAAGGCGCAATTAGTCGGCACGCTGGCTCAGCGGCGTCGGAACCCCACCGGAGGGGATCGAATCCGCCAGCCAGGAGGCGGGTCGCAGCGAGCGAACCGAGCATGCTGATCTGCTTTGGCCCCAAATCTGCCCGCAGAAGGTCCAGATATGACAAACTCAAAGGCCTATCTCGTGGGTGGCGGCATCGGGTCCCTGGCTGCCGCCGCCTTCATGATTCGCGACGGCAGCCTGCCTGGCGCGGACATTTCGATCCTGGAAGCGGCGCCCCTCATGGGTGGAAGTCTGGACGGTGCCGGAGACCCGGTATCCGGATACTCCATGCGCGGCGGACGCATGCTGACCACCGATAATTACGAATGCACTTGGGACCTTTATAAATCGATTCCCTCGCTGAACCACCCGGGCCGGACAGTATTCGACGAAACCGTGGAGTTCAACGAAAAACACAAGTCGCATGCCATGGCGAGGCTGGTTGACCGGCGCCGCGCGAAAGTCCCGGTGGCCTCCACGGGGTTCTCCCTCGAGGACCGTATGGAACTGCTGAAGCTCAGCCAGGCCGACGAAGACACGTTGGGGGCAAGTCGCATCACCGACTGGCTTGCGCCCCGGTTCTTCGAGACGCAATTCTGGCACATGTGGTCCACCACATTTGCCTTCCAGCCCTGGCACAGCGCCACCGAGTTCAAGCGTTACCTGCTCCGCTTCGTGCTGGAGTTTTCACGCATTGAAACCCTGGCCGGCGTCAAGCGAACCATCTACAACCAGTACGACTCCCTGGTTCTGCCCTTGCAGACCTGGCTCGCAGCCCAAGGCGTCCGTTTGGTCCGGGATTGCAAGGTCACGGACCTCGATCACAAGACCGAAGACGGCAGGTTCGTCGTAACCGGCATTCATTGTCTGCGGCACGGAAATAGCGAGGTGATGGCCGTCGATGACGGCGACTTCGTCTTCCTGCAAAACGGCTCCATGACCGATGCCTCCAGCCTGGGTTCGATGACCAGCGCGCCCGCAAATCTGACCAAAGCCAATAGCGGCGGTTGGACACTATGGGAAAGACTGGCGGAGGGCCGGCCGCAGTTTGGCAATCCGGCCGCCTTTAACAGTTGCATTGCGCAGTCCTGCTGGGAGTCGTTCACGGTCACGCTGAAGACCCCCGTGTTCTTCGACCGAATGATTCAATTCAGCGCGAATCAACCGGGCACCGGCGGGCTGGTAACGTTTAAGGATTCCAATTGGTTGATGTCCATTGTGCTGGCCTATCAACCTCACTTCCCGAACCAGCCCGCCGATGTGCAGGTATTCTGGGGATACGCGCTGTTTCCCGACCGGGTCGGCAATTTCGTTCCGAAGCCCATGACCGAATGTAACGGAGCCGAGATTCTGCGGGAACTCTGTGGTCACCTGCGATTCGATCTGGAGACCGTCGAATCGGCCAACTGTATTCCTTGCAGAATGCCGTACATCACCAGCATGTTCATGCCCCGCATGCCCGGTGATCGGCCGCTGCCTGTGCCTCGCGGCTCGAAGAATCTCGCGTTCGTGAGCCAGTTCGTCGAAATTCCGGACGATTGCGTCTTCACGGTGGAGTATTCGGTACGGGCGGCTCAAATGGCCGTCTATGAGTTGCTGGGTATCGATCGCAAGGTCCCGCCCGTAACGCCATACGCCAAATCGCCTCACGCGCAGTTGGAGGCGTTGATCAAAGCCTTCAAATAGAGAAAGGCTCGGTTGGGTTTCAACTGCGGACGGGCCTGAAGGCTGCCGGGGAAGGCCGCGTGGCGAAGCTCATTCTAGCGGAAGACGTAGAGTTCGGAGCCCCACCGGAGGGGCTCGTCCGACAGCCAGGAGGCACTCCTGAACGCGGTGTCGGTCCTCGGCATCCGCGGTGGCGCTGAGGTATTCATGTTACCCGCGGCCGCGATGGATCCCCTCGCTCCACTTGCGGCGATGTTCCGTTATGGATGCGGATGAGCGCCATCGGCGGGAGATTCCGGGCTCGGACCATTTTCCAGCGCCTTCTTCACAACATTACCGCTCACCGTCTCTTGCTTCAGCAGTTGCTGGGCTAATGTCTTAAGGGCCGCATGGTGATCCCTCAGCAGTGCCTGGGCACGCTCGTACTGTTCGGTCACGAGACGATGGACTTCCCCGTCGATTACCTGGCGAGTCTCCGGGCTGATCTGGCTATTGTCCCCGACCGAACCCTCCAGGTATTGGAGCTGCTGACCCGCATAGCGCACCGAGCCGAGCTTTTCACTCATGCCAAATTCTGTCACCATACGGCGGGCCAGCTCAGTTGCCCGCTGAATGTCGTCACTGGCCCCGGTGCTGATGGTTGCGAACTCCACCATTTCGCCGGCACGCCCGCCCAGCATAACAGCGATCCTGTCTTTCAGTTCGTCGATCGAGAGCAGATAGCGGTCTTCGGTTGGCATCTGCATGGTGTAGCCCAAGGCGCCGCGGCTGTGTGGAACGATGCTGACCTTGCTGACCGGTTCACCATGCGGCGCCAGCTCAGCCACCAGAGCGTGGCCTGACTCGTGGTATGCAACCGTAGTTCGTTCCTGCTCGTTCATCACCCGGCTCTTTTTCTCGGAACCCGCAATCACCCGTTCGATCGCAGCCTCGAAGTCATTTAACGTGACTGCCGCGGCCCTGTGCCGGGCAGCCAGTAATGCCGCTTCATTCATGGCATTCGCCAGATCGGCGCCGCTGAACCCGGCTGTTATCCGGGCGGCCCGCTCCAAATCGAAGTCTGCCGCCAGCTTTACATTCTTGCTATGAATCCGCAGGATCTGCGCCCGGCCAATGAGATCTGGATTGCCGATGGCGATCTGGCGATCAAAGCGGCCCGCGCGCATAAGTGCCGGGTCGAGCACCTCCGGACGGTTGGTGGCAGCCATGATAATCACCGGGGCGCTGGTGTCGGTTTTGAAGCCGTCAATCTCCGCCAGTAACTGATTCAGGGTCTGCTCACGCTCGTCATTGCTACCCAGGCGCATCACGCCACCCCGGCTCTGACCAATGGCATCGATCTCATCGATGAAAACGATCGCAGGAGCCGCCTTACGCGCCTGCTCGAACAGATCGCGCACGCGCGCGGCGCCCACGCCAACAAACATCTCCACAAACTCGGAGCCGCTGGTCTCGAAGAACCCAACCTGGGCCTCGCCGGCCGTTGCTTTGGCCAGCAGCGTCTTGCCGGTGCCCGGGGGCCCGACGATCAACACGCCCTTGGGGATATGCCCGCCGAGTTGAGCGAATTGCTCTGGCGCCTTCAGAAACTGAATAATCTCCTGCAGTTCGGCAATGGCTTCGTCCGCCCCGCCCACGTCCTGGTATGTGACCGTAACATCCTCGGGCTTGACCTCGATCGCTTTGCTCTTGCCGACCCCAAAGATGCCGCCCACCCCTCCGGCGGCTCCGCCCGCTCGCCGGTAGGCCATGTACCAGAACCCGCCGAGTAGCGCGAGCGGCAGAAGGTACGACAGCAAAATGCCTCCCAGGGGGCTCGGTGGGCGCTCGAAGCGATAAGTTACATTTGCATTTTGTAACTCTTCTATCAGTTTGGGATCGCCGCCAGGCGCAGGTACGGTATTGAATGCGACGGCCGGAGGAGTCCCGTTCGGTACGGGATTCTTCATCTCGCCAACGATGCCCCTTTCGCCGATGGTTACCTCCACGATTTGAGCGCCAGCCAGTTTCTTTTTGAACTCGTTGTAAGGAATTTCCGGGCCCTTGGTCAGAGGAGTTATGACGAGAATCTGGAACAGCCACAAGACAATCAGGCTCGTGATCACGTAGGTGATGCCGAAATGAAACTGCCGCCGGCTTTGTTCCTGGCGCTTCTTTTCTTCGTCGCGGTCGTGTTTTCTTGGTGAGGATTCCGGTTCGTTCATACTATACCGCCTAAGTGCCCCCGCTCATACGCGGAGGATTCCCTTCCCATTGTTGCAGGCGATCGTCGCGGCGCTCAGCCCCCAAAGAACGAATCGCATCTGAGCGCCGCGATCGCCGTTTGCCGCCCCTTATCTGGTCCACGTGGGGGGTTCGGCCGCCATCTCCGCATAATCGCGCCGGAGGTCGGCGATTCGAGCTTCCTGGCGCTCGCGGATTTCGCCCTCCGACTGATCGGCCTTGGTTTGCAAGGCCTGGATCTTGACTTCCCGCTGTTTCTGGCGCATTTGCATCTTGACGCGCTTGCGCTCAATGGCGTTTTCCAGCTTGACTCGCAGGATGTCGATCTTGGCGTCGATCTTTGCCAGCCGGTCTGCCCTCGCCCGCGTCCGTTCCGCCTTGAGCTGTTCCATTTCAGCCCGGTGTGCGGCCGCATCGCGGTCTTCCTCTGTGTCCTTCACCAGAGTTCGCGCCCGCCGGAACACCACCCCTCCAAGCTGTTCCATCCGCACGTCCAGGGGTGTCATCCGCTCTTCGGAAATGTCGGCTACCAAAGCGGCTTTGCCTTGGGTCAGCGTTCTCGTGACATCGTCGATGAACTCGTTAGTCGCTCCCGACTCTTCCACATCGGTGAGGGTACCGATCGCTGCTCCCGCGGCGGCGCCAACAAGCGCGCCGACGGGCCCGCCGAGCAGCCCCACGAGCGCGCCCAACGCAGTGCCGCCGCCAATCATCGGGAAACTCGACATGTCGGGATTGTCGATCAGCCGCACGGCGCCGCTTGGTTCCTTGGCGACAATTTGCTCCGCGTAAATGGAGATTTCTCCCTCGCGGTCCAACTCCGAGAGGGCTAGTAAGCCATCAAAGGCCTTCGATTCGTTGTCGAAGACCACCACGATCATTTTTTCCATGGGAGTTTCGCCTCTACAAAGAAGCGGCAATCGCCGCTCGGGCATGCTGCAGCGCGGTCTTGACTTCGCCAATGGCCGTTTGCACTCCGTGGTGCAGCTCGCCGAAAGCCGCCGCGTCCGCCTGCTTCAAAGCGTGCAGTTTCTTCTGGGCATCCGCCTGCTTGGTGTGCAGATCCGCGAGTTTCGCCTGCACGGCGGCCTTGGCGTCTGCCTTCTTCTCGGCCGCTGCAACAACCGCGGCGCCAATGCGGGCCTTCCATTCGGCGAGTTCCGCATCCAAACTCGCGGTCAGAACGCTCCGTGCAGAGGCATATTCCTCGCGGACAGCCTTGGCCTTCGCCTCCACCGCAATCTTTCCCTGCGCAGTAGCATGCTTCAGCTCCGTGTTGAGGGAGTCGATGTCCGTGTGGAGTTTCTTCAGGTGCGCTTCGATCTCGGCCTGTTGTTCTTTGCGTGTCGCATCGAGGTCCTTGGTTAGTTCGTCGACACGAGCCACGGTTATGGCCTTGGCCTCGGTGGTCTGAGTGTTCAACTCGGCGCGGAGCTTTTGGATCTCCGCGGTGGCGACGTCGATATGGCCCTGGGCCTTCGCCATCGCATCATGAAAGGCCTTCTTATCGGCCTCGAAATAGGCAGTCATTTTGTCTTTCACTTCCTGAGTTGTTGGAGTCATGAGTTGTTCCTTTCGCGTTTCTATGGAGCAAGTCGCAGGCCAAACGCCGCTGCCTCTATGACGGCGCAGTCTACTCGGCCCTCAACGCTTCTATCGGATCGAGAAGAGCCGCTTTGCGCGCAGGATAGTAGCCGAAGAAGATCCCTACCAGCGCGGAGAAAACAAAGGCCATCGCGATCGCCGTCGGGCTGACCAGGATCGACCACTTGGCGAAATACGAGATCAGCGCCGAAGTGCCAACTCCGACAATAATGCCGATCACTCCACCAAGAACCGATAGCGTCACAGCCTCCACCAGGAACTGGGAGAGGATGTCCTTCGTCTTGGCGCCGACAGCCAGTCGCAGGCCGATTTCGCGGGTCCGCTCCGTGACCGACACCAGCATGATGTTCATGATGCCGATGCCGCCAACAATAAGGGACACCGACGCGATCGCGCCCAGCAGGATCGACATCGCCTGCGCGGAGCTTTCCTGGGCGGCGAAGACTTCCGACAGGTTGCGGATGGTGAAGTCGTCGTCCTGGTCCGGCTGGAGGCGACGGTGCCGCTGGCGCAGCAGCGCCTCCACCTCACTCTGCGCCTGGTCGATGGCGCCAGGGCCGGCGGCCTGCACCATGATCGAGCCCACGGCTCCCGCGTTCGCCTGGCTGACGCCGGTGACATTGCGTTTGGCGGTCGAAATGGGGACGAGGATGAGATCGTCCTGGTCCTGCCCGGTAGGCGTCTGACCCTTGGCGCTCAGCACTCCGTCCACCAGGAAGGGTGCGTTCTTGATACGGATAGTCTGCCCGACCGGGTCGGCGTCGCCAAACAGGTTCCGGGCGACCGTCCGGCCCAGCAGCGCCACCTTGGCCGCGGAGTTCACCTCGTCGACGGTGAACGGGTTGCCCTGTGCCACGGGTTGGTTCCGGATCACCAGGTAATCCGGCGTGGTGCCCAGAATCGAGGTTGCCCAGTTATTGTTGGCATACATCACCTGCGCTCCTCCGCGCACGATGGGTGCGACCGCGGAAACGGAAGGACACTCCGCCGCGATAGCCCGGGCGTCGTCCTCGGAAAGGGTCACTACGGCGCCGCTGCCCAGGCGGATGCCGTTGGAGGTGATGCTGCCCGGAATCACCATGATGAGATTGCTGCCGATGGCTTCGATCTGCTGCTGAATGCGCGCGGTGGCCCCCGCTCCAACCGCTACCATGGCGATGACCGCTGCCACGCCGATGACGATGCCCAGCATAGTCAGGGCGGAACGCAACCGGTTCACGCGTAATGCCCGCAGAGCGATTCTGATGGCTGCCAGGGTTTTCATGCAAATCCAGGCCCCCTTTCCTTTCCCGTCGTCGGGCTAACCACCACCTCAGTCTCTTCCTCTTCTTCCGCCGGCAGCGTGCGCAGTTCCACGGCGGCGTCGCGCCGGGAGGCTATGCGCACGTCGCTACGCAACCGCCCGTCGCGGAGATGGAGGTTGCGGCCGGCATAGCCGGCGATGTCGGGGTCGTGCGTCACCACGATCATGGTGATGCCGGCCTCGCGATTCAACCGCTGGAAGATGGACATGATTTCGATGCCGGTTCGCGAATCCACCGCGCCCGTCGGCTCGTCGGCCAGAATCATGCGTGGGTCGTTCACCAGGGCCCGCGCGATCGCCACGCGCTGCTGCTGGCCGCCGGAAAGCTGGCTGGGATGATGTTCCTCGCGGCCGGCCAGCCCTACGGAGTGCAGCGCGGCGACGGCGCGCGCGTGCCGCTCGCCGGCGGGCGTGCTGGTGTAGAGCAGCGGCAGTTCCACGTTTTCGAGGGCGCTGGTGCGCGCCAGCAGGTTGAACTGCTGAAACACAAACCCGATCTTGCGGCTTCGGATCTCGGCCAACTGGTCGCGGCCGAGTTCCCCTACACTGATGCCATCCAGCCGGTACACGCCCGAAGTGGGCTTGTCCAGGCAGCCCAGGATGTTCATGAGCGTCGATTTTCCGGAGCCGGAGGGACCCATAATGGCAACGAAATCGCCGCGCTCGATCTCGAGCGAGATGCCCTTCAGCACGTGCACGGTCAGTTCGCCCAGCCGGTAGTCCTTCACCAAGTCGTGAATCTCGATGATGGCCGGCATGCTTAGAACCCCATGCCGCGGCGGCCGCCGGTCTCCCCGCCTCCGAAGGGAGACGCCGCCGAACCGCTCTGTTGTTGGTCCTTCCCGAAGGAGGCAATGATCGCGCGGTCGCCCTGGCTCAGGGCGCCGCCCGTGACTTCGGTGTAAGTCCCGTCGGTAAGGCCGAGCGTCAGGGCCACCGCCTTCGGCTTATTGTTCTGGTCGAGGATCCAGACCACCTGTGAAGAGGACGCGCCGGTCCGTGTCCCGGCTGGGGTCTCGGCTGGATGATAGCGTAGCGCCGCGTTCGGGATCCTGAGCGCGTCCGGTCGCTCGTCCACGAGGATCTTTACGTTGGCGGTCATCCCCGGGAAGAGTCTGAGGTCGGGATTCGATACGGCAATGACCACATCGTAGGTCACGACGTTCTGTACGTTGATGGGCGCCTGGCGAATGGAGGAGACGGTGCCCTTGAAGATTCGCCCCGGATACGCATCCACGGTGAAGGTGGCTGTCATGCCTACCCGCACGCGGCCGATGTCGGCCTCGGAGACATTCGTGTCCACCTGCATCTTGGTGAGGTCTTGCGCGATCTGAAACAACGTGGGGGCCTGCAGGCTGGCGGCGACGGTCTGCCCGACGTCGATGTTGCGCGCCACCACCACGCCGTCGACGGGCGCGGTAATATACGTGTGATCCAGGTCGAGTTGGGCCTGTGCCAGCGCGGCCTGCGCCTCCTTCACCTGGGCCTGGGCCGAATCGGACTGGGTCTGGGCGACCCGCACCTCCGCGTTGGCGGCGTTGACGTTCTCCTGCGCCGCCGCATACTCCGCGTTGGCCGCATCCAGCAGCGCCACCGCCTGGTCGTAGGTTGCCTGGGCCGTCTCGCCATCCTCTTTGGTCATGATGCCCTGCTCCACCAGGACCAGGCGGCGGTCGAGCTTGGACTTGGCATCGTTCACGGCGGATTGCGCCTTGACCACATTGGCCTCGGCGTTCGCCACGCTGGCTTTGGCGCTGGCCACGTCGGCGCGGCTCTTCGCAATCTGCGCCTCGGCGTTGACCACGGCGGCCTGCTGAGCGTTGAGCGTGGCGCGGGCCTGATCCACTTTGGCCTGGAAGATCTGCGGGTCGATGCGCGCCACCACCTGACCCTTCTTCACCTTGGTGTTGAAATCCGCGTAGAGCGCCAGGATGTTGCCGGACACCTGCGAGCCGACTTGGACGGTTACGACGGCGTTCGGGTTGCCGGTGGCGGAGACCGAGGCGGCGATGTCCCCACGTCCGATGGCCACGGTTCTGTATTGGATATCCGCCCGCCCATGCAGTACTGCCAATACCCCGAGAATGCCTATTGCAGCCACCAGACCCGCCACAATCCAGAACTTATATTTGGCGGGTTTCTTGACATTCGAGTCTGAGGGCAATCCTTCTGACTCGGAATCCGGCGATGTTCGAACGGGTACAGTGCGCTCCAGGTTTCCCACGGCCTCGGGACTTTGGGTCATATTCTGCTCCACGCCTTCCCCATGTTGCACGTGGCGGACCGCTTAGGGCCTCCGAAGCACTACAAAACAAGACCGGCCGGCGCCGGTGTGAGGCTGTGCCCGCGATGCTCCCACGCATCCGCCATCCCACGCAGCAGAAACCATGACAGAATGGCCATTGCTGCCACCAGGAAAGCCACAATCCAGAACTTGTGGTGAACAGGCCCCGCACGGTCCGGATCGACTTGCTGTCCAACACCGTGCCCAACATCCGTCACCTGGTTCGGAAACATGCGAACAGGCGCCGCACGGTCCGGATCCCCGGGGGCCCCGGGACTTGGGGTCGTTTTCTGTTCCATGCGCTCCTGTGTCGCACGTGGTGGACCACTCTCAAAAAACCTCCCCGGTCTAAGGGACGTCTCGGCGAGCCAATCGGACCGAAACGGTTTCGGGAGTGATATGTTCCGCTCTGACGCCGGGTGGGAGCTTCAGGTCGGTTTCCGTCAGTCGGATCGTGTGCGGCCCTTGCCCCAAACCGCTAAGGTCGATGCGGACGGTCAGGCTGGACAGCACTTGATTCATCATCGGATTCATCATCCATGTATTGCCGCGCAATTGAACCTTCACGCTGCCAGCCGGCTGATTGGCTATGAGGAGGCCCGACGGCAGGTTCGCAAACTCGGTGGGCGCCACCACATTCTTGACGATCATGCCGCCGCTGACAAATGAGAGGGCCCAAATGACCATAGCCAAACCGACTGCGGCCAGGCGGTATCTGAGATTCTTGAACAGCAACCTACTCAGCCTTGATCGCAGGGATATCCTTGGGCTGGGACCGGGACTCGAAAGGGCTGGCTGAAGAGCCATTACGTCCGGCATAGGGCTGATCTGGCGTCCCTCCATCAGCACTACTTTTCCCCGCTCCTCCGACACTACCAGTACCTGCGCGTCGCACCTCTCTGCCAATCCCATTGCCGCGCGATGCCGCGTTCCATACTCGGATGGAACATCCTCTCTTTCGGATAAGGGTAGGATTACGCCCGCATACTCGATCCGATCCTGATTGATGATGACGGCCCCGTCGTGAATTGGAGAGTTTTTTTCAAAGATCGCTTCGAGGAGCTCGTGTGAAAGCGCCGCGTCGACCTTCACTCCGCCGGAGACCAGGTCGGTTATAGGGTCCGTGCGGGTGACCACGATCAGCGCTCCAATATGGCCGCGAGCCATTGTAAAGACGGCCTGCCCGATCGCGGTCCAAGCTTTGTTCGAGGCTGAAGGTTTGCTAAGCCGAAGGCGTACAGTGCTATCGAAGCGCACAACCGAGTGGCGCACCTCTTCTTGGAACAACAGTATCAGCAGACCAATTACCGCGAGGCTGGCGCCTTCCAGGACCCACCCGGTGATCCTGAGGTCGAAGTGCATGGCCCACAGGGCGCAGGCGTGCAAGCCCACAATGATCACCGCAAATCGGAGCGCACGAGTCTGTCTGGCCCAGAGCAACAGCACGTACAAAGCCAAACTCAGCACCAGGAAGTCTACAATGTCTTGCCAGCGTAGCTCCGAAAAGAACGACATCCAGCCGTGGCAGTATGCAATCTACCCACCATTTCCGAGAGAAGTCCAGACACGGCCTCGGTCCACGCCCACCCCGGTACCTCGGATTTTGTCCGGTTCCCCCCGAGCTTCGCTATCGCCCAGGATTCTCCGAATCACGGGCGCCGAGAGGAATATCCGACGAAGCGGTTCTTCCGCTGGCAGGGAATTCGCCAGCTTCATAATCGTCTCGCGGCTGAGTGCCAGGTGGCGTGCCGCCAAGTCTCCATCGGCTGAGCTGTGGAGTTCGGAGGCGGCGGCATGAACGCGCCAGGCCGCCAGCGGCACTTCGAAACCTTCCATGGCCGACAAGGCCTTGGCGATCGAATCCCGCGCGCGTGGAACGTCGAGTTCGGCCATCGCGACGCGGGCATTCGCTTCCCATGCCAGCGCCTGCCACATGTGTTCCGCACTCGCCAACGCAATTGCCAGAGACCTTTCTGCCTGCAGCCGCGCTTGAGCCAGATCGCCTTTCGCCAGCCAAAGTTCGGTGAGAGCGTTTTCAAGCGGTATGCGCCAGTACCAGGTACACGTGGGCCCCGGCCGATCCATGTCGGCCCGCGCCGCCAGCAAGTGCTCCAGCGCACTTTCATAATCTCCCAGGGCCGTCTCCGCCGATCCCATCAGAAACAGGCGCTTCCACAATCCAAATCGATAGGGAGCTGAATCGTCGGGTGCGGGGCCGGACTCGGGATCTCCGGCCAATGGGAGCGCCGCGTTACAAAGCGCCAGCACGCCGGCAAAGTCCATGGCCTGCAGATGTATCCAGGCCAGGTGGGGGCGCACTCCCTGCCCCCAGTTGTAGTCGGCGTTCTTATCCAATATGGCAATGGCGTTTCTGATCTCGCGCAGCGCCTCGCCCCACTCTCCCACAAACAGAAGGCTCAACGTCAGGGGCAATTGACCTCGTACGTACGCGGGACTCAGATAGGGGTTCTCCTCCGCCGCCTCCAGTTTGATCGCACGGCTCTCCATCAAGCTCCGGTACGCCTCGCGATATTCGGAGGAGAGACAGCTTATGAAGCCACAGTCAACCAAATAAGGGGCAAGTTTGTGGCGGTCATCGGAGCTGCAAATCTCCGCGGATGCTCTGTGAAACTCCGCCATATCCCGAGGATTCCAGCCTTGCCACAGGCGCCAGGCAAAACAGCGCGTGCGCATCCTTGCCCGCAGGAGCGGACCTTCCAGCCGTGCGCTCAGCCGAAGCGCCTGTTCCAGGACTTCCAGCGAACGCTGAGGATTGATCCACGATAACGGCCACGCCATGTCGATGAGCGCGCGCACCTCCACCTCGATCAGGCCATCGTGAGTCGCGCGTCCAGCCAGAGCTTCATAGGTCTCGATGGCACGCCGGCTGTCGCCGAGCACCGCGTGAATCGCAGCCATCTCCTCCAAAATCTCGATTTCGCTCAACGTTCGCTCGGCCCCCGGCAGTTTTCTCGCGAGATCGAGAGCGTGCTCGAGAATCTGTACGGCTTGCCGGGGTGCAAACCGCCGCCCGGCCGTATCCGCCGCCAGCCGCAGGTACCTCACGGTGCGATGCCAATCGCCACCCTGCTCGAAGTGACCCGCCAATTCAGCCGCCGCTTCGCTTTCACGCTTGGCGAAAAGCTTCTCGAGCCGCTCCCCGATGCGCAGGTGCAGTTTTGCCCGGCGCCCTGGCGTCTGCCGGTGGTAGAAGACCTCCCGGTATAATGCGTGGGCAAACTCGTAGCACACGGAGACGGTCCCATCCGGGAACTCGTGGGATCCCGCCCAACGCACCATGTGCCGGCGGCGCGACAACTCGTCGCAAAGGTCTTCAAACCTCTCCTCGTCCAGACCCGCGGGGATGGCACTGACGCTCGCCGAGAACAAAACACCATTAACGCTAGCCACCTCCAGCGTCCGCTGCTGTTCACTGGTAAGACGCTCGATCTGGGCTTCGATCGTCTGCCGTACAGTCTCCGGCACCTCGAGGCCGACTTTCTCGAGCGGGATTCTGAGGCTCCACTTCCCGTTCTCATGCGAAACCAGGCCCCGCTCGGTCATGTGATCCAGTGTGGCAACCATGACCAACGGATTACCCTCCGAGTGGCGATGGATCAACTCGGCAAAACCCTCAGGCAGGCTGCCTCCCGGAGACTCCGCGCCCAGGTATTCGGCTACGTCCGGTTGCTCAAGCGGCGCGAGGACAATTTCCCGGCATAGGTGATGAACCAGCAGATCCTGCTTGAGCCTCTTTAGCGGATGTTCGGGAGCTACCATCTCCACCGGCCGCTTGGTGATGATCACCAGGGCCTTCGTTGTCGCCCGCTGGCGGGCCACAGCGGAGATGAGATCGACCGTCGAGGGATCCACCCATTGCAGATCCTCTAACACCAACAGCAGGGGCGCTTCCAGGTTGAGCGTGTACAACGCTTCGCGGATCTCGCGCAGCATGCGTTCCCGGGTCGCCCCCAGGATCTCCTGCTGCAACATCTGGCGCTGTTCGCGCTTCAGCAGCGTCGGAAACTGCACCAGCCAGGTGGGTGCTTGCGCGGCCAGAATTTCGACCACGCGCTTCCCCTCCGGGCCACGGCACAACTGACCCACTGCTTCCAGCACCGGGTAATAGGCTTCCGAGCCGCCGTAACCTTCCACGCACTGTCCCCGGGCGATATGGAGAGCTGGTTCCTCGGCGGCGGCCTGGCGCTGGAATTCGTCCACCAGAGCCGTCTTTCCGATCCCTGGATCCCCCGTGATGAAGACGATCTGGAGCTCGCCCTTCAATGCCTTTCGAAGGCAGGCTCGCAACGCACCAAGCTCGCGGTCTCTGCCCACCAGCCGGCCGCGATCCGATCTCGCGGCCGGCAAGGCTCCTGCCGACTCGGCCTCCTTCACCGCGGCCACAAACCGATACCCGCGCCGGGGCAGGGTCTCGATAAAAAGAGAATTCCTGGCGCGGTCCCCCAACGTGCCCCGGATGTCGGCGATCTGGTACTTCAGGACCTCCGGCTGGACGAAGGTGTCGGGCCACACCGCCTCCAGGAGCTCATCTTGGGTCACCAGGCGGCCGGCGTGCTCCACAAGATAACGTAGGACTGCGAACGCTTTTGGAGTCAATAGGATGCGCTCGTCGCCTCCCGCATCCACGCGGCGCCATAAACACTGGTTAACCGTGTCCAGCCGAAATGGCGGGAACTCCTTCATGGCCGCAAGTCATCCGTCGTCAGGTGTTCAGCTTTTTAGCTTACCATCCGGCAGTTGCAGTGATTGCGCATCCGCTCCCTGAGAACGTGTGAGAGAACCCAGCCACGCAGGCGGAACCGCCTGCGCCACCACAACAGGTACCGCATTTTCACAGGTGGGGCAGGCGGTTCCGCCTGCCACGCCCGCTTGCGGGCGATTTCTTGACAGCTTCTCACGGGCCAGCGTTAAACGACAGCCGTAGGAGAATCATATCTGTAGCGGCATGGTAGTCTGGATTTCACGACGCTGAGTCGGGTTTCTTTGGCATTACCCGTGCTCATAGGTATTCCGATGAATCGAGAGGACCCAGACACGCCCTAATGGCTATACAGATCTCAAACTCCACCGAGCAGGATGCGCTGATCTCCGGCCTGCGCGGGAACGTCGATCCGGCGGTTGTGGTGTACTTTGCCTCAACCTGCCATTCTCTCGCCTCGTTGAGCGCCGCAATGAAAGCGGCCTTTCCGCGCGCGGCCAGCATCGGTTGCACCACCGCGGGCGAGATTTCGTCGGGCAAGATGGCGACGTGTTCCATGGTTGCCATGGCGCTTCCCCCCGAGATTGTCAGCGCCGCCGCCACGGCGGTGGTGGAGGACCTCAAGAATCCGCTGGCCGTCTCCGCCGCTCTGGAGAGCCTGTCCGCTCAGATGGGCGGTCCGCTTTCCGGACTCGACCTCGACACGCATGTGGGACTGATCCTCGCCGACGGCATGTCGGGCGCCGAGGAGGCGGTCATGGAACGAATTCGCGATTTGACCGATATCCCCTTCGTTGGTGGATCGGCCGGTGACGACCTGGCGTTTCGCGCGACCCTGGTTGCCGCCAATGGCCGCACGTTCGAACATGCCGCCGTTCTGGCGCTGTTGCGCGTACCGGCCGGCTACCGGATCATCAAGACCCAGAGCTTCCGCTTGCTCGGAAAAACGCTGACCGCCACTGAAGTGGATGGGACCCCTCGCACGGTGCGCCGCTTCAATGGCATGCCCGCCGTGGAGGCGTACGCTCAGGCGCTAGGAATCGACGGTGACAGCCCGGCCTCCTACTTCATGAGTAACCCGGTAGGCCTGATGGTGGGCGGCGAGCTATTCGTACGCAGCCCGCAGCGCGTTCTGCCAGACGGCAGCATCGTATTCTACAGCCGGATTCGGGAAGGCGCGGAGCTGGAACTGCTCGAATCCACCGATATCCTCGCCGACACGCGCAGGGCGCTGGAGGGTTCCCAACGCGCTCTGATCGTGTTCAACTGTATTTGGCGGACGCTGCAACTTCAGGACGAGGGCCAGTGCGAAGCCTACGGTGCCCTGTTCGCAAATACCCCGTCGGTGGGCTTCAGTACGTACGGCGAGGCGTACATGGGACACGTCAACCAGACGGCGACGATGCTGGCGCTCCGCTGAGGGCGCCGAAGATTCTCCTCACCATAGGCGATGACAGGAATATGTTCCGGAGAGGCTCTTCCGCTGGCAGGGAATTTGCCAGCTTCATGATGGTCTCGCGGCTGAGTGCCCGGTGGCGTTCCGCGGAATCTCGATCGCCTGCGTTCCGGTAGAAGTCGAAGGCGGTGGCGTGAACGCGCCAACTCGCCAGCGGCACCTCGAAGCCTTCCATCGTCGACGAAGCCTTGGCGATGCACTCTTGCGCGCGCGGGGCGTCGAGTTCCGCCAGGGCGACCCGGGCATTCGCTTCCCAAGCCAGTGCCTGCCAGGTGCGATGCCCGGTTGTCAGAGTAACGCCGAGAAACCGCTCGGCCTGCGGCCGGGCTTGCGTCAGATTTCCCTCCGCAAGCCAAAGCTCGGTGAGGCCCGATTCCAGGGGCATGCGCCAATACCAGTCGTTCAGCGTTTTCTGGCGGTCCATGTCGTCCCTTGCCGCGAAGAGGTACTCTCGAGCACGATCGTATCCTCCCAAAGCTGCCTCCGCCGAACCTCTCAGAACCAGGGACTGCTGGAAAGGGTAGGGAAACGGGGGTGGGAAGTCAGGCGCAGCGCGCAGCATAGGAT
>Ga0209039_10000883_pt1 | contig 28890 bp, 23 predicted proteins | sample BogFormECP12_OM1_FD_188238 | JGI IMG/M metagenome (GOLD analysis project Ga0209039, IMG submission 188238) | Bog forest soil microbial communities from Calvert Island, British Columbia, Canada - ECP12_OM1 (SPAdes) (version 2) | ecosystem: Environmental > Aquatic > Freshwater > Wetlands > Bog ... | reverse complement strand
GAGCTGGAGTTCGCCGCGGCCGAGAACGCGGAATGATTCGGGTGTGTCCGCATCTTCGACGCGGATGGAAACGTTGGTGAGGAGTTCCTTGGCGAGGCGGTCGCGGAGATCGCGCGAAGTGACATAGTTGCCTTCGCGGCCAGAGAGCGGGCTGGAATTGACGCTGAAAACCATGGCGAGCGTGGGCTCATCGATGATGAGCGGCTCGAGGGGAGCGGGATTCTCGAGGCTGGTGAGGGTTTCGCCGATCTGGATGCCTTCGACGCCGGCAATGGCTACGATGTCACCGGCGGAGACGGAGTCGGCTTCATCGCGTTCGAGGCCGCGGAAGGTGAAGAGCTTGGTGATTCTGGTGGAGATGAGCGTGCCGTCGAGTTTGCTGATGCCGACTTCATCGCCGCGATTCAGCGTGCCGTTGAAGACGCGGCAGATGGCCAGGCGGCCGAGGAATTCGGAGTAGTCCAGATTGGTGACCTGAAGCTGGAGTACGCCGGCGGGATCGCCTGTGGGACGGGGAATTTTATTGACGATGGCTTCGAAGAGCGGGAGGAGATCGCGGGAATCATCGCCGATCTTGCGATGAGCGACGCCGGCGCGGGCGTTGGTGTAGACGATGGGGAAATCGAGCTGGTCTTCGGTGGCGTCGAGATCGATGAAGAGGTCGTAGATTTCGTTCAGGACTTCTTCGGGACGGGCGTCGGGGCGGTCAATTTTATTGAGGACGACGACCGGAGGAAGCTTGGCGGCGAGGGCTTTCTGGAGGACGTAGCGAGTTTGCGGGAGCGGGCCTTCGCTGGCGTCAACGAGGAGGACGACGCCGTCAACCATGCGGAGGGCGCGTTCGACTTCACCGCCGAAATCGCTGTGGCCGGGAGTGTCCACGATATTGATCTTGGTGTCGTGGAAAAAGAGGGCGGTGTTTTTGGCGAGGATGGTAATGCCGCGCTCGCGCTCGAGGTCGTTGGAATCCATGACGCGCTCGATGACCGCTTCATTGGCGCGAAAGATGCCGGATTGGCGGAGCATGGTGTCCACGAGGGTGGTTTTGCCGTGGTCCACGTGGGCGATGATGGCGATGTTGCGAATTTCTTTAGTCATGTTCGTAAAAGCGTCTTAAGACAAAAATAGCTGCTGAGACAACCAGCAGCCCGGACGAAACCTTTCTTCATCGGATACAGGTGCGGTTACAAGCTATTATTTTAGCAGAGGCAGAGGGGGTGGGCCAATGGAGGATTTGGGGCGTGGTGAGGCGAGTTTTTGAGTGGCAGGCTTGCCGGACGGCACATGGAGCTTCGCAATATCAGCGGAAATCGGGATAGATCTCGTCAACGATCCAATAATTCGCTAAAAGAATTGCGAAGAGGCTCCCAGCCAAAAAGAGTACCCAGCGGCGGCGCCTCCAAACAGTGGCAAGAGCTGAGTGCTGCATGGGAATGTCCACGAGATAGGCGGCGCAGTAACAGGCGTTGGCCAACAATGCCAGGATGAAGAAAAGAAATAAGGAATGGAGTGTCAACGCCGGGCGAAAGTGGGGCCAAGTCATTACGAGCCAGGCGACAGCGACAATGGAGAGGGCAAGATTATAGAAGATGCGGCGGAGCTCCCAAAAGCGGATGGCATCGGCGAGGAGTGCGCGAAATGGAGCAAGCGGGGGCTGGGGAAGGGTTGGGGATTGCGATGTGGGAGGAGAAGGCATGAGAGAAGAATACACGTCTGCTTGCCATTGTCAAGTACTTTGTATCGCAAAGATAGTTCTTCGCGCTGGGCCAAATAGGGAAACCGGCTTTTCAACGGCAAGTATATTTCTTGCCTCTAATCTCGCCGCAGGTACAATGGCAATACGCCCAAATCCCCAAGTTTAGAAACATTCGCGGGTAGCACGCATCCAGAATGCCTCGTCCAAACGATAAGCATCGAATCATCGAGCACTACGACCTGGTCAGTCCTTACTACCGCATCCTTTGGGGAGAGCATCTGCATCACGGCTACTGGATTCGTGGGGACGAATCGAAGGAAGAAGCCCAACTTCAGCTCATAGAACACCTCGCGCAACTCACGGAGATAAAGCACGGCTCCGATATTCTCGACATTGGCTGCGGCTTCGGCGCCAGCAGCCTGTACCTGGCCAAGAAGTATAAGGCCGCGATTACCGGGATAACCATTTCGTCGGTACAAGTCCAAATGGCAACCGAGGCCGCAGCAAGGGAGCAGCTCGATGCGAAGTTTCTCCTCATGGACGCCGAAGCAATGGAGTTTCAGCAACAATTTGATGTTCTGTGGTCGGTGGAATCCATCTCACACTATGAGCACCGCGAAGAATTCTTTGCTTCCGCCGCGAAACTACTGAAACCGGGCGGCCTATTCGCGATCACCGACTGGTTCAAGGAAGAGAATCTCACCGCCGCCGAGACCAAGAAATTCATCGAACCCATCGAGGAAGGCATGATGGTGAAACTTCAGATCATGGATGAATATGCGCATTTGCTGACCACGAACGGACTGCAGATCATGCACCGAGAAATTTTGAACAAAAATTGCGCCAAAACATGGGAGCTGTGCCTGGAGATCATCAGCGACAAAGCATTTTGGGCGCTGGCGGCGAAACACGGCAGCGAGTTTATCTCCTATCTGAGGGCGTTCCGGGCGATGCGCGCGGGATTCGCTTCCGGCAGTTTTGTCTACGGCCTCATTGTCGCGCGGGTCGCCTCCAGCCGGTCTGCGACAGCAAACCCGTGAAAAACACGGCAACCGGAAGCGGACACACTGCCAGCAGAAGCGCAGCACGGTGAGGCGCGGAGGTGGGTGTGGTATGCTCACGGCGAAATTTTTGGGGCGTCTGAAAATATCGGGGCAAGGACGAGGATGCGAATGAACAAACTGCGAAGAACGATGTGGATGCTGGCGGGTGTGGTGCTGCTGGCGGTGGGGGCTGGGGTGCGGGGACAGGAAGTGGGGCGGCCGGACCTGGCGAAAATGTTCGAGAAGAGCGAGGTGATGATCCCGATACGGGACGGAGTGAAGCTGCACACGGAGATTTACACGCCGAAGGACGGGAATGGGCCGTGGCCGATCATTATGATGCGGACACCCTACGGAATATCAGCGTGGAACAAGGGCTACAGCTCGCGGCTGTGGGAGAACACGGATATGTTCGCGGATGGGTACATTTTTGTGTTTCAGGATATTCGGGGGCGGTACGGCTCCGAGGGAAAGTTTGAAATGGCCCGGCCGCTGCACGATGCGAAAGACGCGAAGGGCGTGGATGAGAGCACGGACACGTACGACACGATCGACTGGCTGGTGAAAAACGTGGCGAAGAACAGCGGGCGCGTAGGGATCTGGGGGGTCTCGTACGACGGATTCCTGACGGCGATGGCAATGGTGAACCCGCACCCGGCGTTGAAAGCGGTTTCCGAGCAAGCGTGCATGGGTGACACATGGATGGGGGACGACTTTTTTCATAATGGGGCGTTTCGGCTGAGCTACGGGTTTGAATATGCGACGGGGATGGAATCGTCGAAGGAGAACTTCCGATTCGCGTTCGACACATTCGATCTATTTGACTGGTACTTGCGGCTGGGAGCGTTGTCACACGCGAACGAAAGGTATCTGCACGGGAAGATTCCGACGTGGAACAATTTTGCGGCGCATCCGGCGTACGACGAGTTCTGGAAAAACCACGCAATGGAGGCAGGGCTGAACGAAGCGAAAGTGCCCGACCTGAACGTGGCGGGCTGGTGGGATCAGGAGGATTTTTATGGGCCTATGAGGACGTACGCAAACTTGGAGAAAACGGACACGAAGCACCTGAACTACCTGGTGGTGGGGCCGTGGAATCACGGGGGATGGGCGAGCGGGCCGGGGAATGCGCTGGGGGAGATACCGTTCGGGTCGGACACGGGAGTGTATTTCCGGCAAAAAGTGGAAGCACCGTGGTTTGCGTACTGGCTGCACGACAAGGGGAATTTGCCGCTGAAGGAGGCGTTGCTGTTTCAGACGGGGAGCAACACATGGACGAGTTTTGACGCATGGCCGCCGCGCGAAGCGAAGACGGGGAGCTTGTACTTTAGGGAGAATGGAAAACTTTCGTTTGAGGCGCCGAAAACGGAATCGCGTGAGGCCTTTGACGCGTATGAGAGCGATCCGGCGCATCCCGTGCCGTATCGTCACCGGCCGGTGGACATGACGTATCCGGGAGATCATCCGGGAAGCTGGTACACGTGGCTGGTGCAGGACCAGCGGTTCGTGGATGACCGGCCAGACGTGGCGACGTGGCAGACGGAAGAGTTGCAGGATGACGTGACAGTGGCGGGGCAAGTGACGGCGAAGCTGTACGCTTCGACAACGGGGACGGACAGCGATTGGGTAGTGAAACTGATTGACGTGTATCCGCAGAAAGTGGAGAGCGATTGGAAGCTATCGGGATTTGAGTTGATGATCGCGGACGAGATCTTCCGGGGGCGCTACCGGAAGTCGTATGAGAAGCCGGAAGCGATTGTGGCGGGAGAGGTGACGCCGTACACGATCGATTTGCACACGGCGAATCATGTGTTTTTGAAGGGGCACCGGATTATGGTGCAGGTGCAGAGCACGTGGTTTCCGCTGTATGACCGGAACCCGCAGAAATTTGTGGCGAATATCTTTGAGGCGAAGGAGCCGGATTATCAGAAGGCGACGCAACGGATTTACCGGACGAAGGAGTTCGCGTCCAGGGTGGAGATTTCGGTGGTGGCGGAGGGAGCGGGGAAGTAGAGGCAAGATAGAGTTCAACACAGAGGTCGCAGAGGGGCCGAAGAGTTAGCGGAGGAATGGTGGAAAGGTGAAGGCGCGATTCCTCCACTGCGGGACAGTGGGCGTGAGAGGAATCAGAGTTTGTTTGGGTGGTTGCAACCGTAAAAGCGGCGGCAAGCCGCCGCACTCCACAATTATGCGGAATTATTTTGTGGGGGCGTGGATTTCGCCGGAATGAAATTCAGTCCAGGGGCCGGCTTTCATGTCGCGCAAGTATGGTGCTTCCCAGGCGAATTCGGGGTGAGCGGCGAGGAAGGGAGCAGCAAGGAAATCTTCGCCACAGGGATGGCCCAGGCGGGCAACGAGGCGCATATCCTTGGCCATGGAAGAATCGGTGGCTTTGCCTTGAACGGCGCCGCCGGGATAGAAGGGTTGCCAGCCCCAGACGGAAACACCGCGCACGGTGGAATCAATGTGGCCGCAGAGGGTGCGGTCATTCGCTTGAGTTTTCTTCTCGAACGAATCAACGTGGTCGGCAAGCATCTGCTGGGCCAGCGAGACATCGATCTTGCCCCGGTTTTCGTTGAGGAGTTGCTCCCAACGAGCGCGGCGGGCATTGGGAGAGGAAGCCATATCGTTGGAGTTGAATTCCGGCGTGTCTTCCTTGAGGACCTTGGGATCGCGGGCCCAGTTGGAGCCGGCGAAGACACCATCCTTGGTGCGCCAGAGTTTATAGGCTTTCAGGCCGAGTTCGAGTTGCGCGATTTCGCCGGTCTTGCGATCGCCGAGGAGCCAATCGTTGGCGTAACCGCCATTGTTCCCATCGAGCATGATTTTGGTGTAGGCATCGATGGAATTGGCGTACTGGAGAGCTTTGCGAGCGCGGAAAAACTCGGGCTTGCCGTTAGGATCCCAACCTTCAAACTGTGTGATGGTAGTTTCGGTGACCATGAGGCCGTCGGAATTGATGGCGAAATCGTCGTCGCTGGCGATGACGCCGGGGAAGCCGTCCATCAAGATGCGGTAGCCGTTGGTGGGCTGGATATCGAAGATAATGCGCCAGCGTTCGCCATTCATGTAGCTGGTCCAATTGTTGTGAGCGATGACGATCTGATGATCCTTGGTCCAACTGCCGGTGGCGACGAAGGCGCTGCAGTTGCCGGGACTTTTCAGGTTGGGCGCATTGACGACTTTTTCTTTTTTGTTGAGCCAGGGAACGTAATAGTCGGGAACTTCCTCGAAGGAATTGAGAGCAACGATGTCGTACACATCAAGCTGGGAACCTGTGCGGGCGTTCAGACCTTCCGCGATGCCCTGGAGTTCCTGCTGATATTCGAGATCGATCCTGGGCCAGAGCATTTCGCGAGCAACCTGGCGGAAAAAGGGCCAATCGCGCTGGGTGGAACGCACCGTGGCGGCCTGGACGGCGGGAAAAGCGTCTTCGATTTCGTTGGCGAGCAGGAAACCGTGCTGGAAGCCGATGGTGGCGGGGTCGCCCTCGAGATGGATGTAGACCCAGCCGCCGCGCTCGAAACGGGAACTGCCTTTCAGGCGGGGATCGCTGGAGGCGGCGTGTTCGCGGGCGTACGCGACCGTGGAATCGAGTTGGTTTTTGGCGGCTTCGGCATCGCGGGAATGCAGGCCGGTCACCCACAAGAGGGCCGCGCCGACGAAGAGGATGAAAACGGCGGCGAAGCGACGAATTCCATTGGACATGGGGGAGACTCCTTGGCGTCAGTTTGGCAGGAGATAGTGTACTACTGACGGGGGAAGAGGAAAGGTCGCACAGAGAACGTAGAGGATGTGCGGGGAGTGCGCGTGGATTTGGAGTTTGGTGATGGGGTGCAATTGTAAAAGCGGCGGCGAGCCGCCGCACTCCAAAATCGTCAGGACGCAGCGAATGTGCGGACATAGGGCGCGGGAATCCTGCGCCCCTACGCAAGCCAATAGAAAAGCGCCCGCTTCGGAAAGCGGCCGCTACAAGAACTGGGACAACCCAGGAGAAAAGCCGCAGGGCTCCCGCCAGAAGGCGGCGGGCCAAAAAGAGCGCGGACTCTCCCTGCGCTACATTGTGAACGTTAAATATTTTTATTTTGCGGAGGTGGAGGTGGTGGCGGGAAGCGGCAGATCGGCAGGCGGGCCGATATTGTCGGGGAGCTTGCCGTTGAGGGAGTCGAGGAACTGGAGGAGATCATCACGCTCGTCGAAGGTGAGGACATCGAGGGAGTGGATTTCCTTGTCGAGATGAGAATTCCAGTTGCCGCCGCCGACGTAGTGGGCGAGGGCGTCCTTGACGGTAGGGAAAGCGCCGTCGTGCATATAGGGGCCGCGGCCCGCGAGATTGCGGAGTGAAGGCGTTTTGAAGGCGCCCATATCGGCATCGTTTTTGGTTACGGAGAAGCGACCCACATCGTTCAGATTGCCGCGTGTATCGGCGCCGACGCCCAGGTTGTGGAACTTATCGTCGGTGAAGAGCGAGTAATCTTTTCCAATGGTGTGGCAGACGGCGCAATCGCCCTTCTTGGAGCTGATAAAAATTTTCAGGCCGCGCTGGGCGGCGAGTGGGATGGCCTTGGAGTCGTGGCCATAGTAGAAACGGTCGAAGGGCGAATCGCCGGCGATAACGGTGCGCTCGAATGAGGCGATGGACTTCGCGACCAAGTCAATGGTGATTTGATCGGTGCCCCAGGCTTTCTTGAAGAGGTCAAGATATCTTGGATCGGATTGGAGACGCTTGACGACGCCGTCAAGGGTGTGGGCCATTTCAACGGGATTGGCCATGGGTCCCTTGGCTTGTTCTTCGAGGCTGGAAGCGCGGCCATCCCAGAATTGCAGCGAGAAGTAGGCGGAGTTGATGACCGTGGGCGCGTGGCGAGTTCCCAGCTTGCCACCGACACCCGCGGAGAGGGGCCGCTTGTCTGAAAAAGAAAACTGCGGGGCGTGGCAGGAGGCGCAGGAAATGGTGCCGTCAACGGAGAGTTGCGGGTCGTAGTACAAACGGCGGCCGAGAGCGATGGTTTCTTCGGTTGGGGGATTGTCTGGCGGAATCGGAACGGGCGGCAATCCCAACGGGGTTTGGATTTGAACCGTTTTCCCAATGGGCATGATGGCGGAAGGGGAAGCCGGGGACTGTGCCTTGGCGGGAAGGTAAGCGAGAGCGGCGATCAGAAAGAGGCCGAGGATCACAGCCAGGAAGAGGGTGAGTTTAATGGTGGGTTTCATGAGGGTACACCTCGGCGGGAGGATAGCGTTTGGTAGGACAGGGTAATGTGACCGTGGTCACAAAAAGAAACGGGGCGGGGCAGGCATCGCCCCGTCCCGAATGGACTCACCGCCAAATGCGGCGGGTTTCTGTTGCCAGAAGATTCAGCAATAGCTGCAGGCTTCATCGGCCATGCCGTTGCCGCTGCTCATGCCGTCCTTCATGCGGCGCAGACGGTGGCCGAGGCGCTCGGCAAGCTGATGACGGGCGCGCCATAGGCGTGCTTTCAGGGTGTTTTCGGTGACGCCGAGCTTCCTGGCGGCTTCGCCGGTGGAGTAGCCTTCGACTTCGCGCAGGAGGAAGGCGGAGCGAAGGAGAGGCGAGAGGTCGTCAAGATTCTCGTTGATCATTTCGCGGATTTCCGTGCCGGCGTAGACCTGCTCGGGATTGGGCCCACCATCAGCGAAGCGCTCGGAGATGGGCAGTTCGTCTTCATGCTGGGTATCGTCAAGGGAAACCGCGGGACGCGCCTTGGCGCTGCGGCGCTTCATCAGGGCGGCGTTGATGACGATGCGCGTGAGCCAGGTAGAGAATTGCGAGCGGCCCTCAAAGCGTTTGAGGTTGCGGTAAGCGGAAAGCAAGCCGTCCTGCAAAGCGTCTTCGGCGTCCTCGGCATTGCCCAGGACGCGCAAAGCCGTCTGGAACAGTTGGCGCTGGTAGCGGCTAAAGAGAGTCTCAATCGCCTGGGCATCGCCGCGCTGGCCGGCCCGGATCAGCTTCTGTTCGCTCAGTTTCTGGTCGCTAAGTTGCGGAGTACTCATCACTTGCGTTGCCATTTGCTCCCCCCATATAGCTTACTAAGAGTAATTGAGAACATAAAGGTCACAGAGAGATTGCGGCCTCAGTGCACAGGTATCCCCCCGTGTGCCTTGGGCTTTTTCATAAACAGCAGAATCGGGATGATGGCGAAGAAGATGACGCCAAGCATCTTGAAATTGTCGAGGAAGGCAAGCATGGTGGCGTGCCGCTGCACGATGAAGTAGACCATGCCCTGAGCGCGGTTTGCGGCGCCGGGACCGGACGAGCCCCCTGCCATGAAGCCGCCGGAAAGGCTGACGAGGGTTTTGTGATAAGCGGGGCTGAAGGGGTTGACGTGCTCGATTAAGTGAGCCATGTGGAATTGGGTGCGCCGCTCGAGCATGGTGGTGACGGTGGCGATGCCCACGCTGGCGCCGATGTTGCGGGCGAGATTGATGATGCCGGTGCCCATGTTGGTCTTTTCCTTGGGAACAGAGGCAAAGGCGGCGACGTTGATGGGAATGAACAAGAAGGCCAGGCCGAAGGCCTGCAGCATGCGTCCGAGAACGGCGTGGCGGAAGTCCAGACTCAAGCTCCATCCAGCCATGACGAACAAGGAGGAGGCGGACACGGCGCAACCAAAGGTAATGAGATAGCGCGGGTCCACGCGCGAGACGAGGTAGCCCACGAAGGGCATGGTGAACATGATGAGGAGGCCGCCAGGAGAGAGGGCGAGACCGGCGAGTTCGGCCGGATAACCGAACAGTTCCTGGAGCATGGTGGGGATGAGCATGGTGCTGGCATAAAGCACAAAGCCGAGGAAAAACATGGCGGTAGTGGCGATGGCGAAATTGCGGTTTTTCAGCATGCGGAAATCAACCACGGGGTCCTTGGCGCGGAGTTCCCACAAAACGCCGGCAACGACGCCGGTGATCATGAGGGCGAGGAAGATGCGGATGAAGCCGGAAGAAAGCCAGTCTTCGCGCTGACCTTTGTCGAGGACGATCTGGAGGCTGCCCAGACCCAAGCTGATGAGACCGAGTCCGATGTAATCGATGCGGAAGCCCTGGGTGAGCTTGACGCGCTTCATGTGTGGCGGATCGGAAACGAGCAAATAAGTGAGAAGAAGAGAGATGATGCCGACGGGAATATTGATGTAGAAAATCCAGCGCCAGGAATAGTTATCCGTGATCCATCCGCCAAGCCACGGCCCGATGGTGGGCGCCACAACCACGGCGATGCCGTAAACGGCAAAGGCCATGCCGCGTTTGCTGAGTGGGAAGGTGTCGGCCAAGATGGCCTGCTCGCTGGGCTGCAAACCGCCGCCGCCGGCGCCTTGCATAATGCGGAATAGGACGAGCATGCCGAGGCTGGGAGCCAGGCCGCAGAGGAAAGAACTTACAGTGAATAGGGCGACGCAGCCCATGTAGAAACGTTTGCGGCCCAGGATGGAGGAAAGCCAACCGGAAAGCGGCAGAACGATGGCGTTGGAAACGAGATAGGAAGTGAGAACCCAGGTGGATTCATCCGCGCCGGCGGAAAGGCTCCCGGAGATGTGCGGGAGCGAGACGTTGGCGATGGAAGTGTCCAGCACTTCCATGAAGGTGGCCAGCGTGACGGTAACGGCGATCACCCAGGGGTTGACCGAGCCGTCCGGCATACGCAGTTTCGATATGAATCTCTGCAACATAGCTAGCAAGTCTTTGCGCTTCGTTTAGTTGGTAATTACGGTTGCTTCGACATTCATGCCCGGACGGAGCACGGCCACGTCCGGGGAGATGGGATCCAGAACAATTTTTACTGGGATGCGCTGAACGACCTTGACGTAGTTGCCGGTGGCGTTTTCCGGAGGGAGCATGCTGAGCACCGCGCCGGTGGCGCCGGAAATGGAATCGATATGCCCGGTGAAGGTCTTGTTGTAGGTATCGACCTTTAGATAGGCCTTTTGGCCGGGTTTCATTTTCTTAAGCTGAGTTTCCTTGAAGTTGGCGGTGACCCAGACGTCGCGCAGGGGAACAACCACGAGCAAGCCCTGCCCGGGCTGTACGATTTGCCCAGGTTCCACTTGTTTGTGCGTGGCGACGCCATCAACGGGAGCGATGATGTTGCAATAGCTCAAGTTGAGGAGGGCAGCATCGAGGGCGGCTCGCGCCTGGTCCACTTTTGCGAGCTTGGCCTGGGCGTCATCGGAGCGCATGGCCACGCGGCGCTGGTCGGCGTGCGCAGAACTGACGCCTGCCTGGGCCTGTTCAACGCGGGCTTTGGCGGCTTCGAGCAAAGCGCGGGAGATGTCCACGTTGCGCTTGGCCTGTGCGAAGCGCTGCTCGTCGGCAGTGAGCGCGCTGAGGCTGGCATCGGCGTTGGCTTTGGCGGCGTCAAATTGCTGCTTGGAGATTTCACCCTTTTCCATCAAGGGCGTGTAGCGTTCGAGATCGGACTTGGCGAGTTGGGCGTTGGCGCGGCTGCGGTCCACGTTGGCCTGGGCAAAGGCGAGGTCCGCAGTTTGTGCCTGTTCATAAGACGCTTGCGCGCGGAGCAGGTCGGCTCGCGCGCCGGCGAGTTGCGCATCGGCGCTGGATTGTCCGCTGGCGACAGTTTCGCTGGTGCGGGGAACATCCACGCCCGCCGAACGCGCTTCGCCTTCCGCCAGAGCCAAAGCGCCTCGAGCTTGATCCACGGCGGCCTGATAATCTCCCGGGTCAATCTGGGCGAGGACCTGGCCGGCCTTCACGGCTTGATTGTCATCAACGAGAACTTTGGCGATACGGCCGGAGATTTTCGCGGCGATGGGGGTGATGTGGCCGTCCACCTGAGCGTCGTCCGTGGTTTCGCGATTATGGAAGTAGAAGAAAAGTCCAAGGGAGACGGCCACGAGCAGCACCCCGCCGATGATCAGCAGGCGGCGCGTTTTGGGGGTGAGAAGGCCCTCGGGGCTCAGATTCGGCTTGCGTGGTTCGGCAGGCGGCACCTTGACGTTTGCCGCGTTTTCCAGTCCAACTTCAATTTCAACGCTCATCGTGTCCTCATCCTCACTTCGAGTAGGTCTTTTCCATTTGCCCAACCGAACGGGCAAAGTCGGCGCGGGCCTGGTTGAAGCGGTAGAGCGCCAGGATCTGGTTGTCGTTGGCGCGCGCCAGGGTATTTTGGGCGGCAATCACTTCGATGTTGTTGGCCACGCCGGCCAGGAAACGATCGCGGGCCTGGCTGACTTCTTCCTTTGCCAGCACAACACCCAGGTTGGCCACCTGAACTTCGCTGCGGGCAGAATCGAGGTTGAGCAGGGCGGTTTTGACATCGAGCGCGATCTGATTACGCAGATCGGCTTTCTGCTGCTGCAGTTTCTGCACTTCCAGGTTGGCCTTGACGATTTCGGCGCGGATGCGGCCGCTGGTAAAGAGCGGGAAATTCACGCTGGCCTGATACTGGTAGGTCGGGATGGGGTTATTGATGGAGGTGCCGAGTTCGGCCCAGTTGCCGTCAAAACGCAGAGAAGGGAAGCGCGAGAATTGCGAGGATTGTTTTTCGTAGTGCACAACCTTTTCCTGGGCGAGAAGAGCCTTCCATTCCTGACGACTGGCAAGAGCCGAGTCAATGCTGGTTTCGACGTCGGGCTGCGGGGTTTCAAAGAAGCCGAGGGAATCCGCGAGCGCGATCTTCTGGCGAGGATCGAGGTTCAGCAATTTGCTGAGGCCAAAGAGCGAGGCATCGCGATCGTTCTCCGCTTCGATCAAGCGCTGCTTTTCATTCTGCAACTCGACGTTGGCACGGAGCGTGTCAATGCCCGTGCCCACGCCTTCTTTTTGCAAATCGGCGGCTTGATCATAAAGGGCTTGGGCAAGATCGACGCGGGATTTGGAAGCTTCCACATTGGCCACGGCGCGCAACGTGCCGATGTATTGCGAGACGACTAGCAGGATGACTTGTTCGCGAGTGGAGAGGCTGTTGGCCTGGCTTGCATCCACGTTGCTGCGCGAGGCCTGATACCTCTTCCAGAGGGAAAGATCCAGGATGGAAGTGCCGAAGCTGGGTCCAACTGCAAAAATCTGGTAGGGGCCCAAGTGCCCTGGAAATGGCAAACCCGGGAACGACTCACCTCCGAATTGTGCCTTGAGGTTTACGCGATTGGCGGAGTCTGCCACCCTCATGTTGGCTTGCGGCAGGAGGTCAGAGCGCGAGATGTTTTTGTCTTGGACGCTTTCGGCGGCCGTAAGGACCGCGATCTGCTGCGTGGGGTTTTGTTTGAGTGCCAGAGCAACGGACTGCTGCAGAGTGAGGAGGAGCGCGTCGCCCGGAGGAGTTGCCGGGGCCGGTGAGGCAGTGGCCTGCGCGAATAATCCGGCGGGGAGAAGCAAGAGGCTGAAAAGGACAGTATAGAAAATGATAGGGGACTTCTTGCGAGCGTCGTCCGCTTTTGCGCCGTTGCCGTCGCGCTTTTCGTCGGCCTCGACGATTTCGTTGACGATGGCCTGGTTGAGGCAGCCTTCCGCAATGAGTTCACCGCCGAGGCGGTGCATCTCTTTCAGAAGGACCTTTCCGGCATTGTCAATGAAGCTCACGCCGCACAAGTTGATGCTGAACTTCTGGTTTGGAGAGGCAGCCAGGAGTTCGCGCCAGCACTGTTCGAGAGCGGCTACCCAGGGCCCGGCGAGGCGACCCTCTACACTTAGGCTGAGGCGTCCGCGTTTGGTTTCTGTCGTAATTCGTAGCATGTCAGGGATCTCTTCCGTAGGAGAGAGAAGCAAGGGGACGGCCAAAGAGCGTGAATTTTGAATTGGAGTAATATGCTTAGTATTCATAGAGTTAGGCAAAAAGTGAAATGAAATGTGTCACAATATTAGCCATTATTACGTCATACGCCGTTATATAGTCATTCATATATAGCCCATATATGGTCGTTTCCCGTGAGATGCAGTGCATGCCATAAGTAAGGATACGGAGGAGAAAGCAAGAAAGTAACATTGCTATTTGCATAAACACTGTTAAGTTTGCAAGAAAAAAATATTGCCCCTCGGGACCCGTCATGCAGCCACCCCCGCGACTATGGTGTCCACCGTGGAACGAAGGAGCTGATCCCTGTCGACCCAGGGAAACAATTGATGAGCGATTAAAAGCGAAGTGACGCCATGAATGCCGCACCACAAGGTTTGGGCGACGAGTTCGACATCTGCTGAGCGAAACTTTCCCGCGGAGATGCAATCGAACACGCAACGGCGCAAGAAATCGAAGGCTTGTATACCAGGAGAATCCGGCTGAAGATACTTTAACCTGTCGAAACCCTCCGGATGCGGCATCATGAAAACGACGCGATAATGCTGGGGATTTTCAAGGCCGAACTGGATGTAGGCCATCAGGCCGCGCTTCAAGCGCTCCAGGGGATCGCCGGGCTGTTCGAGAATGCGATTCAGATGATGGACCAAGCGCATAAACGTTTCGTGGCAGATCTGATCGAGTAACTCGGCCTTATCCCTGAAATAAAGGTAGATCGTGGTCGGGGAGTATTCGATTCTCTCGGCGATGCGGCGCATGGAAACGTGCTCGAAACCTTCGTTGACGAAGAGATCGCTGGCGGCGTCAAGAATCTCCTGGCGGAGGAAGCGTTTTTGGCGAGCTTTACGTTCGAGAAGACCCACAGATTAACTCCACAGATTAACTTAACAATGTTAAATCATTCTCCATGCTCTGTCAAGTGGCTGTTTGCCGGGGTTTAGCGGCGGACGGCGATGGCCTGCATTTCGAAGTGGCCGCCGCGCAGGAGGGAGCCCGCGCCGATGAAGGCGCGCGCGGGAAAATCCTTTGTGAAGTATGACTTATAGGCAGCGTTGAACTTGTCGTAGTAGGCCAGGTCGGTGCAGAAGACCTGCACGTAGACGAGGTCGTCCATGGTCATTCCGGCAGCGGCGAGGGTGGTCTTATAGCCATCGAGCAAGAGTTTCACTTCATCTTCGATTTTGTCGGGAGCCTTGCCGGTCTTTGGATCGAGCCCGATGCTGCCGGCAAGATAGAGAGTGTCTCCGGCGAGGATGGCGTTGCTGAACGGGGCTTGGACCGGCTTATCGGGCAAGTTGATGGCGCGGCGCGCGGCTTGCGGCGACGGTTTGGAAAGGGCTCCATGCACGGTGAAGAAAGCGGAAACGGCGAGAACGGTTAGGAGAAGAAGAACACGGCGATTCATGCAAACCTCCGGCGGACGATATGGTACTTCGTGATTCCGGCGGGAGTGTAGTCTGGTTCGGCGATGGAGAGCAAGGGGAAAGGAAGTGCTGTGATTCTTTGCTACGGAAGAGGAATCTCGTTTTCACAGAAACCCAAGAGAAGAGAGATTCCTCACTCCGCAGACTCCGTTCGGAATGACGGAGCGGTGGTTTGGCGCGAATATTCACACAGACTCTGAAGCCCCGGCCTCCTGAGTTGAAAGGCGCTTTGCGTTGTGCGTTTAAGGCTTTGGTGAATCGGGAGAAACGGGAGAAGCGGGAGCGGGCGTCGCTACGGGTGCGGCGGCGGGCGGTTCGGTCTTGCTTTTTTCTCCGTCGGCGTAGATTTCCGCGACGATGGCGGCAGCGCGATCTTTGCTGAGGCCGCACGCGGGATCGTTAATGCGGCACTGAGCGAGAGTGAGTTTGCAGCCGCAAGTGCACTCCTCGGCGTTGAATTTGTGGAGGGCGACGAGGCGCTGCTCGGGGGTCAATTTCGTGGTGTTGACGCCGGGGAGCATGGTGGCGCGGTCGGCGTGTTTGAGGAAAATTTCGCCGGTGTCCGGGAAGGTTTCCACCCGTGCGGTGATGGGCAGGTCCAACAGGGCGCGGACTTCGGTTTCGTAGAGCGCGGGATTGTACAGACCAACGTGCTTCTGAACCACGCGGCCTTCGCTATTGATGACGAAGAGGGTAGGAAGAGCGGGAATGCCGCCGTAGGCGAAACGAATCTGATTGTTGGCGAGGGCGACGGGATAGTTGATGCCTTTGGAATCGACGACCTGTTTCACGGCGTCTTCGTCATCGTCGTCCACCACCAGGCCGATGATCTGGAGGCGTTCCTTGTAACGATTCTGGAGCTCGATGAGGCTGGGGATTTCCGCGCGGCATGGGCCGCACCAGGTGGCCCAGAAATTCAGGAGGATGACCTTGCCTTTTGCCGATGCCAAGGAGAGATCCTTGCCGGACAAATCCTTGAGCTGAAATTCGGGGGCAGGATCGGGATCACGCACAAGGCGGATGACCGGCTGTTGGGGAGAAGCAAGCAAAGGAAGCAAGAGGCCAAAGATGGCCAAGCCCAAGAGGCACAAGGTGAAGAGCCTGAAAGAGCGTCGGCGGATTGTCGGCGTCGTGTTCATAGCCAGGTCACTCTAATAATAGGAGCAGAGTGCATGAGAAAAAGCAAAGTGCAAAGGGGTAGGGGGTCAGTTCCTGATTGCGCGGCAGTGGGCAGTCACTGATGCATGGCGCAGCAAATGTCTACCAGCTCAGTTCGCAGTATCCACTTACCAGGCGACCGTCTTTCCTTGCGAAACAGAGAGAGGGTTGAGTTGCGTGTGGAAGGGGTTGGTTATTGAAGAACACCTGCGACGCAGCAAGTTCGATCACGTTGCTTCCGTTGATGACGCGCCCGATTCCTGTAACGTTGTAGGTTCGGTTAGTTGTGCTAAAACTGTAATGGAGGCTGCTCCCATCAAACTGGAAAGTCTTAGGCTCCATCTCGCCCTCGAAGGAGAAGATGAAACGACATGGTCCCGAAACAGGCTCTGACAGCGCAGACCCGCAAGATGGCACATCGATTTGGACATGCACATAGCGGTTGAAGCGGTACTCGTTATACCAGCACCCCACTTGGGGGCCGAGGACAAAGAGGGCGACAGTCACTAGGAATACGCTGCCGAGCACCAAGAACCGTTTCCGAGTTGTTTCCAAGGTAGACCCTCTGAGTTTCCTTGTCTATCTTATCGGAAAGTGCGCCGGTTGTCGGTTGGTTGAAGAAGGTCAATTTCACCAACGAATTCTCGTGCACTTAAACGATAACCGCGGTGACCGGAAGGTGGCCCCCACTATTTGGAGGCAGAATATGGTTGCTTTGCGCGCGGCTTATGCCGTTTCAGATAGGGCGGCGGATGCCGAGTTTGCGCATGCGGGCTTGCAGGGTGGTGCGCTTCAAGCCGAGGAGAATTGCGGCGCCGCGGGGGCCGGCGATGCGCCATTGGGTTTGGCGGAGGGCGCGGAGGATGTGCTGGCGCTCGGCTTCTTCCAGGGTGGCGATGGATGCTGATGCCGGCAGCGTGTTCGGAACGGGCGAGGCGTAGCGCGGGGATTCCGTTGGCGAAGAGGTCAGGAGCGAAGTGGACGAGAGAGAGCGCAACTCGGAGAGCGGGACGCGCAGTTCTTTGCCCGGGGAGAGAAGGACCGCGCGTTCGACGAGGTTTTCTAGTTCGCGGATGTTGCCCGGCCAGGGATAGTTCACAAGGGCTTCCATCACGTCAGAGGGCACATACTCGACAGTCTTGTTTTGGCGGCGGCTGAATTTCTGGACGAAATAGCGGACGAGGAGAGGCACATCCTCGGGGCGCTCGCGCAAAGGCGGAATGTTGATGGGGAAAACGTTGAGGCGGTAGTAAAGGTCGTTGCGGAATTTGCGTTCGGCGACGAGTTGCGCGAGGTCGGCATTGGTGGCGGCGACAAGGCGCACATCCACGCGCTGAGTGCGGTTGCTGCCCAGGCGCTCGAACTCCTGTTCCTGCAAAACGCGCAACAATTTGGGCTGCAACTCGAGAGGGAGATCGGCGACTTCATCGAGGAAGAGGGTGCCGCGATCTGCAAACTCAAAGCGGCCGATTTTTTGCGTGAGGGCTCCGGTAAAAGCGCCGCGTTCATGGCCAAAGAGTTCGGATTCAAGGAGGCCGGCGGGAATGGAAGCGCAATTCACCTTGACGAAAGTGCGCTCGCGCCGCGGGCTTAAATTGTGAATGGCGCGGGCGATGAGTTCCTTGCCGGTTCCCGTTTCGCCGAGGATGAGGACGGTCGTGCCGGCGGGCGCGGCGAGTTCAACCTGAGAGAGGGTGCGGCGCAAGGCGGCGCTATCGCCGATGATCTCCTCGAAATTAAGTTCGGTGCGAATCTCCTCTTCGAGGTAAAGCTTTTCGACGGCGAGCTTATCCTTGAGGGCGTCAATTTCCTTGAAGGCCAGAGCGTTTTCCAGCGCGATAGCTACCTGCGCGGCCACCTGCTGGAGGAGTTCCACGTCAGGAGTGGAAAACGCCTGCGGATTGCGGCTGGCAAGATTGATGGTGCCAAAGGTGCGGCTGTGAGTGGTGAGAGGCACGCAACAGATTACCTGGACGCCCTGTTCGCGAAAGAACTGAACGACTTGCGGGTGAAAGCGGTCGATTTCCGGGCCGCGGGCGATGAGCACGTGTCCGCCGGAGATCGCCTGTCCCGCTGGAGAATCTTCCATGCCGATGGTGAACTCGGTTTTCTGAAGAGAGGATTGCACGGGCAAATCGAGAGCGTGAATCTTGAGGAGGCCGGTGGCGGAGTCGAGGAGGGCGAGGCTGGTGTAATCGTGCTGGAGAACAGGCTTGAGGGAAGAGACGATACCATTGAAGAGAGTGGCGACATCGCGGGTGCTGACGAGGAGATTGTTGATGGAGAGGAGGGCCTGGAGGCGGTCGCGTTCGCGGGCGAGTTGCTGCTGATAGGCTTGCGCGGCCTCAAAATTGATGGCGTTGTCCACGGCGACGGCAACTTGCGCGGCCACGCGTTTCATGAATGCGATTTCCACGTCGGTCATGGCTTGCGGCACATAGCGGCCGAAGCCCATGGCGCCAAGGCGATGCTGCGCGGTGGTGAGGGGCACGATGGCAATGGTGTGAACGCCGTTGTCCTGCACGCGCTGCATGAAGTAGGGGTAGCGGGCATCCTTAGCGGTGTCGAAAGAGACAAAGGTTTGCTGGCTTTCCCAGACCCAACCGGCGGGGGAGTCGTCCATAGCAAGTTCGTTGGACTCCGGCGGGGCCGCGTTCTCGCGCGTTTCAAGGATGTGGAGGCGCATGGTGTTTTTCGCAGGGTTGTGAAGAACCAGGCCGAGGAAATCGAACTGCAGGACGGAATGGAGGCGTTCAGCGAGTTCGTGGAAGAGCGCCTTGAGATCGTGCTGCTGCGCAATCGCTTCGCTGACCTCCAGCAGGGCCTCGAATTGCCGGCGGGAAGAGTCGAGGGGCGAGGGAGGACGGGCTTCGGACGCAGGATTTTGGGGTTCCGCCATGAAAACGAGAATAGCACCGGGTTTGGCGGGGTCACAAGAAAGTGTCACCGTGTGTCACCCATCATTCTGGACGAGGACGGTGGATCGATGTGCGACGTGGCGGGGGAGTTGCGTATACTCGGGGCACAGTGAAGGAAGTGGCATTACGGATGCGCCGAGATTCGAGGACGAATAAATAACGTGAAGAAGAGCCGCACTCGACATTGGATTGTAGCCGCGTCTGGCTGCTTACTGTGTTTGCTGGCGTTGCAAGGGAGTGGCTGCGGAAACGCTTCACAATCGGACAATGGGCGGCCAGATGTGGGCCCGCCGGGTCCGGGTCTGATGCGCGTGGCGGAGCGGTACGATCTGGAGCGCGACGAAGAGCGCGGCGGGCACACGCTTGAGCGGCACGTGGCGCGTACGGACGAGGAGCTTCGCGAGCGGCTTCAGCGGGAGCGCAACATTTCGGCTGCTTCCACGTGGACAGACCGGGAAACCGCGGAAGAAACCATCGCGGAGGCGCTGCGTGCCGAGCGTGGGCGCATCGAGAGCTGGATGCGCCGCGGGTATCCGCGAGCGAACCTGGCGCTGCACTTTGAAGCGGGACGCGAGATTGGGCGCAGCTTGCGTCAGGGAGAAACGCAGACGGTGCGCTGCCGCGACGCCGCGATTGTGCTGCGGGCGGATGGGCCGGATGGTTATCATGTGCTGACCGCGTACCCGGAGGCACGCGAATGAAGGATCAAAGAAAAGGCGGTGCGTTTGTGCCGGCGAACTATCCGGCGTTGCGGGAATCCCTGCCCGGCTACCTGCACGAAGATCTTCAGGAGACGTCGGGGACGGCGGCGGAGGCGATGGAAGCGTTTTTGAATGAGGCCAGCGAGGAAGAGGTTCAACAGGTGCGCGAAGAGTGGCAGCGGCTGCGCGCGCATTTCGCGGGGCGTGCGTTCGCGGAGCTGCAGGCGGCGCTGGTGCGGCTGGGGATTGCGTGGCGACCTGCAACGGAAGAGGAGTTGCGGGCGATTGACGAAATTCTCACGCGCGGCAAGGCGTGATATTCTGAATGGGTTGGAGGCCCGTAGCTCAGTTGGTTAGAGCGCTACCTTGACACGGTAGAGGTCTGGGGTTCGAGTCCCCACGGGCCTACCATCGTTTTCAATACTTTAGAGAGTTTTGTTCGGAATCTCAGAGAAACTTCACCTGTAATTCTTCACCTGTAAATTGGCTTTTTCGGCGGTCCGACTCGTTGACTTGCCTAATGCCCCCAACCTAAGATGAGAGCCGAATTTTCTCAGCTTTCCTGGCGGGAGCCAGAATTCTCACCAGCTACTTCTTGATGTGCACTTTGTTGTCAACGTCGTCGTGTCTCTATTTTACGGGCCCCAAATATCGGTCCAGCCAGTTGAGTGTTTCCTTGATCATCTGATTCCGGGGAATGTCGTGGCCGGCTTCGTACAGGACCCGACGCTTGCACTCTTTGGGTGTCCCCAGGAAGCGAAACATCGGCTCCTGCGAGGATCCCACCGGGAAGAAGAAATCGAAACGGCCACTCAACATCAACGCAGGAGCCTTCACTCGTGGCGCGAAGTTGAGTTGGTCCACTTCCGGTAAACACTTCTGTAAGAAAAACCCTGGCGAAATGAGCAATAAAGCCCTGAGGCGATCTTCCAATGCTGGAAGTAATGCTCCCAATGCTGCTCCCCAGCTGGCGCCTTCATAGGCCAGCTTGCTGTGATCAATGTCGGGGCGCGTTTCGAGGTAGTCGATGGACCGCCCCAAGTCCTTGGACCACGCGATGACATGATCGCGGTAGTTGCTGGTCGTGTCAGGGCGCCCCCTCTTCAAACTGTCTGCACGCTCGTAGGTTGACTTGTAAACCGGAAACATCACGGCGCGGCCGCTCTTGAGAATGAAATCGAACTCTTCGAGTTGTGGGGAATCCACACTGGACCGTGTGCGAAAGGCCGCAGCACCGGGGAAGTACACTACAGTTTGAAATGGCGGAGACCTTTTCCTGGGTAGGAAGAGGTATGCGATCACCCGCTCGTTTCCATACGCTGCTGCGAATGTGATCTTTTGTCTTTTCCAGTCTCCAGTTTCTTCGGTGGATTCAACGACTGCCCGCAGTGGCGTCTTGTCGTAGGAATAAAGACTTTTGTACGCGCGAAAAAGTTGATCGGAGACGGGCAGCTCCCGGCTGAAATCTCGTGCTTGCGTCGTGATGGGATCGGCCGCCTTGGCTGCGGAACCGGTGAGGACGTACTTGGCACAGCGAAATCCAAAATTCGCAGAACGTTCCCATGGTGAACGGGCATCTGGGTCGAAGAACATATACGATGGCTCGTCCCAGGCTCCGCCGAGGATGAAGCGTTTGCCGGAAATCGCCTCATTCGAGCACCACTCCTTCACGTTGCCAGCCATATCGTAAGCGCCACACCAGCTCATGCCGCTGTATCTTCCCACACGAGCCGGTCCCTTCCCACTGAAGTTACTGGCTGGCAAGATGCTTGGGCTATCCTGAGGCGAGGCGGCGGCGTTCCAGTGATACATAGTTGGCAGCACTTTGCCTGCGAATTCCGCGTAGGCAGCCGCTTCGTACCAGCTCACGCCTGTGACGGGATAGTCGTCCTGTCCGGGCGGGTATTCACCTGATGCCCACGTGGCGGGGCCCGGCCTGCCGGTTGTGTCGCGGAATGACGCCATGGCCTCCGCCCAGGAAAGCGCGTGGCCGTCCTGCAGGAACTCGTGCTTCCAATATTCCTGCTTCTGATAGCCCCCTTGGTCGAGAAAGTGCTTGAACTCCCGATTGGTTACTTCATATCGATCGATCCAATAGTCTTGCAGGGGAACAGCCGGTAGTTGTTCGAACCCGCCGAGTCCATACAGCGTAACTGGGGCGCCCTGGGGAGTCTCCGGGGTGGTCAACTCGACGCGAACCATTCCCGGGGGAGCCTTGCCTTGCTCGTCCATCGTTACTTTCAGAGTATCGGTTGGGAAGGTGGCCCGCTCAATGGTGTCATAGCCCTTTAGCTCGAACTTCCACTGAGAGTCCACCTGCGGGAATCTCATTCTCTCGATGGGCGCACGTCCAACCCATTCCCATGCATCCGGAGCATTGTAATTTTTGCGAAAAATGGAAACTCCTGGCGGCGTGGTTTTGATGGAGCCCGACCAGGAAATGCCCGGCCAGAATTTGGCGAGCATTGGGTCACGGGGGATGTACCGCTCCGCCTGAACCGCAAGCGCGTAAGCCTCGCCGATTCTTTCTTGCTCGATAAGTTTCGATATTTCCGGCAATGCCTGGTACCTTGCCCACTTAACTTTGGAAGTATGGTGAATCAACCAGGCCATGACACTGACCGAGATCAGCAGCATCAATAGAAGAGGAATAGCGACCCTGGGCCGCTTGCTTTGACGCAACACCACTTTAAGATTGACGCCACTGGTGGGTTCGGAAGCGAATTCCTGGCAATCCCGGAGTTCTCGCTCGATCTCTAACATCGATTGATACCGGTCTTCGGGTCGCTTTCGCAGGCAACGACGCGTGATTCCCTCCAATTCCTTCGGAATGTCTTTGACGAGTTCTAGGAGAGGTCTTGGTTCCTCACGGTCGACCGCGAGGATCGTCTCACTGCTGGACTTCCGCTGAAAGGCGCTCCTTCCTGTCAGCATTTCGTAGAGTGTCGCTCCGAAAGCAAAGATGTCGCCGCGAGCGTCCACATTCCTCGCTTGCAACTGCTCGGGTGACATATAAGGCAAGGTGCCAACGACTCTCGCCTCTCCGGTGAGGACAGTGAGAGTGTCCTCATCGGCCGCTACCGGCAGCGTATATTTGGCGAGACCGAAATCGAGCAACTTCGCTCCGGCGTCGGTGAGCATGATGTTGCCAGGCTTTAGGTCGCGATGAATGATCCCCTTCCGATGGGCCGCGCCGAGCGCGCTTGCCATAGCAATGGCGATCTTGAGTGCCTCTTCAAAGGAGAGGGGGCCTCTCTTGATGCGGGCTGAGAGAGTCTCGCCCTCCAGGTATTCCATGGCGATGAAGACTCTGCCTGAATCTTCACCCAAATCATAGACCGTGCAGATGTTTGGATGATTTAGTGCCGAAGCGGCTTTCGCCTCGCGGCGAAAGCGCTCCAGAGACTGACGGTCCGCGGCCACTTCTTTCGGAAGGAATTTGAGAACGACGATTCGCTCAAGGCGTGTGTCCTCTGCCTTGTAAACTTCGCCCATGCCTCCAGCCGCGAGGAAATTGATGATGCGGAACCGCCCGGCCAAAACTTCACCCGGCTCGAGACGTTCTGTGGAATATCGGGAATTGGGGTGAGGGTCAATGAAAGGGGGGGTCGAGAGGAAACTCCCCAGGGTGTCATTTGCAGCCAGGAGCCGCCGAACTTCCGCGCGCACGACCTCGTCCGTGGTTTTTCTCCGCAGAAACTCGTCGCGTTGCGCGGGGTCGCATTCGAGCGTCTCTTCGTACAGCTCTTTAACGTGGTCCCATTGCTCCGGGGAAATCCCCATCCGCTTACCTCAATTCGGCGTGCAGCCATGCTTTTGCCACCGACCAATCCCGCTTCACCGTCTTCGGAGATATTCCCAGAAATTCCGCAGTTTCCTCCACGGTCAAACCTCCAAAAAAGCGCAACTCCACAATGCGACTTTGGCGGGCATCGAGCTTTGAAAGGCGCTCGAGAGCATGATCCAATTTCACAAGCTCCTCAGAGTGCTCCGGAGAAAAAACAAGTGCCTCATCCAGAGGCAGTGCTTCCCTGACTCCACCGCGCTTCTCCCGCAAGTGACCCCGCGCGTGATCGATCAGGATCCGCCTCATAAGTTGAGCTGCAATCCCAAAGAAATGTGAACGGCCCTGCCAGTTCACGGACTGTTGCTTTACAAGCTTCAGGTAGGCCTCGTGCACGAGCGCCGTGGTTTGTAGAGTGTGATCCGGGCGCTCCCGCCTCATATATCTTCTGGCAAGACGCTTCAACTCGTCATAAACCAGGGGCACCAGTTTCTCTCCGGCTTCCTGGTTCCCACGCGCAAGCTCTGCTAATAGAAGAGTTACGTCTGGCGAAGCGGGCCCCATCTGTTCGCTCTCCGTATAGCGATTCGTGACCCGAAGTGGCCGTCATTCTACCCCCAAATTCCCGATTAGCCAGTATTAATTTTGGCGCTATCGGCATTCCCTTATGTTCCCAGGCCGGCAGCTTTCTTTAACCGCAATGACCCCGCGATCAGACGAACGTCGCGTTTATAGGTGAAGGCAGAAGAGGCCCAAACTGATCCGCATCCAAACGGAATCCCAATTCCTATAGGAGGTAGTATCCATGACTATCAGGACTCGACTGGTGATTGCTGCGGTTGCGATCACCTGCACCATCGCAACGATCGCTCACGCGACCCCCATCGTTGGACTGCTCGTAAGCACCATTCTTTCCTCTGGCACGATCAACGACGAAATAAGAATGCGTGTGCATGTCCCCTTACCCCCGGTCGTCGGCGCGAATTCCGAGGACAACGAGGACCAGGACAATGAGTGGAGGGCGGAGCTTTACACCAGTGGCCCATCGAACATCGTTGTTCAGGATGTCGTTTATGCACCCGGCGGCCACACGGGTTGGCACTCTCACCCTGGGATCCTCTTGAGCAGCGTTATCTCAGGGTCAATCGAGTGGTACGACTCGCGATGCAGGAAGCACGTCTACAACGCGGGCGACTCTCTGACGGAGAGCACGCAGACCCATTACGTACGCAACGTGGAAGCGGTCAATGCCCACTTCATGGTCACATACCTCATTGCGAATGGGCAGCCACGACGCATCGACCAGCCAGCCCCGGCGTGTGCGGCGGCGCTTGGTCTCGACTGATTCGGAGCGGGTCCAAGGAGTCCACTAAAGAGTGAAGACTGGACCCTCCGGTGTTTGCTGACTTTTTTCACAGGCAGGTTGCGTAGTCTACTTATCCGAAAACCGCACACGGCTTGCCGACGAAAAGCCTTGGTGCTAACTGGTCCATGAATCGACGTTTTTTGGGTCGAAATGACCCCATTCTCCAGGAAATGTCGCGCTAATCGATAAGGACGGATTCCTTAGCTCGACGGTAATGACGAAAGGAGATCAATCATGGCGAACCAGTTTACTTTTGCCCCATTTTGGGCAGCAGTCCGACGGAATGGAGCGCTCGCCCTTTGTCTGGCTATGTGCACACTAATGCTGGGCACTTCCGGAAACGCTCAGGATCACCGCATCATCACGTTCGACGCGCCAAACTCGGGCACGAATGTGTACCAGGGTACTGCACCTGCGGCTATCAATTTGCTCGGCACAATCACGGGAAGTGTCACAGATAGCAGCTACGGGACGCACGGCTTCGTGGGTACTCCCGACGGTCAATTCACTGAGTTTGATGCCCCCGGCGCGGACCCCATCGTGGGGGGTACCTATCCGGAGCTTATCAACGATCTCGGGGTAGTCGTGGGGTATGACATCGACACCAACGGGGTGAGCCACGGCTTTCTGCGTACTGCAGATGGCAGATTTACGACCATCGACGCTCCTGGGGCCAACACCGGGGCCAGCCCGGGTACTTTCGCCCGGAGCATCAACCTGGAGGGGGTCGTGGTGGGAGGCTACTATGACGCCAACAATTTTATCCGCGGCTTCCAGCGAGCTCCCCACGGCACTTTCACCACCTTCGTTGCTCCGGGCGAGTGCACTACCAACCTTGGTACAGGTTGTCATGGCACCGGGGCTTGGAACATTAATATTTTTGGCGTAATCGTCGGGCCCTACGAGGACAACAGCGGGAACTTCGTGGCGCACACTTTCATACGCTCTCCTGATGGTACCTTCACGACGTTCGCCGTTCCCGGGTCTTCCATGGAAGCCGGCCAGGGCACCCTCCCGGCCTACACTTCAGGCCTTAATGACGCGGGAGCGATCACAGGAATCTACTACGACGCGAACAGTGTGTTCCACGGCTACTTGCGGAATCCCAATGGCACCTTCATCAAATTTGAAGCTCCCGGCGCGGACACGACAACCGCGTTCTACGGCACGTTTCCCGAGAGCCTGAACAACTTCGGGGCCATCGCGGGATACTACCTTGACGGCAACGGGGTGTACCACGGCTTCCTGCGCAATCCGCACGGCACCTTCGCCACTTTCGAGGCTCCCGGAGCAGACACGAATGCGGGAGATTTCAACGGTACCTTCCCCATCAACATCAGCCTATCCGGAGCGATCACAGGATATTATATTGATGCGAACAGTGTGTATCACGGCTTCCTTCGGAGGCCGTAAGCGCTAGACTCTCCGGAGAGTTGGGCAGATACCTTTTGTGCTACTGAAGGCGTTTAACTGCCCGGACCCGACGGACGAGAGCAAGAAGCTTCACATCTATTTGTCCCTTTGAGAACCACGTCAGCACAGCGAAGCATTTCCAGACCGCAGTTGGCGGAGCCTCTCGGTCTGACTGCATTCTCACGGAGTTTCCCAAGGGCCGATCCCGCAGTGGAGAGAGTCATGTCAAACGAAAACGTATTTTCGATTCAGATTGTCAGGTGGGTTGCCGTAGCGAACCTAAGCCTGTTTCTGTGCGCGTGTCCAGCCAAAGCTCAAAATAGCTCCGCCAATTACACTGTCCTGCTGGCTTCGGGGTTTCTTTGCGAAACCGGTGACTTTACCACCTGCCCAGCCATGGTCAAGTCAGCAAACGGCGACAGCTACGAGATGAGCGGCGCAGGCACGCTCAACACGCAAAGCAAGTCGGTCATAGCAGCCGGGACTTTTGCCCACAAGTTCTCCAATGGAACCGTGCTCGAGACGGGAGTGTGGATTGCGAGTGAACTCGTTAGCTTTGATTCTTACGGCATCGTACCAGGCGCACTTTTGCAACAGAAGCTGGCGCTCGGCCCTGCACCATTTGGTCCCAAACGTTTGCCGATGTCCTCTGGCCCCATGCCAACAGGCGGTCTCGCGGTATTCCGTATCCGCCTTTTGCCGATGTCGGGAGCATCAAAGATCGCAGTGCTGCAAGTGAACTGCGCCTTGGGAGACGTGCCCCGCGAACGATCGGTGGAGGGGATTCGGCTTACCTTCGAAAAGGGCGGAAATGAATTTTCCGAAGAAGTGGGTGGGCACGTGATTTTCCTTTCGATGCGGCTCGAAGTCAGCCCGCCTGCCAAGGCGGCACAGCAAGAGGCCGCACCTGGACTTGCAGAGCCGCCGCGCAATTAGGGACTCCAGTGCAATTGCCAAGGCCCTCAGCCGTTTTGCGACCGAGGGCCTGTCCTGCCTCGCTCAATTGGCCTTGAGCGCTGTTGAGAGTGTCTCGCGCCAACTCCCGCCTTTGGCACGCTGTATCCTAATTTACCTGCATCTGGCCGCCCGTGATAGCGAGGGCGATGTCTCTCTGAGCCGCCAGTTTGGATTCATCAATCGCTTGCGAATAGAGATCAAGAGTTGTGCTCGCGGTCGCGTGTCGAAGCAGACCCTGAATCGTTTTCACGTCTTTGCCCTTGTTGATGAGAAAGGTAGCGAGGCTGTGGCGGAAGTTGTGGAATCCGAATCGTTGCCCGGACTCGAGGTGGATGCCAACCTTAATCGCGGCGGGCCGATTTTTATCTTTCGCCATCATGCTGGCGCTCAGCGGTGATTTGCCCTTCATCTTTGTGGAAGGGAAAACCCAGTCATCGGGCTGCCCGCGCACCGCGCCAGCGGCTTCCTCCTAACGGCACGACAGAAAGTGGTCCGGGATTTGTACGTAGGCCTGATCCAGGTTCTTCTGCCGAATCACTTCGGATGGGAAACCAGCATTATCCTTCTGGCTATTGCGGTGCCGTTCCACTACCAGAAGTGGGTGGCAAGGATCGTAGGTGTGGCCGGAGATCCTGAGATGACGCGCACATGCAGCACGATTTGGATGTTCTTCTTCTGCCATCCGGGAGGCGCATCGCGCAGGGCCTGTGCCAACAGATCCGGGTTTGTGATCAGGTCGGCGGCGCCTTCCGTGCCGTAACGCGAGATGCCTGAAACCTGCACCAGGACTTGCCCGGTGTCCCGGTCCAAAACCCGCGACACGATGGCGTAGTCTTCGTCGAGGGTCAGGCTGTTGGGATAAGTGGAGATCTTCCACTGGGTGGGCACACCATAGTCGGTGACGCCATAGAAATCATTCAAGCCAGGGTTGAGATAAAAACGGAGGCCACGGTTCAGTTCCGCCCAGCGGTCATAAGAAAAGCCCACAAGAATCGCAGGACTCTTTTTCAGCTCGTCGAATCCGACGTCATTCCCAATGCGCACGATCGGAGGGCGTTTGGCCTGGGTGAGTAACGCTGCGATGCGGGCTTCGGCTTTCAGGTCTCCGACATCGACAAACTGATTCGGGTGTTCGACGAAATCGGCCACTTCCGGTTTCGCCTGCGAACTGGGCTTCTCCAAGGAATAAACCGGCACTGGAGTGACCTGTAACAAGGCAGGAACCGGGCTCCGGAAGACGGGTTCCCAGAATTGTTGCAGCACTGGCGGAAGGCTTGGAGAGCGGAACCGGAGATAAGCGATCGAAACGAAGCTGGCCGCAAGCACGAGCGTCAGAATAATCGCCACGATTCGGGACCGAGAGGCCCCGAGAAGAGCACTGTCGTTGCACTTTCCGTCCAGGGCCACGACGCCGTCCGTCGTGGCCGCAAGACTGCCACCGACCCGGCTGGCGAAATGTGGGATGTAGTTTCCCACCGGGAGATCGAACACCAGCGGGTCGCTTGAGCCTTCGGGACTGGCGTAGTACATCATCAGCCGTTTGCGGACGTCTCCCGCAGCAACTCTCACGCTGGAGTCGTCGCTGGGTTCGAAGGATGCGCCTCTTCCCAGCGCTTCGATTCCGATGATGCGCTCTTTCAATGCTTCGGAGTTGCCACTGAGCGTGGCTTC
>Ga0209039_10000882_pt1 | contig 28891 bp, 20 predicted proteins | sample BogFormECP12_OM1_FD_188238 | JGI IMG/M metagenome (GOLD analysis project Ga0209039, IMG submission 188238) | Bog forest soil microbial communities from Calvert Island, British Columbia, Canada - ECP12_OM1 (SPAdes) (version 2) | ecosystem: Environmental > Aquatic > Freshwater > Wetlands > Bog ... | reverse complement strand
CGCAGGCCTGCTGGTATGGGCCATGGTATTCGCGGGGCAGCAGCCTGCGCCGCGGCCACAGCCGGCGCAGCCGCCGGCCGGCGCTCCTTCGAAGGCGCCGGTGAGGTTCACCGCCAACACGCAACTGGTGGTGGAGGACCTGATACTGAAGGACAAGAGCGGCCAGCCGGTCACCAACCTCGCGGCCAAGGATTTTGTGGTGACCGAAGACGGCAAGCCGCAGGACGTGAAGATCTGCGAGTTCCAGAAGCTGGAAGAGACGCCGGCGCAACCGCTGGCGGACGAACCGCAGACCAAGACGGAGACGATCAAGACGGAGGCGAAACCGGAGGAGGCGCCGAAGGTGACGGCCACGGCCATCGCTCCGGAGAAGCCGGGGGACATCAAGTACCGGGACAAGCGGCTGCTGGTGCTGTTCTTCGACATGGTGTCGATGCCCATACAGGACCAGGTGCGGGCCATCGACGGGGCCACGAAGTTCGTGAAGACGCAGATCACGCCGAGCGACCTGGTGGCCATCATGACGTTCTCGAGCGACATCAAAGTGGTGGAGGATTTCACCGACGACCGCGACCTGCTGCTCAAGGACATCAAGCACCTGGTAGTGGGCGAAGGACAGGGATTCAGCGCGGCGGACGCGAGCGACGCGGCGGCGGACACGGGCGATTCATTCACCGCGGACGACACGGAATTCGCCATTTTCAACACCGACCGGCAGCTTTCGGCGCTGGAGACGGCGGTGAAGATGCTGGCGTCGCTGAACGAGAAGAAGGCGCTGGTGTATTTTTCGAGCGGCATCCAGCGCAGCGGGCAGGACAACCAGGCGCAGTTGCAGGCGACGGTGAACGCGGCCATCCGGAGCAACGTGTCGTTCTATCCGATCGACGCGCGGGGGCTGGTGGCGACGGCGCCGCTGGGGGATGCGACGAAGGGATCGCCGGGGGGATCGGCGATGTACAGCGGCAGTTCGGCGCGTTCGGCGCAATCGAGCTTCCAGGGGCAGCAGGAAACCCTGTACACGCTGGCCACCGACACGGGCGGCAAGACGTTGATCGACAACACCGACCTGGCGCTGGGAATCGTGCAGGCGCAGAAGGACATCTCCAGCTATTACATCCTGGGATACTACACCACCAACGAGAAACTCGACGGCCACTTCCGGCGGGTGAAGATCGCGCTGAAGGACCAGGCGCTCACCGCGCGCACCAAGATGGACTACCGCGTGGGGTACTGGGCGGGGAAGGATTTCAAACAGTTCAACGACAGCGACAGGGAACGGCAACTGAACGAGGCGATGCTGCTGGGCGACCCGGTGACGGACATCGACATCGCGCTGGACGCCTATTACTTCCGGCTGGCGCGCGACCGGTATTTCGTTCCGGTGGTGGCCAAGATTCCGGGCAGCGAACTGGAGCTGGCGAAGAAGGGCGGGGTGGAGAGCACCACCTTCGATTTCATCGGGGTGGTGAAGGATGCGGCCGGGAAGACGGTGCAGAACATGCGCGACTACATCCCGTTCAAGCTGAAGGAAGAAGCCGCGAGCCAACTGGCCAAGCGCCCGGTGGTGTATCCGACGGGGTTCACGCTGGCTCCGGGAACTTACTCGCTGCGGCTGGTGGTGAGGGAGAACACCACGGGGAGAATCGGCACGTTCGACAAGAAGCTGGTGATACCGGACCTGACGGCGGAGCAGACGAAGCTGCCGATCAGCTCGGTGATCCTGAGCAGCCAGCGCATGGACACGGCGGCGGCGGTGTTCAGCGCGCAGAGGGACAAGAAGATCGAGGCCGCCAATCCGCTGATCGAAGGCGGCAAGGAACTGATTCCGAGCGTGACGAACGTATTCAGCAAGAGTTCGGAGATGTACGTGTACCTGCAAGCCTACGAGCCGGCCGCGGAAACGACGCAGCCGCTGGTGGCGACGGTGACGTTCTATCGCGGGAGGATCAAGGCGTTCCAGACGGCGCCGCTCGAAGTGACGGAGGGACTGGACGCGAAATCGAAAGCGCTGGCGCTGAAGTTCAGCCTGCCGCTGGGGGACATGAAGCCGGGGCGGTACACGTGCCAGGTGAGCGTGCTGTCGCCGGAGGCGCAGAAGTGGGCGATCTGGCGGGCGCCGGTGATGGTGGTGCAGTAGGGGGCCGGCGCTAGCGCGGTGGCCACGCCGTCCCTGCCCGCCCCTTTTCCGCCATCATAGGTGAACCGGGTGAGGAGTCTCCCGCCGCCTTTGTGAGGCGATTTCCTTTTCTCGACTGCATGCGTGGGCTGGCCGTGGCCGTCATGATCCAGCGCCACACGTTCTCTTCATGGGCGGGGGCTGCGCTGCGACGATCGTCAGCGCCGCTCTTGTCGATCGCTTCCGTCAATGATGGGAGCTTGATCGGAGCTTGACGCCGCAATCGCGCAAGCTGTCGAACATGGCTGTAAGGCCGCATAAGCGGCGCCACGAACAGTCGAGCTTCCGGGCCGAGAGCGTGTCGCCAGGCTGCAATGTCCACAGGCGACGGAGGAGGGCGGAGCGCTTCGCTCCCGGTAATCCCTCGTTCCTTGACGATCGTCTTGCGTCCGGCCCGCCTCAAGGCTCCGAGTTGCAGGGCGGGGGATTGGCCGTCTGTCGAGACGCGAGCATGGCCGCGTTTCATGGGCTCGTTTTGCGACAGGATTGTGAGACGCGCAAGGGCCCGATTTCAGGGCCTCCGCAGTTCGTCTCAAAACCCACCGTTTGTGAGACACGGAGGGCGACGCACGCTCGCTTCACGATATGCCACCTCATTCCTAACCTCAATGGAAGCTCGTGGGAGGGTGGGGTGGCATGCCACGACGGGGCGCGTCCAAGCCGCGAGTCCAAAGAAAAGTGCGCTCAGTTCCTGACGCTCACACCACCAGTGCGCAACCACCCCAGAACCGCCTCCCCAGTGTCCGCTACAACCGTCGAGGGGTTCCATCCTCCCGGGAACTGCGGACTTGATTCTTTTGTCTCGCCCAGAGACATCTCGGCGATTCTCTTATGCGAGCGCAAGTCAACTGCCACAGCGACGAACCGCCCCGACTCGCTAGGATTGAGGTCACGAAAACCTGGTGGGGCATGGTCGTGAAAGGCCGTTTTTCTGAACACAATCACTGCGAATCGCGCCTCTGCGGCGGATCGGACTCGATCTCGCACCCGATCTTCAAACAAGCATCGAAGAGTCTTAGGGTCACGGGGAGCAACGTCGTCCCTGCAGAATAGAACTGGGGCGGAATGAAAAGGTGGCGGCTCGTCAGGCACCGAGTCGTCACTATTCGCGATGTCGTACGCCAGCAGCGACAGGGCAAGCCATTCGGGGCGGGGTGCGGACGGTTCGTTTGCCACGTACACCAGGTAGACAATGCCGAATACAAGACCGGAGGCTGCCGCAGCCGCGCCGACCCGGCGAGCAATCGCCTTTCGCGTGTTCTTCGGCCCGCGCATACCCGGAAAGTTCTCCTGCGCACAAGCATATCACCGCGGAGTCACGTACCGTATGAGTGCCTTTGGCGATTCCGGCGAAAGACAGGCTTTCCGGAAAGTGCGGACAGTCTCACAAAGGACCCCTCTTGAGACACTCGGCGGGGGGCCTTAATCGGGAAACGCACTGAGCGAGTCACCGCACATCGGAAGCGAATGGAACGCCGGGGGCATTCTCCGCGGCGCGACACAGTCGTCCGGTCTTTGTGTCCAGATTGGGGAAGACCGTTGCTCACAGGGCTTGGCCGGCGACGTCGCGGGAAGCGCTCCGACGGCGGGCCTTGGCCGCTGTCGTACTGCCCTTTCGTGTAAATTGACGACCTTCGCAGCCGCTCACCGGTAAGCCTCCCTGCGGTGCAGCACGCGGGAGATTTCCAGGCAGTCGCCCTTGTCGCGGAAGAAAACGCGGTGGTCCTGGACGCGCAGACGGATCAGGGGCGGCTGGATATCCCGAAGCTGCTTCGTATTCCCCTCGCCGGTCAGGACGCACCGGGCCACTGTCTTGAGTATCCGCAAGGCGATGGCCCGATCAATGCCGCGAGGGCCGGCTTTGGCCTGCGCGGTCCAGACGATGCGTTTAGCCATTGCCGTGCGGCGTTTCCGGCAGAGGCTCCCTGGCCATCGTTTCCCAATCCTTCATCGTCAAACCGTACTCGGCCAGAACTTCCTCGTGGGGGACCGGCTGGTTGTGTTTCAGCCACTCATCGGCCTCGGCCACGGCCTGACGTTCGGCTGGGCTCAGGGTGTCGCCGTCCCTTTCAAATGCGACCATGGCTTCGAGCAGATGAACCGCGGCGGCCAGTTGGCTGGAATCGAGCTGGTCGATCAACGCGTGTGCCTGTTGCTAATCGGACATGAGACCCCCGCTTTCCATTGTAACCTCCCGGCGGCGCCATCACCGGCTCCATGCCGCCGCGGCCGCTGCGTCACCCGGCGCAATTCGGCTATCATGGGTGAACCGGGTGAGGAGTCCCCCGCCACCTTTGTGAAGCGATTTCCTTTTCTGGACTGGATGCGAGGGCTGGCCGTAGTCATCATGATCCAGTGCCACACGTTCAATTCCTTCGTGCGGATGGATCTGCGCGATGGCGGCCCGTATACCTACTCGCAGTTCGTGGGGGGCATGGCGGCGCCGCTATTCCTCTTCATGGCGGGCATGACCACGGCGTTCCAGATGGAAAGCCTGGCGCGGCGCGAGCCGGTGGCGCTGCGGCGGTGGCTGATCTCGCTGAAGCGCGCCGGGTACATTCTGGGGATCGCGTTTCTGTTCCGCCTGACCAACTACCTGGGCAGCCTGCCGGGCGGCAGCCGCCAGGAACTCACCAAGGTGGACATCCTGAACTGCATGGGGGTGGGAATGGCGGTGTTCGCCGCGGCGGCGCTGTTCGATTCGGCGAACCGCGTGCGCTTCGCGGTACTGACCGCGCTGGCGATTGCGGCGGCGGCGCCGGTGCTGACCTATCTTCCATGGGACGGAGCGCCGCAACTGCTGCGGGCATACCTGGTCCCCATCGGCGCGAACGGGCGCTTTCCGTTCTTCCCCTGCGCCTCCTACCTGGGTTTCGGGCTGGCGTTGGGCGCGATGGTGAAGCGCGCCCCCGAGGACGGATTCGACCGGCTGATGCAATGGGCGGGGCTGGGGGGCCTGGTGCTGGTCTTCGCGGCGCAATACCTGGCGAATGTGCCGTATTCCATATACAGCCAGACAAGTTTCTGGATCGACAACCCGACGCTGATCTTCATCCGCGTGGGCATCATTCTGGCGATCATGGCGGGGGCGTATGTGTGGACGGCGTACTGCGCGGGGGCGGGGTGGAGCTGGATGCAGTGTCTGGGGAAGAACTCGCTGATGGTGTACTGGGTGCACGTGATGATGGTGTACGGCAGCGTGGTGAAGCCCATCAAGCGGACCATGTCGATTCCCGCGGCTGCGGCGGCCACGGTGCTGGTGACGGGGCTGATGCTGGGGCTGTCGGCGGCGTGGTTGTGGTGGAAAGCGCGGCGGCGGGAGGCGCGGAGTCCGGCAGTGGCGGCCGCTTAAAGAAAAAGGGGTCAGACGCCTTTTATCCGCCGCCGGCTTTGGCTTGGGCCTCTTCTCCCCAGGCGAGCGGGTCGGGGCCGGAGAGTTGCAGAAACAAGTGGTAGGCCTCGCGGGCTTCCCGCGGCTGGCCGCTCTTTTCGGCTGCCAGGCCGCGCAGGTAGAAGATGCGGGGAAAAAAGAACGGGGTGAAGACGGTGGGTCCGGAGACGGGCGGGACGGGGATGGAGCGCAGGAGCGGCGCGGCCTCCTGGACGCGGCCGGTTTCGAGCAGGGTCCAGGCGAGCAAGGCGGGGATGCCTTCCTCGCCCGGGGGGCGCGCGCCCTGGTCGTAGAGCTGGCGCAGAATGGCGGAGGCGGGCTGGTAATCCTTATCGAGGAGAAGCGCACAGGCCAACGCCATGTCGCGGACCTCCGCCAAAGCGGGATTGGGGGGAAAGAGTTTGCCGGCGCGCGCGGCCCATTCGGCGGGCGGAGCGGGCGGAGCGGCCAGGAACCTGGCGACCAGGGCGGCGGCGGGGGCCTGCGCGCCGGGGATGGAGAGGGCCTTCCGCGCCATTTCAGCGGCGGAGGCGCGGTCGCCCAGGAGCAGGCTCCACATGGCCACTTCGGCATACGCGCGAGCCGCGACGCCGCGCTCGGGACCGCTCTCGGAGGCGCGGGCGAGCGACAGCATCCGGTGGAATGCCTCGCGCCGGCGGCCGATGGTCCAGGTCCATTCGGCGCGTTCGATTTCCACCGCGTGGGTGGGGCTTCCGGCCAGCGACTGGGCGTAGCGCTCGTGGATTTCGGTGGCGCCCGAGGTGTCGCCGGTCAGCAAGCGCGCGATGGCGGCCTTGAACAGATCGGCGCCGTCGAGGAACTTCGGGTTTTTCCGGTAGGCGGCCAGGTAGAACTGTTCGGCCTGGCGGAAATGGCCGGTCATGAAGTGGACATCGCCGAGGGAATCGATGGGGTTGGGATCCTGCGGATCGCCGGCCTGGTAGCGCCGCAAGGCTTCGACGGCGGCGGGGAGATCGCCGGCGCCGGCGGAGGCGTAGGCGAGCATGTTCCAGGCGTTGCGGTTGTCCGGGTCGAGGGCCAGTTGGCGGCGGAAGGCGGCGGCAGCCGCGGCGTCAGAGTGGGCGGTGAAGCGGGCTTCGGCCAGGGTGCGCCACTGATCCGGATTGCCGGGGTCGGCGTTGGCCAATTCGGCGAGCGCGGAGAGACGGCCGGGGGAATCGTTGCGTAATACGGCCGATTGAAAATGGACGCGGGCGCGCTCCAGGGGAGAAACGGCGTGCAGGGCGGCCGTATCGAGCAGCGCCAGCGCGCCGGGGGTGTCGTGCTGGAGGGTTTTCCACTCGGCCAGCAGGCGGCAGGCGGGAGTGAATGCGGGGTCGGCGGCGATGGAGGCGGCGGCGTCGCGCACGATGTCATCGGGAGTGGCGCCTTCCATGGCCTGCACGTAATCGTGGACGGCCTGGTTACTGCGGGTGGCGGGCGGAAGGGCGTCGGGCGCAATCTGGCGCGCCAGCGAATCGGCCACCGCGATGGCGTCCCCGGCCTCCGCGGAGGCGTAGACCGTTTTGGCGTACTTGTGCGAGGGCAGGTCTTCGAGATACAAGCGGGCTTGCAGGCGTCCGCCGCGAACGGCGAACTCGCCGTAGCCCACGCGGTTGGCGCCGGCCAGCACTGCCAGACCGCTTTCGGCAGAGACGCCGGGAGCGGCGCCCGGCCGGGGTCCGGCGCTACGGCTCAGGTTATGCAGGGTGGCCGAGGAAATGGCGTAACGGTTGGGCCGGCCGGTCAACTGGGCGGTCACCAGTTCGGAGAGGGCGCGGCCGATCCAGTCCTGGGAGGCATCCGGGCCGAGGTTCTCGAAGCGGAGGATGGCCACGCGCTCCGCTGGCTTGGGGGCCGGGCGCGAACACGCGGCGAGAAACAGGAAGCCCAGCAGAGCGGGGCGGAGGATGCGCCGGGCGCTAGAGAACACGCGGCTCCGAAGCCAGCAATTCCTTGAATTCCGGAAGGTCGCGCATGCCGGCGAATTCGGGGTCCTTCTTCAACTTGTCTTTCTCCTTGAAGCCTTCCTCGAGAGCCTTCTTGAGGTACTGGAGCGCCAGTTCGTTGCGGCCCGACTTGGCGTACATCTTGGCGAGGTAGTAGTGATACCTGGCGCGCTCCGCAACGTCGCGGTTCTCAAGGGTGGTGCCGAAGTTGCCGCGCCGCTCGAAGACCTCCGGGTCCAGCTTGAGCGCCATCTGGTTGGCCTCGGCGCACTGATCGTACTGCTTGCGCGAGAAGAAGGCGATTCCCAGATTCAAGTAGAACGAAGCCGCGCGGGGGTCATCGGGAATCAGCGCGATGGCCTTCTGGTAATACGATATGGCGCGGCGGTAACTCTTCCTGGAATAGTAGATGGTGCCCAGGTTGTTGATGGCTTCCACGTAATCGGGCTTGAGCTTGATGGCCTGCTGGTAGGCTTTCCTGGCCTGATCGAGCTCGTTGGGCAACTGGTTGAAGGCGATACCGGTTTTGTTCCAGAGGACGGGGTTCCTGGAGGCAGAGGCGTTATACATGTCGATGGCCTCGCGGTACATTTTGCGCGCCATGAAAATATCGCCGCGCATTTCGGGCGTGAGGGTAGGGGCGCCGGGCGGAGCGGCAGGGGACTGCCCGGTCTGGGCGGAGGGTGCGGGAGCGGTGGCGGCGCCGGGCAGGGCGCCGGAGGACTGGCCTGCCAGGGTCGAGGCCAAGGCAGCCAGGGCCAGTACAAGGTACGGAGGCCGAATGAACATGTGAACCCCCTTGCCCCTATTTAAACACACCCAGGATGCGATCGATGACGGACTTCTTATGTTCCGTCTGATCGTCCTTTTTGGCCGGAGGGGCGGCGGGCGGCGGGGGCGGAGGCGGAGGGGCAGCCTTGCGGGAAGCGCGCCGGACCGGGGAAGGGAGGCGCACGGGGCCGCCGCCGCCGTTTGCGGTCACCTGCACGACAGTATCGCCGGGGCCGGGGCCGGCGCCGCCGGCGGGCGGCGGCGAAGTGTCCCAACCGGAGACGTTGGCCACGGCGGTGCGGCCGCCGCCGTGCAGCGGGCAGGTTCCCACGGGCTCAGTGCCGGCGATGAAGACTTCGGGGTGGGTTTTGGGGCAAGCGGGCGTGGCGGGCCATCCGGTTTGGGAATCCACCTGGATGCTCACGATGCCCTCGGGAACGGGGAACGGCTTGGTGTCGCGGTACTCGCGAAACTCGAGCGCGCGCTTCATGAAGTCGCCCCAGATGGGGGCGGCGGAATAGGCGCCTTGCAGTTCGAGATCGCGATTGTCGTCGAATCCGACCCAGACGATGCAAAGCAGCTCGGTGGTATACCCGGCGAACCAGCCATCGCGCGAGGTGCCGGTCTTGCCGGCGGCGGGAGCGGTGAAATTGAACCTGGGGCGGACGCCGGCGCCGGTGCCGCTGCGCAGCACTTCCTCGAGCAGGTTGGTCATGAGATAGGCCACGCGGGGATCGAGCACCTGCTTGCGTTCGACCTGGTTTCTGAAAAGCGCCTTGCCGTCGTGGTCACGGACCAGGGTAAGGAAACTGGGTTTCACGTAGACCCCCTGGTTGGCGAACATGGTGTAGGCGCCGGCAGCTTCGATGGGGGTGATTTCGTAGGAGCCCAGGGCGACGGCAGGGGTGGGCTGAATGCGGTAATTCATGCCGGCGCGGTTGGCCATATCGACCACGCTGCCGTAGCCCACCATTTCCGCCAGGCTGACGGTGGCGTTGTTCAGGGAATGGGCCAGGGCCTGGCGGAGGGTGACATCGCCCATGTAGTTCCCTTCGAAGTTCTTGGGGCTGTAATCCCGGCCATCGTACCAGAAAGTGGTGGGCTCGTCCTTCAGGATGGTGCTGGCAGTGATGACGCTACGGCCGCCGGAGACGGCGGTATCGAGGGCGGCGGCGTAGACGAAGGGTTTGAAGATGGAGCCCGGCTGGCGCTTGGAGAGGACGTGGTTGAGCTGGCTGGTGCCGTAGTTCCGGCCTCCGGCCAGGGCGCGCACTTCGCCGGTGTGGGGATCGAGGGCGACCAGCGCCACCTGCGGTTCGGGAACCGGCTGTCCCTTGAAGCGGCGCTGGCGCTTGACCTGGTCGTCGACGGATTGCATGCCGGCGCGGATGGCTTCCTCCGCGGCGGCCTGCAGGCGCAAGTCGAGGGTGGTATAGATGCGGAAGGCGTTGGACTGGAAGTTCTGGTCCTGGAACCTGGTCTGCACGGCGTCGGCGACGAGGTCGACGAAGTAGGGTGCTTCCTTGGAAAGCGACGCGCCCTTGGCGACGGTGAGGGGCGATTTGACGGCCGCCTCATACTCGCGATCGTCGAGGAAGCCGTTCTCGTGCATCTTGGCGAGGACCAGGTTGCGGCGCTCGGTAGCGTGGTCGGGATGGCGGAAGGGGTTAAAATAGGGGGGCCGCTGAATCATGCCCGCCAGTTGGGCGGCTTCGGGCACGGTGATCTGGCTGAGGTCCTTGCCCAGGTACGCTTCGGCCGCCTCGCCGAACCCATGGATGCTGAAGGTGCCGCGCATTCCCAGGGGGACCTGGTTGGCGTAGTCCTCGAAGATCTGCTCCTTGGAAAGCCTCTGCTCGATCTGGAGGGTGACCACGACTTCCTGAAGTTTGCGGCTCCAGGTCTTGCCTTTCTCGTCTTCGAGGAAGAACATGTGCGCGAGCTGGGTGCTGAGGGTGGAGGCTCCCTGCGCTCTGCGGCCTTCGCGGAGGTCCACGTAGGCGGCCTTGACGATGCGAAACGGATCGAGGCCGTTGTGCTGGAAGAAGCGCTTGTCCTCGATGGAGGTGACGGCTTCGACCAGGATTTTGGGGATACCGGGGAAGGTGACGAAGCGGCGCTTCTCGCGGGCGGGCCCGGAGAGGTTGGTGATGAGCTGCGGTTCGAGCTGGTACTGGCCGCGCGAAGTGTTATCGGCGAGGGAGATGATCTGGGAGATGCGGTTACCGACGAAGCGGATGACACCGGGCTCCTGGTCGAAATACGAATCCGGGCCGGGATAGATCTCGATGGAGTTGGCGCGGATCTGAAACGACCCGATGGGGTTGGCGCGCGACTCGGTGTAGCCGCTCCGGCGGAGCTCTTCTCCGATGGTCTTGGCGCTGCGGCTGTCGCCCACGGCGACGGATTCGGGGGCGGCGTAAATCCTGGCCGTGGCGGCGAACGGACCGACCTTCAGCTTCTCATCGATGAGCCGGGAATACTTGACGTAGAGGCCGCCGAAGACGGCCATTCCCAGTATTACCAGTACGGCAACCCCGGCCAAAATGCCGCGGCCCACCGGGCCGAGGACGAAATGGGTCAAACCGGCGTTTTTGGGGATGCGAAGTTTGAGATCCCGCTTCAGATCCCGAAAGTAATTTCTCCTGGGCACCTTTCTCCATTCTCGCATGGGCCGGGCAGGCGGGATTGGCTGCCCGGCGCCGCCCGGAAGCCCGTGGAGGGGTGGGGCGCAGGCCGGCTGGGCGATGGTGGAGGGCACGCCGACGGCCATGGCGAGGCAGGTACAGAATCAGAGGGGCGCGGGAAACCCCTGAGGCAAATGTGGGCGGCGGGAGGCGCGGCTACTTCCGGCGGTCGTCGCGGCTGGAGGCGTACAGGTCTTCCCACATGTCGCCGGATTTAGGCGTCCATTCGGGATTGGAGAGGCCGGAGATCTGCACTTCGTCGGCGCGAAGGGTTCCATGGCCGTAGGGGCAGATGTACTCGACGCGGGGGCGGCCGAGTTGGAGCATCTGGCCCCAGGAACCAGTCTCGATGGGCATGCGCAGGCGGCGGAGACAGACGCGGCAGCGATATCTCTGGTCGTGGACGATGAAGACGACGGCCGCGGTGGCGAGGGCGCACCACACCATGAGGGCCGCGTACGTGCCCAGCCGCAAGCCCATGTCCTCGAGCGGCGCCAGCAGTTTGTGGTAGTCCTTTTCCCCGGGTGGGATGGAATAGCTGGTTTCTCTAGGGATGAAGCGATCGAGCAGCAGCAGCAGGCCGCAGAGCGCGACTCCGGCGGCAGCCAGCTTGGCGGCAAAGTACGCCCAGTAGCGCATATTCATTAGACAACCCGGGAGGGGAAATTGTTTCCAGAAACGCGGGGGCCGGTGGAGGAAGCCGGATCACCTCCGCAGAAGGTTCCGCAAGACGAAGAAAACGTTCGCCGGGCGCTCCGCCATACGGCGCATATAGTAGGGATACCAGGCCTGGCCAAAGGGAACGTAAAGCCGCAGGCGGCAGCCGTCGCGGACCAGCTTGCGCTGCAGATCGCGGCGGATGCCGTAGAGCATCTGAAACTCGAAAGCATCCACGGGGATGTTGCGGGACGCGGCATGGCGGCGGGCGGCATCGATGAGGGCCTCGTCGTGGGTGGCGATGGCGGGGTAAGAGCCGTGGTCGAGGAGGAATTTCATCAGCTCCGCGAAGCTGCGGTCCACGTCGCGCTTACGCGGGAAAGCCACGGAAGCGGGTTCCAGATACGCGCCCTTGCACAGCCGCACGCGGATGCCGTTCCGGCACAACTCCTCGATGTCGCGGCGGCTGCGGCGCAGGCAGGCCTGGATGACCACGCCGACGGCCTGGTGGCGGCCGTGGATATCGCGCACGAGGTCGAGAGTGCGGCTGGTGTAGGCGCTGGATTCCATGTCGACACGGACGAAGGAGCCCGCCGCCCCGGCCTGGCGGACGAGTTGTTCGACGTTGGCGCGGCATTCCTCGATGGAAAAATCCAGCCCGAACTGGGTCAACTTCAGCGACACGTTGCCGCGGATGCCGGTCTGACAAATCGCGGCCAGGGTGCGCAGGTAGACATCCCGGGCCTGGGCGGCTTCGGAGAGCGAGGCGACGCTCTCGCCGAGGCAATCGAAAGTGACAAGGATGCCCTCGGAATTGAGCTTGCGCCCGGCGTCGAGGGCCTGGTCGAGCGAGTCGCCGGCCACGAACCGAGCAGCCAGGCGGCGCGCCGCAGGAGAGGTCTCCATCCATCTTCTGAGGCGTCTCTGCCGCGACAGAAAGAGGAGAAGGCTGCGCACGACCTCCAGGCTAACACCCCGGGGCGGACCGCGGCTGAGCGGTGGAACGTACCGGTATTCCAAACGGCGCCGGACTCTGGTAGACTGCGGTTTTGAAGATCAAGGATGTCCCCGAGGTCAAGCCCGGTGAGATCCGGTGCCCGCGCTGTTACGGACTCGACCTCGTCCCTTCGCGTCCGCGGGGGGTGTTTGACGCGGTGATGCGGTGGTGCGGGCGCGTGCCGCGCCACTGCCGGTTCTGCGCCAAGCGTTTCTTCGTGACGACCGAGGTGTTGGCGCGCAGCCGCGGCTAAAGGTCATTACTGGCACGCGACAGGCGGAAGTCCCCGGACGGAGGCGAAAACACCTGGGGACAGGGGGCGGGCTGAATGGCCCGGCCTGCCCCGGTTGCGCGCGGTCTCCGGCTCAGAACGAAAACCGGAGGCCTATCTGCATGCGGCGGGCTTCGGTGCCATCCGGCGGGACGGCATCGCCGCTGCGGACGTACAAACTCGCCGGTGTGGGCGTGAGCACGCTCTTCGACTCGGTGAAGGCCTGGCTGCTGGTGTAAGCGCGCGCGGCCCAGGTATTGGGCACGTTGAATACATCGAACCTGAGGGCCAGCTTGTAGCGGTCCTCTTTGCCGATGGGGACGACCTTGGTGAGGCTGGCATCCTGCCGGTACATGGCGGGGTACATATAGGAGTTGACGGGCAGCCATGGCACGCGAGTGCTGAAGTCGATGCCGTTGAGCGAGAAACTGTTGAACATGCCGCTGACGGGCGTGTCCTTGGTGGTGATGGTTTCGCTCCCGTAGGGGTGGCCGCTGGCCATGCTGGTGATGGAAGAAAGCTGCCAGCCGTCGATCAGGTAGCGGGCGATGGCGCTGGAGGAGTGAGTGAACTTCGGCGCCCAAACCCACGACAATACCATGCGTTGCCGCTGGTCCTCGATGCCGGTGCCATAGTCGGCCCGGTAGTTGCCGTTAAACAGCCAGTAGTAGGGGTTGGACAGGAACAGGTTGTTGTTGCTTTCTCCATAGCTTTGGCCGTCGTCAAGCTCATGCGACCAGGTATAGGAGAGCATGGCCTGCAATCCGCGGGTGAACTGCTTGTTGACCTGCACGGCGAGCCCGTTGTAATAGCTGTTGACGCCGTTCTCGTCGTAGGCGATCATGCCGTAGCGCGAATCCGGCCGGTTGCCGACGGTGACGGGCGTGGTGTAGGAGCCCACGGGATTGCCGTTGACGTCGTCGATGGTGTAGGTGTAGTTGACCGTGCCGGTGGGCAGGTTCAGGTCACGGACGCCGTACAACTGCACGCCCCGGCTCCAGAGGTAGGAGACCGAGATGGCGATATCGCGGGCTAACTGGCGCTGGATGCCGATATTCCCCTGCTCCGAGTACGGGGTCTTCAGGTTGGGGGCCAGGTACTGCAGGCTGGCGGCCGAGACGGTGCCGTTGGAGGGCATGGCCGAGAGCGAGTTGGGGAAGACGGGACCGGCGGCGCCCTGGGAGACGGCGCTCGAGGTGCAATTGGTTTGCCCGGTGAGACACCCGGTCAGCGTCATGGTCTGCTGGTAAATGCCGTTTCCGGTGGTGAACAGGTTATCGATGGTTCCGCCCTGGAAACGGGCGTAGAACATGCCGTAGCCGGCCTGGAGGACAGTTTTGTCGTTCAGCCGGTAGGTGATGCCCAGGCGCGGCGCCAGATTGGTGGGGCTGCTGGGCACATGGCAGGTTCCGGGATAGTCGTGGTTGCAGACCGCCGGCTGCGGCAACTGCGCGTACTCGTAGCGGAGGCCGGCCTGGACGGTCAGCCGGTCAGTGGCGCGCCACTGGTCTTGCAGGTAAAAGCCGTAATCGTTGATCCTGTAATTCACCGCGGGGTTACCGAAGGCCTGAACGTACTTGGACCAATACTTAGTGCCGGTGGTGTTGCCGGAGTCATCCAGGGCAAAGTCGTTGACGGTCTGGTAGGTGTAGGCGCCGAAGGCGTTGCTGATGTAGTAGACGTAGTCGCCGGTGGTGGCGATATCGGCGCCGAACTTGATGGTGTGTCTGCCCTTGGTCCAGGTGGCATTATCCTGGAACTGGTTGCGCACTTCGCTGGGCTCGATGCGCGGCAGGTAGCTGGCCGGTCCGAGGGCCTGGCTGTTTACGGATACCTGAAGAAATCCCAAGCCTTGTCCCAAGGAGGAATTGTCGAAGGTATCGGCCTGGCGGTCGCTGGCCAGACCCCAGCGAGCCTCATTGACGAAGGTCGAGGTGGGGACCAAAGTCCACGCCACGTGCCCGTTGCGAACGGTCACGAAGTCGTCGCCGTTGCTAGTGAGGGCGGCGCCGCTGGTGGAGGAAACGCCCGTCTGGATGCCGTCGGGGGACTTGTCATGCAGGAAGTTGAAGCTGGCGCTCAGGGTGTTCCGCTCAGAAAGGTGGTAGTCCAATTTGGCCAGGTAGAGCTCCTGGCCCACTTTGCGCGGGATCTGCCCGTAGAAGCGCGGCAGCAAGGCGTTGATGGCGGCGCACTGGGCGGCGCTGGCCGCCGGCCGCGGAGCGGTGGCGGTGGTGGTGGCCACGCCGCAAGCGTTCCAGGTCTGGGTGGCGCCGTTGACGGCGGTGCTGTTGACGCTGCTGGTCATGGGAAAATTGCGGCGCGTGACTTCGGCGCTCACGAAGTAAAACAGCTTATCCTTTTTGATGGCTCCGCCCACGGTGCCGCCGAGCTGGTTGCGCTTTTCCGAGGGCGCGAACGTGGAGAAGGGATCGCGCGCGTTGAAGCCGGTGCTGCGGTAGAACCAGAATCCGCCGCCATGGAGCGCGTTGCCGCCGCTCTTGGTGACGGTGTTGACCACGCCGCCCATGGCGCGGCCATATTCGGCCGAATAGTTCGAGGACACCACCTGGAATTCCTGCACGGCGTCCTGCGAAATCTGCGAGGCGATGCGGGTGCGGCCGGCGTTCTCGTTGTAGAACTGCTCGGTGGTGTCGGTGCCGTCCACCAGGAAGGAGTTCTGGCCGGCCACGCCGCGGAAGGTGAGCAGGCCGAAGTTGCCGTCGTCGCTGACGCCCGGGGTGAGCAGCACGAAGCTATCCACGCGGCGCCCGTTGATGGGCAGTTCCTGAATCTGCTGGTTGTTGACCACCTGCGAGAGGTCGGTCTTGGTGTCCTCCACCAGGGGAGCGGTGCTGACGACCTCGACCTTGGTGCCAGCGGAGCTTAGCTCCAGGCTGACGTGCAAGTCGAGGTTCTGGCCGACCATCAGCGTCAGGTCCTTGGCCTCATAGGGAGTGAAGCCGGCGGCGGTGACGGAGACGCGGTATCCGGCGCCCGGTGTCAAGGCGGGCGCGGTGAAAACGCCGTCGGTGTTGGTGGTGAGGTTGCGGAGCGTGCCTTGCGACTGGCTGGAGATGACCACCTTGGCATTAGGAACGGATGCGGCCGATGGATCCCGGACAATGCCGGAAATCCCGGCAAGGCCGGCAGCCGATTGTGCAAAAACGGGTGCGGCAAGAAGCAGGAATAACGGTGCGGAAAACGTCACTTTCATGGAACCCCCCTATAGACGGCGAAGCGACGACTCCAGCGAGTCCCCCATTCGCCGGTCTCAAATTGAACGCGCAAGCTAACCCTGATATATGCAGAATCCAGCATATCAGAATCTCCGTTACAACGGCATGACTGTGAGTACCACAAGGACGTGGGTGTCTGTGCGGAATCGAGCAATGGCGGCGAAAGTCCGCCTGGTGCGGCGGTTGTTCGAAAATCCAACACATGGGGGCAGTTGGAGCGGGCTGCCGGAGGGGCGGGAGTTGCGCTAGGGCAGCGCCGCCAGGATCTGGCGGCTGTACTGAGCGGCTCCCGGGACGTTGGGATGTCCGGCGGAGGCGCGGTAACAGATCTGGCGGGCGAGGGCCTGTGGGGAGCCGGGGTATGCGATATCGCACAGGGGACGACGGGCGGCGGCGACGGGATCCTGCGGACTCAGGCCGGCATCGAGGCCGATACCCCAGAGCAGGGATGTGCCGGGGACCAAGACGGAGTTGGCGTCCGTGAATCCGGATGGAACGAATGCGACCCGGGGGTCGCCGACGCCGGCGATGGCCTGCGAAAGGTGCAGGGTGGAATCGGTGAAGAACGCCTCGCAGCGGGCGATCACGGGATTGACAAAGTCGGCGGTTTCGTCCAGAAAAGCGGGGACGCCGATTCCGAAAAGGCCGAGGAGCCTGGCGACTCCGGCGGGATCGCTGCGGCCGCTCAGGATCGGATAGTAACCCAGGACGAGGATCTTGCAGGACGGCTTGGAGAACTTCGCGATCACGCTGCGGAGCAGCGCCGACATTCCGTCGTAACAGGCGTGTTTGATCCTGGCATCGAGCGGTGGGATCAGCGAAAACGGATTGAGGATGGACGCCACGCCGACGTCGTTAATCCCGCCGTTCAAGAGCACCAGGTCCACGGTCTCGGGGGAATTGGCATACTGGCCGCACTGTTCGAGGATGGAAAGGCGCGCCGCCGGCACCTCCCCGGGTTGCGGATTTCCGCTGGCGCCGCTGGCGCCGATGACGGCGCCGGAGTGAGCCAGGGATTCGAGCGTAACTCCACCTGGATACCTGGGCAAGAGCGCCTGTTGGACCAGCCAATCGAGCTTCTCGTTGGGGAGCAAACCCTGGCCCCAGACGATGGAGTCACCTAGCGAAACGATGCGGAAGCTATCTGCCATGGAACCTCCGATTCCGGAGAAACTATACACCTAAGGGCCGCGATACGGGCGACAGCCGCGCCGGCCAGCAGAGAAGAGCGCGAGGCCGGACGGGCGAACCGGGACCGCAGGCTACGGCCCGGGATTGAGCCAGGTGACGCCGAAACTGCCGTTGGTCCCGGGGGGGCTGGACGGCTGCGCCTTGACGAGGGTGGAGGACTTCTCACCCACCATGGTGATGTTCTGAAGATTGGCGGTAGAGCCGCCGATGGCCGCAGTGGTCCCCCCAATGGTAGCCCCAGCCGAGCTGAAACTCACGTAGCCGAAATCGGAGAGCGGCAGGACCAAATTGCCCCTGCCGCAGCAGGGAGCCTCGGCGATCCATTCGGCGGAGGACATTCCGGCGCCGGGCACCGACGAGGTCACGCTAAAGGTTTCGCTAAGTTGCGTGACGTCGGTGATGGTCACGGTGAATTGATCGGCCGTGCCTCCGTGCCGGGGGTTACTGGTTTTGCCGACGTATTTCACCGCTGCCGTGATGAAGTCTCCGGGTTGCACGGCGCGAGGAAACTCGATCAAGTAGGAACCGCTGGGATAGAACTCGTACCAGGCGTAGTAAGTTGGAGTATCCGTCTGTCTGCCGTTCAGGCTGACACAGTCGGAATCGGTCCCAATCTGCTCGACGGTGTTCGAGGAAAAGCCGTCGATGCCCACCCAAAAGGCGGCATAGCCCGTAGGAGCCGCCGAGCACTTAACGTTAGGAACGGTCCACGAGCCCGTGGCTTGAGTCACGGCGCCATTCGCGGCAGTGACGGCGTACCCGGCCCAGTTGGAGCTGTCCAGAACGCCGCGTTCCCGCTGCGTGTGAATCCTGATAGGAGCGTGGCGGCGCAACGCGGCCGGCGTAGCCCTGACGGGCGCCGGGCTGCCGGCGCTTACCAGGAACCCGGCCACGGCAATCACGCCGGCACAGAGTCCGCAACGCAAAACTGTTCTTCTCGATTCCATGCATCACCTCCGGTTGAACACGGATTCCCGTATTGGTATCCGGATCAACACCGATGTTCGGGATCTCCATTCCGGTTCCCGTATGGCTGCCAGTATACACCGAGCCGCCACTTATCGATCCCGCGAGTTGCGCCTTCCCCACGGGAAGCAGTACCGATCCCCACAAAGACGGGGTTACAACCGAACGGGAGCGCCGGCGGGCGCCGCCAAGGGGCCGGGACTGAATGCCCGCCGGGGTTGGCGAGCATCCCGCCGGAGGTCTTCGGCCGGCGCCAGCGAGGAATCCAGACGGGCGCCGACCGCGCAAGAGCGACAATCCGCCGCGATGCGGTGTACATTGCGGCGGATATTATCTATAATGGCCCGTTCATGAGTGTAACTTTTCGAGGTTGCCTGCTGGTTCCGCTGCTGGCAACTTATTGTGCGCCGGCACAACAAGCGATCGGAATCAACACCGCCTGGGAGCCGATAACCGACGCGGAGCGGCAACTGAAAGCTCCCACGATGGAGAAGGACGCGGGCGCGGAGGCGTTGTTCTGGACCGTGCACGTGGCCGACGAGCGCCAGGGACAAGACGTGCAGCGGGTGTTGAATCACTATGTTCGCTTGAAGGTGTTCGACGAGAAAGGCAAAGAGAAAGCAGCGACCATCGACATTGAGTTCGGTCCCAAGGTTGGAATCACGAGTATCGCCGCGCGCACCATCAAGGCGGACGGCTCCATTGTGGAGATGAAGGGCAGTGCGGTTTACCAGCGCGACCTGGTTCGGGTGGGCGGCCGGAAGGTGCAAGTGAAATCGTTCGCCCTGCCGGCGGTCGAGGTGGGGGCGATTGTCGAGTATCGGTACAAAGAGATTCGTTGGGATGCGCATCTGCTTTACGCGCGTCTTCAGATGCAGCGGGAATATCCGGTCCGGAAGGTCACCTACTACGTAAAGCCGTTGCCATCGGAGTACACGTCCTACGAGATGGGGGTGTGGCCGTTCAATTGTACGCCGACGCCGCTCAAGCTGGAAAACAACGGCTACTCGTCGTTCAGCCTGGAGAACGTCGCGGCGTTTCACGAAGAGCCGTACATGCTGGCGGAACCGAACGTCCGGCCATGGGTGCTGCTGCACTACCACAAGGACGGGAAGCGCGACCCGGACAAGTATTGGAGCAGCATCGGCCGCAGGTACTACAGCGATTTGAAGGAATCGATCAAGGCCAACGACGAGATCAAGCAAGCAGCCACCGAGGCCACGGCCGGGGCCAACACCGCAGAGGAGAAAGTGGCGGCCCTGATCCGCTACCTTTGGAAACACACGCGGGGCTTTTACGATGCCGGGGTGACGGACGCGGAACGGGAGAAGGTGCTCGCGAAAATGCCCAAGGACCGTTACCGGACGGCTGCCGAGGTGCTGAAGAGCGGCTTGGGGAACGACGACGAGCGGAACCTGCTGTTCGCCTCGATGGCCTCCAGCGTGGGTCTGGAGGCGCGCCCGGTGAAGCTGCCCAACCGGAACGACATTCTCTTCGATCCGAAGATGACGGACGAGTACTTCCTGGACAACGTGGACATGGCCGTCAAGACGGGCGACCAGTGGAAGATCTACGACGTGAGCGCGCACCTTCCGCCCGGAATGCTGGGCTGGGCCGAAGAAGGCGTTCCGGCGCTGTTGAGCGATCCCAAGAAGCCGGTGTTTGTGACCAGCCAGGTGGCCCCGCCGGAGAGTTCGCTGACCCGGCGCACGGCCCGGCTGACGCTATCGGAGGACGGCACGGTGGAAGGGGACGTGGAGGAATCCTTCTCCGGGCACGCCGCGCCCGAGAAGCGCGGCAAACTGGAGGGCGAGAGCGAAGCGCGGCAGCAGGAGATTTACAAGGACTCCCTGACCAGCGTCTTCGCCCAGGCAGAGGTGTCGGCAATCAGCTTCCAGAACGTGGACAATCCGGCCGAGCCATTGATCGTGAAGTACCACATCAAGGTTCCCGCTTACGGTGCGCGCACGGCCAAGCGCATCCTGCTGCAGCCGGTGTTCTTCGAAAGGGGCGCGCCGCCGGTATTTACGGCCGCGGAGCGGCGATACCACATCGCCATGCCGTATGCCTGGAAGGAGCACGACGAAGTCTCGATCGCGTTTCCGGCGGGCTTCGTGCTGGACAAGGGCGAGAATCCGGGGAAGGTCGATTTCGGAAAGCCAGGCTGGTACGAGTTGAAGATGGGGATACGGAGCAAAACCGAACTGGTGGTCACGCGCGACCTGGTTTTCGGACAGGACGGGATGCTGGCCTTCCAGCGGGAATCGTACCCGACCATGAAAGCCATATTCGACGCGATCCACGGCAGTGACACGGTGGCCCTCACGCTGCGCCAGGGCGAGGCGGCGAAGTGAGGATCGGCTGCGGGTTGCTGTTGGCGGCGGCGCTGTATGGCGCCGAGGACGTTCCCGAGTGGGCGCGCCAGGCGGCCGCGCAACCGGCGCCCGGGTATCCGGCCAAGGTTTACGCGGTGGGCCTGTTGCAGGAAGAGAGCGTGACGGTGGACGCCGAGGGGCGGCGGGTGATGCGCGAGCGGGGCGCGATCAAGGTGCTGCAGAAGAGCGCCGACTCCATCCGGGCGTACCGCTCCTACAACACCAAGACGGGAAGGATCCGCGATTTTCGCGCCTGGCTGCTGCCGCCCACGGGCAAGCCCATCTCCTTCGGCAAGGACCAGGTGGCCGATGTCGCCCTGTCGCAGGAATACACCTACGACGAAGGGCGCGCCAGGCTGATTTCTCCCGGGCCGAACCTGGCGCCGGGCTCGGTGTTCGCCTACGAAGTGACGGAGGAAGAGAAGAGCGTCTTCGTGCAGTACCGGTATGCGTTCCAGGGAAATCTTCCGGTGCTGGTCTCGCGGTTTGCGCTGACGGCGCCGGCCGGATGGGAAGTCCACGGGACGGTGTTCAATCACGCGCCGCTCGATCCGTCGGCCGCCGGCAGCACCTACACCTGGGAAATGCGGGACCTTCCGTGGATCGAACGCGAGCGTTACAGCCCGGCCCTGCACGCGGTGGCGCCGTGGCTGGGCGTGACTTTCGCTCCCGGGGAGAACAAGGCCGGCCTGACGCCGCTGAAGGACTGGGCGGCGGTCTCGGCATGGCAGAGTGGAATGGCCGACCCGGCCGCGGAGGCGACCGACGCGGTGCGGGCCAAGGCCGCGGAGCTGACGCGCGGGTTGAGCACCGAAGCCGAGAAGATCCGCGCCATCGCGGTATTCGCGCAACAGGTGAACTACGTTTCGGTGCAGATGAACCTGACGCACGGCGGCGGGTACACGCCGCACGCGGCGGCCGACGTTCTGGCGCGCAATTACGGCGACTGCAAGGACAAGGCCACGCTGATGCGGGCACTGCTCAAAGCGGTGGGCACGGCCTCGTACCTGACGGTGATCGACGGGGACGACCGCACGTTCGTGCGGCCGGAGTGGCCATCGCCCGAGCAGTTCAATCATGCCATCGTCGCGGTCCGGGTGTCGGCGGAAACCAAGCTGCCAACGGTAATCGAGCACCCGCGGCTGGGGCGCCTGCTGATGTTCGATCCCACCGATCCCGACACCCCTGTGGGCGACCTGCCCGAGGGCGAACAGGGGAGCCACGCGCTGATCCTGGCGGGCGCGCAGGGCGAGCTGGTGGAGATGCCGCTGCTCGCGGCGAGCACGAATCGCATCGATTCCGCCATTGAAGCCAGCATGGACGACGGGGGCAAACTGGAAGCCCACGTCGCCCGCCAGTACTTCGGCCAGGCGGCGGCGCGGGCGCACGCGCGCGTGGCCCACCAGACCAACGAAGAGCTGAAGCGCGGCTACGAGAAATCGCTGGCCCGCAATGTGGGGGCGATCGCGGTGAAGCAGGCAGGCATCTCCGGCCGCATCGGCGACGGCCAGATGCAGCTCAGCCTGGATTTCGCCGCGCAGAACTTTTCGCAGACCATGCAGGGCATGATCATCGTCAAGCCGGGCGCGCTGGCGCTGGGCGCGGAGTACGCGTTCACCACCGCCGAACGCAAACTACCGGTGAAGCTGGACGCGGATGTGTATCACGATGCGGTGCGGATCAAGCTGCCGGCGAGTTACAAGATCGACGAGATGCCGGACGCCGTGCACCTGGAGAGCCGCTACGGCGTCTACCAGGCGAGCTGGAAGGCGGACGGCGGCGAGCTGGTGTTCGAGCAATCCACGGAGATCCGCGACGGGCTGGTCCCGGCGGCGCAGTACGCCGAGTTGAGGGCATTCTTCGAGAAGATCGGCGGCAGCCAGGCGGCGCCGGTGGTGCTGGTGAAGAAGTGAGGGGGGCCGCCGGCCTGTTATCCTGAAAGCATCTTTCGGGTTTGGATGCTCATTTGAAAGTCGGTTTCATCAGCCTGGGTTGTCCCAAGAACCTGGTCGACAGCGAAGTCATGATGGGTCTCCTGGTGGCCCGGGGCCACGAGTTGACGCCTCACGCCGGCGAGGCCGAGGTGCTGGTGGTGAACACGTGCAGCTTCATCGACCCGGCCAAGCAGGAATCGATCGACGCCATTCTGGAGATGGCCGAGTACAAGAAGACCGGCCGGGCCCGCAGGCTGATCGTGGCGGGCTGCCTGGTGGAGCGGTACGGCGGCGACATCCGCAAGGAACTTCCGGAAGTGGACGCCATGGTGGGCACCAACCAGATCGACGCCATCGTGGCGGCATGCGAGGGGCTGGAGGCGGGCGGGGGGCCGGCGGGGCCGTACCTGTACCACGACCTTACGCCGCGCGTGCTGGCCACTCCCCGCCACTTCGCGTACGTGAAGATCGCCGAGGGCTGCGACCATCCGTGCTCGTTCTGCGTGATTCCGCAGTACCGCGGGAAATTCCGCAGCCGGCGATTCGAGAGCGTGATTTCCGAGGCCACGCGCCTGTTTTCGCAGGGCGTGCGCGAGATCAACCTGATCGGACAGGACACCACCTGCTACGGCGAGGACCTGGGGATAGCGGACGGCCTGGCGCGGCTTCTGGCGCGCCTGGCGGAGATCGAGACCGGCCGCGAGAAGTGGATCCGCTTCCTCTACGCGTACCCCAACAAGGTGACGGGGAGGCTGCTGGATACGATTGCGGCGCATCCGCCGCTGGTGAAGTACATGGACATCCCGCTGCAGCACGCCAGCGCGCGGGTGCTGCGGCGCATGAAGCGCGGCGGGTCGGGAGACATTTTCCTCAAGTTGCTGGAGCGCATCCGGCGCACCATACCGGGGGTGGCCATCCGGACGAGCTTCATCGTGGGTTTCCCGGGCGAGACGGCGGCGGATTTCGAGGAACTGTGCCAGTTCGTGGAGGCCGCGCGCTTCGACAACCTGGGCGTGTTTGCGTACTCGGACGAAGACACCAGCGGCAGCCATGGGCTGGACGGGAAAGTGGACGGACGAACGATTCAGCGCCGGATGCGGCGGCTGATGGCCCGGCAGCGGCGCATGGCGCGCGCCCGGGGGCGGGCTCTGGTGGGGCAGGAAGCCGGGGTGCTGGTGGAAGGCGAATCGAGCCAGACCGAACTGCTGTGGGAGGCGCGCATGGCGAGCCAGGCGCCGGAAATCGACGGGGTGGCGCTGATCAACGATTTCGAGGGTGGGCCGCCGCGGCAGGGAGAAATGCGCCGCATGCGCATCACCGAAGCGCACGATTATGATGTAGTAGGCACGTTGCTGCCGCCGGACGAGCCGGCTCCGCGATTCGCCGCGACGCCGCTGGTCAACATCGCGCCCGTGCCAGCACTATGAAATGTCCGATCTGCAAAAAGGATGTCGAGCCTGGAGACGCGGAGTTTCCGTTCTGCGGCGAACGCTGCCGGATCATCGATCTGGGCAACTGGTCGGCGGAGAAGTATGTGATCCCGTCGCCGATCCAGGCGGGGGATGAGGCGGATGAGGCCGGAGAGTAAGGTGCGCGATGGCTTCCGGAGAACCGAGGAAGACCGGGGGCCCGGAAAACCGGGGGACAGACAGCCGTTTTTCGCAAACGGCGCGAAAAACGGAGTCTGTAGACCGGGGGCTCGGAAAACCGGGGGACAGACAGCCGTTTTTCGCAAACGGCGCGAAAAACGGAGTCTGTCCCCGGGGGCGGGATGCGGCTGAGAATCGCTAATATCGTCGCCACCTGGTTTGGATGCGGGCGTTCGCCGGTGGCTCCGGGGACGGCGGGGTCGGCGGCGGCGGTTGCCATCGCCATCCTGCTGCACCGCTATGCGGGGTTTGCGGGGTGGCATTTTGCGCTGATGGGCGCGGTCCTGTTTCTGCCCGCGGTGTGGGCGGCCGGCGTCACGGCGCGCGCGGCGAATATCGAGGACCCGGGCTTCGTGGTGGTGGACGAAGTGGTGGGGCAGTGGATTGCGCTGGCGGGGGCGCGCACGCTGAACTGGGGGACCTTCCTGGCGGCGTTCCTGCTGTTTCGTCTTTTCGACATCTGGAAGCCGCCGCCGGTGCGGCAACTGGAAGCTCTGCCCGGCGGATGGGGCATCAATGCCGACGACGCGATGGCGGGAGCTTACGCGGCACTTGTGTTATTGCTGGCGGGATGTTTCAATCTTTATTGAATGCCTCCTCGGAAAGCCCCCGATTGTAAACCGCAGATTTCGCAAGTCAGCCCGCACGCCGCCATTCCGGGAGGCGAGTTGCAGATCCGCGGCACGGGCCTTGCCCAGGCCGGCCGGCCAAGCGTGACCATCGGAGACGTGAGCGCGCCGGTGATCGTGGGCTCGGACTGCTTCGTGATCGCCCGCGTTCCGGAAGGCGCCACGGCGGGAGAACTGGTGATCGAGAGCGAGGGGCGGGCGAGCGAGGTGTGGGCATGCGATATCGGCGTGCAGATCGCGGACAGCCTGCATCCGGTGGCCAATCCGGCGGTGGACGCGCTCGGAAACATTTACACCACGTTCAGCGGGTCGCGCGGGCAGAAAGTGCCGGTGGCGGTTTTCAAGATCGATCTGAATTTCGGCATGAAACCGTTCATCAACGAGCTGATGAACGCCACCGCGCTGGCCTTCGACCCCCAGGGCATGCTGTACATTTCCAGCCGGCACGACGGCATGGTGTACCAGGCGACCGCCACGGGCAGCATGTCGGTTTTCGTGGAAGGAATGGGAGTGGCCACGGGACTGGCCTTCGACAAGGAACAGAACCTGTACGTGGGAGACCGGAGCGGGACGATCTTCAAGATCAGCCCCAACCGGCAGATTTTCGTATTCGCGACGATGGAGGCGTCGATCGCCGCGTACCACATGGTCTTCGGGCCGGACGGTTACCTGTATGTGACCGGTCCCACCACTTCCAGCTTCGATTGCGTCCACCGGATTTCGGTGCACGGGGAAGTGGAGGTGTTTTACCGCGGACTGGGCCGTCCGCAGGGGATCGCGTTCGACGAGGGAGGCAACCTTTACGTGGCCGCGTCGATGGCCGGACGGCGGGGGGTGGTGCGGATCGCGCCGGACCGCCGCGCCGAGCTGTTTCTCTCCGGGCCGGGAATCGTGGGCCTGGCGTTCACTCCATCGCGCTCGCTGGCGATTGCCACCACCAACGCGCTGTATCGCGTGGACGCGGGCATCAAGGGGCTTCCGCTAGTTTGACGGCGCGGGTCCGATGGACGCGGAAATCATAGCAGCCGGTTCGGAAATGCTGACGGCGCAGCGCGTCGACACCAACTCCCTGTACCTGACCGGCGAGTTGAACCGGCTGGGAGTGGAAGTGGTGGCGAAGTGCGTGATCGGCGACAACCGCGAGCGCCTGGCCGACGCCATCAGGAGAGCCGCCTCGCGGTCCGCCATCGTGATCGTTTCCGGCGGACTGGGCCCCACCGAAGACGATGTCACGCGCGACGCGGTGGCGCTGGCGCTGGACCGGAAGCTGGTATTCCACGTGGATCTTCTGGAGGCCATCGAGCGGCGCTTCGCGCAGATGAAGCGTCCCATGCCGGAGGTGAACCGGCGGCAGGCGTTCCTGGTGGAGGGCGCCGACGTTTTGCCCAACGACCGCGGCACCGCGCCGGGCCAATGGCTGGAGGAATCCGGCGCGGTGCTGATGCTGCTGCCGGGCCCGCCGCACGAGTTGAGCGCCATGTTCGAGCGGCACTGCCTGCCGCGCCTGAGCCGGATCGTTCCCAAACTGGCCATCCGCACGCTGCTGCTGCGCGTCACGGGCATGTCGGAATCGGACCTGGATCAAACCATTGCGCCGATCTACACCAAGTACGAGAACCCGGCCACCACCATCCTGGCGGCCGGAGGGGATCTGCAAATCCATCTGCGGGCGCGCTGCGCCACGGCGGCGGAGGCGGACGCGCTGCTGGGGGAAGTGGCGGGGCCCATCGAACTGGCGCTAGGCGACCGCATTTACTCGCGCAACGGCGATCCGCTGGATGTGGTGGTGGGCGGCCTGCTGCGGCAGGCGCACGCCACGGTATCGGTGGCGGAGAGCTGCACGGGCGGCCTGTTGGGCGAGCGGCTGACGGCGGCGGCGGGCAGTTCGGACTACTTCGTGGGCGGATTCATCACTTACAGCAACGAGCTGAAGATCGAGCTGCTGGGCGTGCCGCCGGAGACCATTGCGGCGTTCGGGGCCGTCAGCCGGCAGACCGCCGAGGCGATGGCAGCGGGCGCGCGGAAGCACACGGGTTCCACTTACGCGGTGGCGGTTACCGGCGTGGCCGGTCCCACGGGAAGCGAAGCCAAGCCGGTGGGGACGGTGTACGTCGCGGTAGCGGATGGCGACGGCATCCAGGTGGCGCACCGGAGGTTCCTGGGCGACCGCGCGAGGATTCGCGCGTTTACGGCGCAGATGGCGCTGGAAACGCTGCGGCGGCGGCTGATGGGGAAGCCGTAGGGCAGGACTGCCGGCTCAACGGATGAAGCCAGCGCAAGCCAGTGAATCGCGCAAAACCGCCGCCGGTCGAGCGCAGGGCCAGTCCGCGCCGGACTGCAAGGGCCGCCAGATGGGCGTCGGGGATCAGTGCAGCGGCAGCCTCAGTGTTGGATGGCGATCATGGCTCGACCTTGCGTGGCGATTCCATTCAATGCCGCCGCGACCACTTGATTGCCGTCCGGCGTGCCCGGCGGCACAACCACATTGAACTGGTACTCGCCGGGGGACACCAGTCCGGCGAACTCCACGGTAGCCTCAATACCGCCGATCTGAACCGTGGGCGGCGGGCTCAGATTGCCCGATTGCGTGGCTGACCCGCTAATCACCGGCGCCGTGGCCGGCCCGAACCCGTTGGCGTAAAGCACGACGGTCTCGCCCGGCTTCGCCGGAGTGGTCTGTCCCGGACCGAGCGCGGGGGGCCCGATCAGAGTTCCGTCCGCGTGCGTGGCGGCCACGTCGCCGGAAGTGTCAAGCACGAAGAACGAAGGCGAGACCGCCTGCGCGGGAGCCGTGTAAGCCGCGCTGGCTCCGTTGCAGGTCAGCACCACCTGGACCGGACCGCTGAGCGGATCCGGCGGCGTCAATACGTTCACCTGCGTGGGGCTGATGTAGTATACGAAGGCGGCTTTCCCATTCACCGTCACGCTCACCCCATCGAGCTGGGTGGGCATCCGGTTGCTCACGATATCGGAACTCTGCCAGATCCGGCTATCTCCGGCCCTGGACAGATTCAGCCCCTTAATCTCCAACCACGTGTTTGGCGCGATGGTGGCGCTCTCGCCCTCGGCATTGGCCACCAGTCCGATCACGGGCGCAGTCTGGCCCGCGCTCTGGATGGTGGTCTTCATGATGACTTCGATGTACGGATTCCAGGTGGACAGCAGGTAGTAGAAGGTCGACGCGCCGGACGCCGTGGCGCCGGTGGTAAAGGGGGACAGGAAGTAGGGTCCGTAGGCGCCGCCTGGCACGTCTTCATTAGCGGAACTGCTGAGCTGATCGCAAGCCGGAGTGGTGGGGGTGACGGCGCGATGAATGAAGAAGCAGGTTCCGCGGTCGCGCACGGGGTTGAAGACGGTCTGCGGAGCGCCCCACGGGCCCCAGGGCTGTGGGGCGAAGCGCATGTAGATGCCGTTCTCATTAGTGGCGGTCTTGTCAAGGCAGTTATAGAGCATCACCCAACGCCCGAGAGACGCGTTGTAATCGACGCCCAGTTCGCCGGTGCAGTTCGTGGGCGAAGGGGGCGTGCCGTCGACGTCCTGGAACAACTGCACGGCATCGGATTCCGACGCGGACCAGCCGGGCGTGACGCCATCCTTGGCGAGGCCGGTGAAATACTGCATGCCGGCCGGCTGCGCCATCGCGGTGGCCAGCTTCCGCGCCAGGAAGACGGAACTGTTGCGATAGCCCGTGCCGCCCTGGGATCCCCAGAAATAAAGGTACCCGTCTTTCAGGCTGGAGGCCCCGCTCACGATGGCGACGTTCACGAACCTGGCCCCGCCGCAGCCGGTGCACGACGGTGCGGAGAAATCGTAGAGGTAGTGGTAACCGTTCCCGTCATCGTCGGAAACGGCCATTACGGAGCGCGTGGAGAAGACCGTGTTCTTGTCGGTCGCAAAAATCACGAACATCCGTCCGCCGACGTCGAGGGAATGCCCGGAGTTCCGTTGAAAGTCGCAACCCCCGTTTAGCCCACTCTACGACGCTTTGCGCTGTTTCACAACTCCCGAT
>Ga0209039_10000880_pt1 | contig 28911 bp, 25 predicted proteins | sample BogFormECP12_OM1_FD_188238 | JGI IMG/M metagenome (GOLD analysis project Ga0209039, IMG submission 188238) | Bog forest soil microbial communities from Calvert Island, British Columbia, Canada - ECP12_OM1 (SPAdes) (version 2) | ecosystem: Environmental > Aquatic > Freshwater > Wetlands > Bog ... | reverse complement strand
CGTCCTCAGGCCCGCGTCGTGACGACCTTATCGTGGGCGACGGCCGGGGCCTGAGGTCGCGCGGGGCTGTACTCTGGCTCGACGTCTTTCGCCGGCGTGGGCGACGCTTTGCCTGCCGACTCCGGCAAGTCCGGCAACGCGATGCGCAATGCCTCCTCAATCGTCTTCACGTAGTGAACGTCCAGGTTCTCCAGTTGTTCGGGCGTTAGGTCTTCCTCGACGTTCATCTTGTTTTCGGCGGGTAAAATCACGTCGCGCACTCCGGCGCGCTTGGCCGCCAGCACTTTTTCCTTAATGCCGCCCACCGGCAGCACGTTTCCGCTGAGCGTGATTTCGCCCGTCATCGCAATGAGCGGCTGGATGCGGCGGCCGGTCAGCAGTGACACCAGAGCGGTCGCCATAGTCACGCCCGCCGATGGACCGTCCTTCGGAATCGCGCCTGCCGGCACATGGATGTGCAGGTCGTGGTTGGCAAAGAAGTCTTCGGCCACGGAGAGCCGCTCCGCGTTCGAGCGAACCCAGGTCAGCGCAGCCTGCATGGATTCCTGCATGACCTGGCCGATCTGCCCGGTCATGGTGAATCCGCCTTTGCCTTTCATGGCGTTGGCTTCGACGAAAAGCACGTCGCCGCCGGATGGCGTCCACGCCAGTCCTACGGCCACGCCGGGGCGCTTGGTGCGCTCGGCAATTTCGCCTTCGCTGCGAATCTTGATGCCGCCCAGGAATTCCTGAATGACGTCCTGGTTGACCGTGAGTTTGTCCGTCTTGCCTTCGGCCAGCCGCCGTGCCTGCTTGCGGCAGATGGTACCGATGGTGCGCTCCAGGCTGCGCACGCCCGCTTCCCGCGTGTAGTGGCGGATCACGTGGCGCACCGCTTCTTCGGGGAATTCAATCTGTTCCTTGGTGATGCCGTTCTCGTCAATTTGCCGCGGAATCAGGTACTGGAACGCGATGTGAACTTTTTCCTCTTCGGTGTAGCCCTGCAGTTCGATGATCTCCATGCGATCGCGCAGAGGCTCGGCAATGGGATCGAGCATGTTGGCGGTCGTGATGAATAACACCTTCGACAGATCGAAAGTCACATCCAGATAGTTGTCGCGGAAGCTCGAGTTCTGCTCGGGGTCGAGCGCTTCCAGCAGCGCCGAAGCCGGGTCGCCACGGAAGTCGCGGCCCACCTTGTCAATCTCGTCGAGCATGAACACCGGGTCCTTGGTCTCCGCGCGGCGGATGCCCTGGATGATCTGCCCCGGCAGGGCGCCGATGTAAGTGCGGCGGTGTCCGCGAATCTCGGCCTCGTCATGCACGCCGCCCAGCGAAAGCCGGGTGAACTTGCGGCCCAGGGCGCGCGCGATGGATTTTCCCAGCGAAGTCTTGCCCACGCCTGGAGGTCCGACGAAGCACAGGATTGGACCTTTCATGTTCGGCTTCAGGCGGCGGACAGAGAGATAGTCCAAAATCCGGTCTTTTACTTTTTCCAGGTCGTAGTGATCGGTGTCGAGAATTTCCTTGGCCTTGGGAATTTCGATTTCGACTCCGGAAGTCTTCGCCCAGGGCAGCACAGCCAGCCACTCGATGTAATTCCGGGTCAGCGAATAGTCAGCGGCCATCGGAGACATACGCGACAGGCGGCCCAATTCCTTGAGCGCTTCTTTCTTCACCTCGTCGGGCATGCCCGCTTCTTCGATCTTCTTCTTCAGGTCCTCGACGTCGCGCTGGCCTTCATCCTGCTCGCCCAGTTCCTTCTGGATGGCCTTCATCTGCTCGCGCAGGTAGTATTCGCGCTGCGTCTGCTGCACCCGGTCCTGCACCTCGCTCTGAATCTTGTTGCGCAGTTGCTGAACTTCCAGCTCCTTGGCGAGGTGCTGGTTGATCTTCTGCAGGCGAATGTGGATATCAGTGGTTTCGAGCGTGTCCTGTTTGTCGGGCGTCGAGAGCGACGGCAACGACGAGGCGATGAAGTCCACCAGCCGGCCGGGTTCGTCAATGTTCATGGCCACGGTCGAGAGTTCGTCGGAAAGAGTGGGCGAACCGGCGACGATCTGCTGGAATAGCGTCAGCACGTTGCGCTGTAGCGCTTCAATTTCAGAGGTAACGCCTGGGGCCGGTCCCTCAGGCATGGGAACGTAATGGGCGCGCATAAACGGCGCCAGTTGCGTGAACTCGCCCAGGTGTACGCGCTCCAAGCCTTCAGCAAATACAAACAGGCTCTGGTTGGGCATCTTGACCACTTTATGGACGACGGCGGAGGTTCCGATCGTGTACAGATCGCTGGGCTGGGGATTGTCCACCCGCGCCTCGCGCTGGGCCACTACGATGATGGTCTTGTCTTCACCCAGAGAATTGATGAGCTGAACCGAACTCTCCCGCCCCACGGTGAGCGGCAGCACGGCATGTGGGAACAGGACCGTGTCCCTGACCGGCAGTACCGGCAGAGCCCGTTGATCGTTTGTTTCCTTATGCTTAGGAGTGCGCTCCAACGTCGCATTCTGGCTCATAACTCTCCTTGAGTGTAACTCGCTCAAGTTTAGATGACATGGCTTGGGGAAAGGTTTCAGGTCTGGCCTGAGAATTCCCGCAAGGCTTTGAATTCTATTCCTGTTACGTGCGGTGTGGCAGCGTGCCTAAGGTGCAGAGGCTAACGCGGCAGGGGCCTGATTGCCAAGCACTAAATTGGGAATAGTGACCGCTTAGCGGCCGAGCTCTTGATGTCCGCGGAAAGAGCCGGACTTGGCAGACTTCGCTCGTTGAAGTCGCCGCTTCGACTCCTTCCGCACCCTGTTCAGCGTCCCCTGCCAGAGCCGCGGAGGCTGGCACGTCCCGCTTTGACTTTGGATTCTGTCTCTGCGGTTACCAGCAACTTCCGCCTTAGAATACGTGCTTCGCTGTGTCGCCGCGGAAGACAAGTTCTTGCAGCACTCTCTCGTTGGCCGCATTCAGCGAATAAATCGTCTCGTTGTGCTCCGCCCTCTGTGCCAGTGCGACCAGCGTGCATTTCACCTTTACCTCGGGGCCCTTACCGCGAACCGGCTGGAACACCATGATGTGCTCCTGTCCTTCCATGGTATGACGTACCAGGTAATCGCCCGCCGGCATTAGGGTCGTTCCCACCCGCATCGGCGCCGCAAATGTGACGCGGCTCACGTCGCGGATACCCAGGTTCTTGTCTTCCGCCGTAACGATGGACACAAACATCAATACGAGCGCGCATACGCTCAGGACTTTCAAGAAACGCATATTAGCTCCTTTACAATGATTCGGTTGCCCGGATGACACCTATCCCCGGGACCCACCTGTAATAAGTGTAGAAAAGGAGCCATCCCACCGGCTGTGTGCCGCGTCACAAAGGGATGTGACGGTAGAGGAGCCCCCTAAACCAGCCTCATTTCGGGGTGAACTGGGCCAATTCGAAGATGCCCAGCTTCTTTTCCAGTGCCGCAACCTGATCCACCACTTTGAAGAAGCCCTCGTCGCCAAACAGTTCGTCTTCTTTCTTTTCGAAGTCGTCGCCCAGCGCGTCGTACTCGTGAGCGGAGACGATGGAGCGAAAAGCCGGGAAAAGAACCGTATCTTCGCGCGCTTCATGCGGACGGTACATGCGCAAGAAAGCCCGTAAAGCATCGCTCAGTTTCTCGCTGTCCGACGACACGTACTTGAGCGTGGCCACGCCGGCAAGCTCTCTGATCTTGGCCGTCAGTTCGCGCCCGGCCTTATGCTGGACTTCGAGAGTATCCACCAGCCCCACGTGCTTTCCCGCTTTGCGGAAGCGCGGGAAGAGAAACTCTTCTTCCAGTTTCTCGTGGTACTCCTCGACGAAATGGCGAATGATGTCGGCGGCGCTGGCCAGAACGGACCCGTCGAACGGACGTTTTGCCGCCAACAGGCGCAGGTGCTCGTCATAGATAAGCAGGATCCGGTTCAGCACGCCATGCTCGCGCATGAGATCTTCGGCGGGCGAGATGCCTTCATCGCCTTTCGGCTTGTCGTTCTCCGGAACTAACTTCTGCTGTGCGACGGCTAAGGCCGGCATCAGCGCACCGGCGCCGACAATTGACGTGTGACGAAGAAAGTCGCGGCGGGTTGAAGCTTCGGGCATGATTCATCTCCTTAGCATTGATTTCGGGATGGTTTTGGGTAGTGCCGATCAGGGCCGCAAATGATGGGGGCTTTAGCCCCTGAGGGCGACAGCGCCCGCCACCACCAAAGACTTAGCCCCCGCTCTTTTGGACGCACACAATCCAAAAATGGTTTCACGATTCAGGCTGCCGGGTAAATCCCCAGCACCTTGACGAACTCCGCGACCTCACCCAGATGCCGCAGCGCGTTGCGGGCCGGCTCGTCGTCACCGCGCAGAAAATCAACGTAAAAAACGTACTCCCACGGACGCCCGCGCATGGGTCGCGATTCGATCTTGCTCAGGCTGATATCGCGCAGCGCAAAAACGCTAAGCGACTTGAAGAGTGCGCCGGGCAGATTCTTCACCTGGAAAGCGATCGAAGTCTTGTTCGCACCGCGGGGAATCAGGCGGCGATAATCGGTGGCCGCCGCGGATGTCCCCATTTCTCGCGGGTGCCCCACCCTGGTCGCGCTCTTTGCGACAGGGTGGGGATTTTTTCCGCCGGCCGCCCGACCGAACTTGCGAATCAGGAAGAAGCGCGTGAAATTGCGCTTGTCGTCTTCGACGCCGGCCTGCAGGATCTTGCCTGCATATTCGCGAGCCGCCTGCCGTCCGGCAATGCCGGCGGCGTCTTTCAACTGGCGAGCGATCACGTGCTTCACGCTTCCGGCCGTGTCGTAGAAGGGCACCGCTTCGATCTGCGGATGGCGGCGAAAAAAATCACGGCACTGGTCGAGCGCCACCGGATGCGACAGAACGCGGCGCAGTGACTTCAACTTCACTCCCGGCGCCGCGATCACGTTGTGCACGATTCGCAACAAATATTCGGCCTGGACGAATACGTCGCGCGCCACCAGAAGATCGGCGTGCTCCGCCACGGTTCCGGCCAGCGTATTCTCGATCGGAATCACCGCGGCCCACACCGATCCTTGCTCGACGCGATCGAATACCTCTGCCGATCGCGCACAAGACACCACCGTGCATCGCGGCAGCATCCGCTCGGCGGCCTCGTGACTGAACGACCCGAGTTCTCCCTGGATGGCTACTTTCATGCCGTCTTTCCCGAATAATGCAAGGTATCTGGAGTGGTGGGGAAAGGCAAATTTTCTGTCGTGGCTTCCTTCTAAGGTCGCTTTCACAGAATGGGGTTTGGGAAGGGCACGGCTTCAGCCGTGCCGCTCAAGCCCACAATAAATGAAGGCTTTAGCCCCTGATGGCCCGGCAGTCGGCGCGGCACGCGCATTTAGTCAACCAGCTCTAGACCAACTCTTTCCTCAGCACCAGCGCGTCCACGCCATTCGAGTAATACCGGGGCCAGGTACTGGCGACGTGGTAGCCATGGCGCTTGTAAAACGATAGAGCCGCGGCATTGTCTACGGCAGTCTCCAGGCCTACGGCCTTCGACCCGCACGCACGCAAGCGGTCTTCAGCTGCCCTCAGCAGTAGCGATCCCACGCCCGAGCGGCGGGCCGCCGCGATCACGTCTATGGTAATGATGTGCGCCGTGAGCCCACCGTAGGCTACGATGAATCCCGCGATTCTGTCGCTGGCCGGGTCCGTCGCCGCTTTCGTCGCTGCTTCCATAGCCACCAGGGTGAACGATCCCCGGCGGCGGACGTAGACTTTCAGCTCCTGCTGCGAGTATGCGATCCCGGGTGGAAAGCATTCCTGGTCAATCCGCCAGAGCGTTTCGAAGTCTTCGGGCCGGAAATCGCGGATCACGAAGGGCACAATGACATTGTAGCGGGCGTGACCGAACGCGGCAGGCTAGACGCCCCGGCGAGCGCCTCATCCCACGGACACCCCCTTGTTTTCCACAACCTGCCCACCACAGCCCCGAAAAAATCCGGCCTAGAGCCCTTTGCCCTCTTGCCCCGGCCGCAACCTCAGTCGTACCATCGGAATCAGAGGAAGCGTGTGGGGCGCCTTCTACTCATAGACGTCGTTGGCGCAGTTGCAGCTCTAGGCATGTGGTATCTCCTGTTTGCGGCCTACAACCGCCGCCAGGGTGCCAAGGCACTGCGCTGGGTCGAGTCGGCCTGCGTGGGCCGGGGACGCGTCCTTGACTCGCGTTGGCTGAACAGTTCCCGGCTGTATGCCCGCCTGCAGTTTCCCTCGCGCAGCTTTGAAAACGCCCATGTCACGATGAAGTTCCACCCGCGGGCTCTGCCCGTGCACTGGCTGTTGAGCTGGTGGCGCAAACAGAAAGAGACTCTCACCTTCGAGGCCGATCTCGGTGGCTCGCCCAGCTTCCATCTCGAAGTGGTGCGACATCGCTGGAGCGCCCACAGCCGCGGAGTCACGGCCCGCCGCGATCAGCGCGAATGGGACGTCTACCAGCCCGGCCCCGTCGTCCTCACGACCCGCACTCACTGGAAAGAAGATCACACGCCCGAACTCAACGCCCTGATGGCGGTACGGGAACGGGATGTCCTGCAAGTCTGCTTTTGCCCATGGTCTCCGCAGTTCTCCGCCACCGTCGCGCTCGACGCTCTGTCCGATCCCGACAGCGCGTCCAGTTTCCTTGCCACCCTGCGCGAACTGGCTGCCGGAGCCTCGGCGCACCGGCAGTAGTTGCCGGTTCTTCCGCCCCGGTGGTGGCTCAGTTTCAGCTTTGACGACTCTTCTCCGTCATCCCGTCTCTAACGACGCCAGTGCGGGTCAAGCCTTCTTAGGCAACACTTCTCCGGGGGCGTTAAAACCCGCGCACTGGCGTCGTTAGAGACAGGATGACAACACAACCAAGACACCCGAAGTCCGAAGTCCGAGGTCTGACGTCTGAGGTCCGGCTTAGAAGGCCCAGCGCAGCAAGGTTGCCCCGGAAGTGAACCCGGCGCCGACGGCGGCGATCAGCACCATGTCTCCCTTCTTCAATTTGCCCTCTTCGATGGCCGTCCGCATGGCGATGGGAATCGTGCCCGCGGTGGTGTTGCCATAGCGATCGATGTTGACGATGACTTTCTCCATGGGCATTCCCAGGCGATCTGCGGTCGCGGTGATGATTCGCAGGTTTGCCTGGTGCGCGATGAAGCAATCCACGTCCTTACCCGTGAGCTTATTTTTCTCCAGGATGCGCTCAGTCATCTCCGCCATCTTCTTTACGGCATACTTGAAGACCTGCCTGCCATCCTGATGGATATAGTGCATTTTCTGATCCACCGTCTCGTGCGAAGCAGGGTTCAAACTGCCCCCTCCCGGCATGAAGAGATATTGCCCGCCCATGCCCTCGATCTGGGCGACATGGTCAATCACGCCGTCTTCCCCGTCTTCCGCCGGTTCCAGCAGAACCGCGCCTGCACCGTCGCCGAAAATGATGCACACCGCCCGGTCGGTGAAGTCAGTCATGGATGAGTTCACATCGGCCCCGATCACCAGCACTTTCTTGTACTGTCCCGACTCGACGAACTTCACCCCGGTGTTCAGGGCATACAGGAAGCCGGAGCATCCCGCGGAGACATCAAAGCCCCAAGTATTCTCGATGCCCAATTTATGCTGCACCAGGCACGCGGTCGAGGGATACATCATGTCGGGCGTCACCGTGCCCACGACGATAAGGTCCACCTGCTGCAGGTTGAAGGGATGGGACGCCAGCAGGTTCTTAACCGCCTCGACTGCCAGGTCGCTGGCCGCCACTCCCTTGTCCACAAGATGGCGCTCGCGGATGCCGACCCGCTCCATGATCCATTCGCTGGTGGTATCAACCATTTTTTCCAGGTCGGCGTTAGTGAGAAGACGCGGCGGCACGTAAGTGCCCAGGGCGCTGATTTTGGCGCGGATTAGCTTAGTCAATGAGGGCTCCTGAATATGAGGCAAATAGGAAACCCAGTATTTTGAAGGATTGAGAGCAGAATGTCTAACCCGATTCGCCAGTGGTGCTGTTAACTGCAACACTAGCCATGACTGCTGACGCGCCCAAGTGAATAAGCCAGGCACCGGGGGCTCGCTGCACACGCAAGAGCCCGTTACCGTTGCTTCCTTCCGGACCTGGCGGGGTTGGCGGGAGTACGTCGCGCGAGACCGATGCCTGACTGCTCATTCTAGCATTGGGGAATTAATCGTTCCCACATCACCGCGGGTACCGGCACTGTCCTAATTTGGTTCTTTCACCACAGAGTCACAGAGGCACAGAGAAAATCTCGCACCTGTAAGAACCAGAAGTGGAAGAGTTGCGAAGCAGTTGAGTTTTTTTGTGCCTCTGTGACCGTGTGACTCTGGGATGAAGAAAGGCGGATTACGACACACTACCCGGGTGCCCCATTTCTCGCGTTCTTTGCGAGAAGTGGGGATTTCTGTCACTACCAGGGCCTTCACTTTCTCCCCCGCAAATACAGCCCATGTGACTTTTGGTGCAAGAATTGGGCAGTCAAGCCTTCCCTTCTTGCGGCCGTTGTCGAACAATACCAGTCAGAGTCATTGGGTGGCGCTTCGTCGTCTCGGAGGCGGCCCGGCAGCACAGTACGCTGCCGAACTGCGCTCGCCGAGGGCGGCTGTCCCCACATATACGCATGGCAGCTCGAACCGCACAATCCGCCCTGATCCCGCTCCAGCAGGCCATTGACTTTTACTTTGAGGTGGCGCTGTATCTGCTTGTGTTGACAGGCTTTTGTACTCTGGCCAGCACCGGCGGACTGGATCTGCCTTCCCTGCTCCTGGTGGGCGCGGCCCTGGCCGGGCGCGGCTACCTTCTGGTCCGGCGGCAGCGGGCGGTGATTGCCGAGCGCTGGGCTACGGCCCTGACCGTCGCTTACTTCATCTTTTTCGCAGCCGACTACTTTGTGGTTTCGCGCAGCTTCCTGCCCGCCACTGTCCATCTGGCGCTGTTCGGCGTGGTGGTGCGCATGTTCTCGCTGCGGCGCGAGCGCGACTACATCATGCTGGCAGTTCTCGCTTTTCTCATGGTGCTGGCCTCGGCGGTTCTGACCGTGGACAGCGTGTTCCTGCTCTCCTTCACCGTCTTCATGCTGATGGCGGTCGCCACGTTCGTGCTGATGGAGATGCGCCGCTCCGGGCACGCGGCCAGCATCCACGCCCGCCATTCCAGCGATCCGCAGGAGCACCGCCATCTGGCGTTCTCGCTGGTCCGCGTGGCTCCGGCCTTGATGCTGATGATTCTGGTCGGCACGGCTCTGGTGTTCTTCGTGCTGCCCCGCAGGTCCGCAGGCTATCTGGGCGGCTACGCGTTCGGCACCGATTTCTCCTCGGGCTTCAGCAACCGCGTGCAACTGGGACAGATTGGGGAGATCCAGCAGTCCAACGCGGTGGTGATGCACATTCAGATCGACGGCGACACTCTCGGCCGTTACGACCTGCACTGGCGTGGCGTAGCGCTCTCGGATTTTGACGGGCACACGTGGTCGAAACCTCGGGAGCAGTTTCTGCTGCCGCGCTGGGCCGACAAAAGCTTTGCCGTGCCTCGGCTTGAGAATGTCGCCTTGAAGTCCCTGGTCACGCCGAACCGCGTGCGCGAGCAGGTGATCCACTATCGCGTGCTGATGGAACCGATCGGCACCAACGTCTTCTTCCTCGCTCCCTGGGGCCGCAGCGTCAACGGAGGCTACCGGATGCTGGGGGCCGATACCGAGGGCGCGGTGTATAACTTCGACACTCTGCATGCCATCAGCCGCTACGAGGCGGAGTCGGACATCGCCACCCCGTCAGCGGCCGAGTTGCGGGCCGCGGGACGAAACTACCCGGCGGCGATCACGGCAACTTATCTGGCTCTGCCCGCGGTCGATCCCCGTGTTCCGCGGCTGGCGGCGCAGATTGCCGCTTCCGCCCGCAACGATTTCGACAAGGCTGCGGCCATCGAGAACTATCTCCGAACCCGCTTCGGATATACGCTGCAATTGCCGCGCAGCGCGCCCAAGGATCCCATTGCGAATTTCCTGTTTGAGCGCAAGCAGGGGCACTGCGAGTACTTTGCCTCTTCGATGGCAGTCATGCTGCGCACGCTGGGGATTCCCTCACGCGTGGTCAATGGCTTCCGCAGCGATGAATTCAACGACCTGACGGGCAACTACGTGATTCGGGCTAGGGACGCGCATGCCTGGGTGGAAGCTTACTTCCCGGGTTATGGCTGGCACACCTTCGATCCCACGCCGGCGGGCAGTGGCGGCATTCCCCAAGGCTGGGGCCGAGTCGGGCTCTACCTGGACGCAATGGCCTCGTTCTGGCGGGACTGGATTGTGAGCTATGACACTTCCCACCAGTACGTTCTCGGTCAAACTGCGGTAGTCGCAACCCGCAATCTCTGGGAGGCCGCACACGCCTGGGAACAAACTCACTATGATGCGATGCTGCGCTGGGCCCGTCGCGGTCAGGCTCGCGTGCAGCATGCGCCCAGCCGGTGGGCGTTGACTGGTTTGGGCATCGCGCTGGGGTTCTTCCTTCTGGCGAATCTGCGGCGGATCGCACGCCTGCTGCACGAAACACGGTTGCGGGCGCATCCGGAGCGCTCGCCGGAACAGGCGGCCGCCCTCTGGTACCGGCGCATGACTCGGGCTGTAGCGCGAACAGGGGTGCAGAGATCGGCGGCGCAGACGCCTCAGGAGTTCGTCAAAGAAATCGAGGATGCCCGCCTGCGCGCGCCCGTGGCCCACTTTACCGAGGTCTACGAGTCGGCGCGCTTTGGCAACTCGGCCGAGGACGCGCAGCGCCTGCCGCAACTGTTCGAAGCGGTTGAATCGGCAACCCGAGAGTAGCTTCCGCTGAGTGCGAACTGTTATCCCGAGCGTAGCGAAGAATCCGGGGAGGCCCCCATAAGCGCCGGCTTAGTGGAATTCCTTCTGGCTTGCCGACAACACACCCAGTGGCGAGCCGACTCCTGGGTAGTGAGTGCTATCGCGATGTTGCGTCAACGATCCAGCTGTGAGCGAGAGGCGGCTTTTGTCAGGCGTAGTTTTTCCGACAAGATGCAGTGACCGACGTCACAGACAGTAACCACGCTGCGATCTAAAAAGGCACCATGCGGAACAAACGCGCTACGATCTTTTTGGCACCTTTCTTACTGCTCGTAGTTTCAGTTGCGGCGCAGCAGCCTGCGGCAGCACCCACGTACAAGTTTGAGGAAGTGATGATCCCCATGCGCGACGGCGTGCGGCTGCAAACCGTGATCCTCACGCCGGTGGACCAGAAAGGGCCACTGCCGATCCTGTTCCACCGCACGCCCTACGGAGTGACTGACAGGGCGTTCGAGCAAATGCAAATGCCGCCGGAAATTAAGGAACTCGCCCAGGATGGTTACATCTTTGTCGATCAGAATCTACGCGGACGGTTTAAGTCCGAAGGCGTGTTTCAACTTTCATTTCGGGTTGACCTAGACGACCCGAAGGCTACGAACGAGGCAACGGACGCCTATGATTCGATCGAGTGGCTGGTGAAGCATGTCCCCAGCAACAACGGGAAGGTGGGGATGATCGGAGTGTCGTACGCCGGGTTGACGACTGCGATTTGCCTACTGCAGCCGCACCCGGCGCTGAAGGTGATCAGCGAGCAAGCCTCGCCCGCTAACGAGTGGATGAACGACGACGAACACCATTTTGGCGCGCTGCGCGAAAGTTACGTCGTCGAATATGGGGTGATGGAGCAGGCCGACAAGAACAAGAACACACAGTTTGAGTTCGAGACGTATGACACCTACCAGTGGTATCTGGACCTGGGTCCCCTTTCCAACATCAATGCCAAATACCTCCACGGCTCGATACCTCACTGGAACGTAACGGTTGAACATCCTGATTACGACGAATTCTGGAAAAAGGAAGCCTGGGTCAACCAACTCCACTCCTCAACGGTTCCGAACTTAAACGTCGCTGGTTTCTGGGATCAAGAAGATCCTTGGGGACCGTGGCAGATCTTTCGCCATGCTGCGACGAGCGATCCAGAGCACACTAATTTCATCGTGGCCGGTCCCTGGCCTCATGGCGAATGGTATGGGGGAAAAGGTGACAGCATCGGGATGATTTCGTTCGGGGGGCACGAAACTGGCCGAGAATTCCGCGAAAACATCGAGGCGCCGTTCTTTCGCTACTACCTGCACAGCAAGGGCGCGAAACCGGTGTGGCAGGCCAGCACTTTTCAGAGTGGCTCGAACACGTGGCACACCTATGCGGTCTGGCCGCCAAAGGAAGCCACACCCACGAAACTGTATCTACACACGGACGGGACACTGTCGTTTGCCGCGCCGGGCGCGGCCAGCGGGAAGCTTTACCGCGAGTATGTTTCCGATCCTGCCAATCCAGTGCCGTACCGTCAGCGTCCCATTTCACCGACATATCCCGGAGGCGACTGGGACACATGGGAAGTCGCCGACCAGCGTTTTGTTGATCACCGCCCCGATGTTCTGTCGTACCTCAGCGAAGCGCTCGAGCACGATCTCACAATCACTGGCCCCCTTGCGGCGACTTTATTTGCCTCGACGTCCGGGACCGACAGCGATTTCGTGGTGAAGGTGATCGACGTGTACCCGGAGAATGCGCAGAAGAATGCATGGAATCCGGAAGAAGGGCCGAATCCCGGCCAGTACGCCCATTCTCTGAATGGCTACGAACTGCCCATTGCGATGGAGGTTCGCCGGGGCCGCTACCTCACGAGCTACGAGAAGCCATCTCCTCTGACGCCAAACAAACCGACGAAGTGGACCATTCCCCTGAGGGACCACGATCATGTCTTTCTCAAAGGCCATCGCGTAATGGTACAAATTCAGTCGACATGGTTCCCTGTGATCGACCGGAATCCACAATCGTTTGTGCCGAGCATTTACAAAGCAGGCGCTTCCGACTATGTTCCCGCGACGCAGCGAGTGTATTGCTCGCCGTCGTTGCCATCGAACATCGAACTGCCGATTGTGAAGTGAGCCGGGGTGCGTGACCTCGGGAATGACACTTGGGCGGCCTTTTCCTGTTTCTGGAACGCGAAAGCGCGATACCTGTCGAGAACAGGCCTTTGCGCTCAAAACCCCGGTCACTGGGTCAATGAAGTGCATCTCGCATTACTTCTGCCCGAGTTGGTCCATCATGCCGAGACCGTCGTAAAGTTCCCATTCTTCCGCAATCTTGCCTTCTGCGATCCGACTAACGACCATCCCATTCAGATGCAATCTATTCCGCGTGGCGGGAATACCCATAAACTCGCCGAGGTGTGTTCCGTCGAAACTAAACCGCCAAGCCACTTTGTCGCCTTCGGCCACCATGTCTTCAATCCTCCAATGCCCGTCAGGGAATCCGGCCAGCACCGTTGGCTGAAATTGCTTGTACGCTTGTAGGTCGAGGTCGCCACTTGGTGGCATGTGCAACACGTAATCCGCTGCCAGAAACTCATCCATGCGGGAAATGTCGTTCTTTGCTATGCACTCATTCACATACCGGCAGACCAATGCCTTGTTGCGTTCTGACATGCAAACACCTCCCTTCTGACCGCCACAATTCTAGGAGCGTAAGGTGGTTTTGTCATTTGGCGGTAGCACTCAAGACCTGGACGGTTTCGGATTCTGCGCAGATTACGGGCTCCTCGGAAACAGATAGCTGCTTAAGTTAGCGCTCTATGGGGGTGTGCTCTCGGCGGCGACACTGCCGGTGCAGGCTAGAACCTGGGTCCCTCGCTACGCTCGGGATGACAAGCGTCTTGATGACGAGCGTCTTGATGGTCCACGCTATCGGTGAACCCGGACTAGAAGCGCCAGATTGCGCCTACGCCCAGAAAATAGTTATGCTGGCGGGTTTTGCCGGTTGGAGCCTGGGGAAAGTCGGGCTCTCCCGCCCAGAAATCGCGGCCTTCTGCACGCAGGACGACGCGCTTCGTCAGTTTGACGTCCAGGCCGACGCCGTACTGCAGCACGCCCGAGGTGGTGGACTTCCCGGTATTGGGCGTGTTGTTGTACAGCAGCGTCTTGCTCTCGCTGATATGCCCAAAGCCCCCGCCCACGCTGCCCCAAAGAGAAACTGCAGTGGTGGGGAACAGGTTCACGCGCACCGAGGGGGTTATGAACAGCGCCTTGTCGTCGTGCGGCACCAGGCCCGGCCCCCCGGCATGGAGATCCTCGTCGGGATTATAAAGAATGGGGAGTTCCGCGGCCACCGCAAAAACCGGGGTCACCAGAAGACGACGAGCGTAACTGCCTTCAATCGTCAGGCCTTTTCCATAACGGATGTTGGGGTCGAAGAAAGTCGCGCCCTGGATTGCCTGGGTGCTGATGAAAGAGCGGCCGATGCTTCCGCCCAGATCGTTCTTCTCATCTTGCGCGGCCAGTGAAGCTGCCAGTGTGACCACGAACAGGACCGCAATCCACAATCGTTTCCCGGACATTTTCTGCCCTCCTGCGAGGCGCTTTTTATCTCATGGTTACGGCGGTAAGCCCTAGCCTAGCACGACGCGGGGCATTTTGAACCCACAAGTCCTTCTCCCCTGTGGATTTCTTATCAGGCCCGCCGTCGTTCTCGGATCCATGCGTGCAATGCCGGGAACCGCCGCTCTGGAATGTTAAGATCAAGAGATTCCATGCCGCCGAGAGTCCTCACCAGCAGCGATTCGCCCGAGAAATCCCTGGAGAACCCACGGGCCCATCACGGTCCAAACCAGCGCCCTCCAAAAGTGGGCTTCATCAGCCTGGGCTGTCCCAAGAACCTGGTGGATAGCGAAGTCATGATGGGCCTGGTGGCGCGGGCCGGCGCGGAGCTGACCCCGCGTGCCGAAGACGCCGACGTAATCGTGGTCAACACCTGCTCGTTCATCGCGAGCGCGCAACAGGAATCGGTGAACACCATCCTCGAAATGGCGGGGCACAAGACTGGCGGCAAGACCAGGAAACTCGTGGTCGCGGGATGCCTGGTCGAGCGCTTCCGCGACCAGATTCGCAAAGACATCCCGGAAGTGGACGCAGTCGTCGGAACCGGAGAATTGGAGAACATTCTGTCCGCGGCCGGACTGGCGCCCGCCCCGTCGCGAAACCACGCCGGCAAGGACTCGCCATTCGTGGTGCTGCCGTCGCGGCCGGAAGGCGATGCCCGCGCCGCGCAAGGGCGCTTTTCTCGCGAATCATGGACTGGGGCCATCGGCGACCTGCCCAACTATCTGTACGACGATTCGACCCCGCGCATTCTGGCCACGCCGCGGCACATGGCGTACATCAAAATCGCCGAGGGCTGCGACCATCCTTGCACGTTTTGCATCATTCCGCAGCTGCGCGGGCAGTTCCGCTCCCGTCGGTTCGAATCGGTTGTAGCCGAGGCAGAACGCCTGGCGCAGGCCGGCGTGCGCGAGATTACCCTGATCGGTCAGGACACCACCTGCTACGGCGAAGACTTTGCTCTGAAAGATGGCCTGGCCCTGCTGCTCGAAAAGCTTGCCGACATCGAAGATTTGCACTGGATCCGCTTTCTCTATGCTTATCCCAACAAGATCACCGGCAGGTTGCTGGACACCATCGCGCAACATGAGAAGATTTGTTCCTACATGGACGTGCCCCTGCAGCACGCCTCAGCCTCCGTGCTGAAGCGGATGAAGCGCGGGGGCGGCGCAGATGTGTTTCTGCGGTCAATCGCCAAAATGCGGCGAATGGTGCCCGATCTGACCCTGCGCACATCGTTCATCGTGGGCTTTCCAGGTGAAACCGAAAAGGAGTTCGAGGAACTCTGCGACTTCGTACGCGAGGCCCAGTTTGACTGGATGGGAACCTTCGCTTATTCCGATCAGGAGGGCGCGAGCGCATATGGTCTGGAAAAGAAGCTGTCTCCCCGCGAGATCGAGCGCCGCCGCAAACACTTGATGGGCATTCAGCGCCAGATCAGCCGGAAGAAGAAGAGGGCGCTGGTGGGGCGCGAATTCGATCTGTTGCTGGAAGGCGAATCCGACGAGAGTGAATTGCTGCTCGAAGGCCGCACCTCCATGCACGCGCCCGAAATCGACGGCAAGGTCTTCGTCAACGACTTTCCGGAAGAAATGACGCCGCAGCCCGGTGAATTTTATCGTTGCCAGATCACGGAAGCGCATGACTACGATCTGGTAGCCAGGATTGTGTAGGTCGCGCTTCATCCCGAGGCAATTGGCAGTTAGCAATTGGCATTTAGCCGTCAAGATTCTGTTTGGCCTCCGCGAAAGGCGCTCCGGTGAAATGCCAAGTGCTCATCGCCAACGCGATTTTCAATCTGAAATCTAGAATCTTCCTTCTACAATGAGTTCTATGCCGCGCAAGCGCACGCTCAAACTCCGTTGTCCAATCTGCAAGAAAGCAGTGAAGAACACCGACCCGGACTTCCCTTTTTGCAGCGACCGCTGCCGCATCATTGATCTGGGCAAGTGGGCCAGCGGCGCTTATGTGATCTCGTCGCCGGTAAAAGACGCGGAGGAAGCAATCCGCGAAAGCAATCCGGAAGACTTAGACAAAGATCCATAACCAGGGTGTGCGGGCGAGACGCCCGCACGACAGCCGCCGAGGACGGCGGCGCTACGAAACCAACAGGCCCCCAGCGATGAAGGACGAACTCACCTCCGATGCCTCCTCAAACCGCCCGCGCGCTCCGCTCTGGGCGACGCTCATTGCGACCTTCTTCGGCGTCGGCCGCTTGCGCCCGGGACCCGGTACTTGGGGATCGGCGGCCGCGCTGTTGCTCTGGGCCGCGCTGGCCCATGAACTGAATCCCGCCCTCCGCACGCCAGTCGTGATCGTGCTGGCAATTCTCATCACGCTGATCGGTATTCCTGCCGCCACTCAAGTCGCCCGCTCGTCGGGAAGCAAAGATCCGCAGTTTGTCGTGATTGACGAGGTCGCGGGACAACTGATCGCGCTCATCGCCGTCCCGCTCGGATGGAAAACTTTTCTGGTGGGTTTTATACTTTTTCGAGCGTTTGATATCGTCAAGCCACCTCCGGTGCGGCAACTGGAGGAGCTTCCCGAAGGCACCGGAATTGTGCTGGACGATGTGGCGGCAGGAATTTACGCCTTCGTGGGAATGCAACTCCTGCTGCATTTTGGTCTACTAAAATAGTAACCGAGCTGCGAGCGCCGAGCGCCGGGAACAAAGCCCGCGACTCTCGTGCTTGCTGCTTCGAACCCGGTACTTCTCATGGGATTCTCCGACCGCATCCTGGGTAGAAAAAACGTCAACGGCGGACCGCGCATCGAAGCGGTCGCGCCGGCTCTGGCGCTTGCCGGAGGCGAGATCCGGATCACGGGCTCGGGGCTGCGGCCGCGGGAGTTGCGTCCTCCTCACGTGCGTTTCGGCGAAATGGAGGGATCGGTCGTGGTCAGTTCCGACGCCTTCCTGGTGGCGCGCGTGCCTGAGGGTGCGACTTCGGGGCCACTCGTGGTGGCCACCGACGGCCATGTCAGCAACGCCCATCCCGTCAAGGTGGCCGTGCCCATCGCGGAGAATCTTCACCCTGTCACCAATCCCGCGCTCGACGCCGAAGGCAATCTCTATGTCACGTTTTCCGGTTCGCGCGGACAGAAAGTGCCGGTCGCGGTCTTCAAGATCGACACCAACTACACCGTGAAGCCGTTCGTGGTCGAGATGATGAATGCCACCTCCATCGCCTTCGACCGCCAGGGGCAGATGTACGTTTCCTCGCGCTACGACGGCGCCGTGTACCGCGTGGCGCCCAACGGGACCATGACCACCTACGCCGAGGGCATGGGCGTCGCCACCGGGATCGCCTTCGATCGCGAGCAGAATCTTTACGTTGGCGACCGCAGCGGTACGGTCTTCAAGATTTCCCGCGACCAGCAAGTATTTGTTTTTGCCACGCTGGAGCCCAGCGTATCTGCTTACCACCTCGCGTTCAGCCCGCACGGCGACCTTTTCGTGACCGGGCCCACGACCTCGAGCTTTGACTGCGTTCACAAGATCGATCCCAACGGCACGGTGACTACGTTTTACAAAGGTCTGGGACGCCCGCAAGGACTGGCTTTCGATGTGGAGGGCAACTTGTATGTCGCGGCGTCGGTCGCGGGCAAACGCGGGATCGTAAAGATTACGCCCGACGGCAAGGCCACCTTGGAAGTCGCTGGCAATGGGCTAGTCGGGCTGGCTTTCGCGCCGGCACGGTCGGTCATTCTGGCCACGACCAACGCCGTGCACCATCTCGCGTGGAACATTCAGGGCTTGCCGCTGCTGCCGGAATAGTGTCGCTGTCTTCCATCACCTCGCTTTGTCATTCCGAACGAAGTGAGGAATCTGCTGCTTGCCTGCGCTCATGCGCAGTCTGCCTCTTCCTCACTTTTCATTTAAACTTCCAAACGTGAACGCCGAGATCATCGCGGTGGGTTCCGAGATGCTCACTCCCTACCGCATGGACACCAACTCGCTGTATCTGACCGAGCAGCTCAATCTGCTGGGCGTCGAAGTCGTCTTCAAGAGCGTTGTCGGCGATGATCGGCGGCGGCTGGTGGCGGCCGCGCAGCACGGCCTCTTCCGCTCCGACATTCTGATTTTCAGCGGCGGCCTCGGTCCCACCGAAGATGACCTGACCCGCGAAGCCGTCGCCGAAGCGCTCGGTGTAGAGCTTCGCCGCGAGCCCGAGATTCTGGCGCACATCGAGCAGCGTTTTGCCGCGCGCGGCTGGAAGATGTCGTCCAACAATGCCAAGCAGGCCGATGTGCTCGCGGGCGCCGCCGCCCTTCCCAATCTCAACGGCACCGCGCCCGGACAGTGGCTGGCCGGCGAGTTCGAAGGCAAAGAGCGCATCATCGTTCTGCTGCCCGGCCCGCCGCACGAAATGAAAGCGCTGTTTGAGAATGAAGTGCGCGAGCGGCTGCGGGCTAAGGTTCCTCCCGCGTTTCTCGCCGGCCGCACGCTGAAGGTCGCCATGCTGGGAGAATCGGCCGTGGACGCGCGCGTCGCGCCTATTTATAAGCGCTTCACCGACGTTGAAACGACCATCCTGGCCGGCGCGGGAGAAGTCGAACTGCACTTCAAGACCCGCGCCGCGAACAAGGACGCAGCGCAGCGGCGGGTGGACGAAGTCGCGGGACTGGCCGAGGACGAACTGGACGACGCCGTCTACTCGCGCAACGGCGAATCGCTGGAGCAGATCGTCGGTTACTGGCTGCAGATGCGCAACGCCACTCTGGCTGTGGCAGAATCGTGTACGGGAGGTCTGCTCGCGGAACGCATTACCTCGATCAGCGGCAGTTCGCGTTACTTTCTCGGCGGCGCCATCGTGTACTCCAACCAGTTGAAGACCGAACTTGCCGGCGTGCCCGCGGAGATGATTGAACGTCACGGCGCGGTCAGCCGGGAAGTGGCGGCGGCGCTGGCGGAAGGCATTCGTTATCGCTGCGAGGCCACGTTGGGCGTGGGCATCACCGGCGTGGCCGGACCCACGGGAGGCACGCCGGAAAAGCCCGTGGGCCTGGTGTTCCACGCAGTGGCCAGCGACCGCGGCACCGAAGTCGCGCAGCGCAATTTCCCCGGCGACCGCAAGCGCATCCGCCGATTTGCCTCGACCATGGCGCTGGATATGGTGAGAAGAAAATTGATGTGAAGAATTAAGGTTTCAAGGTTTCAGAGTTTCAAGGTTTCAGAGTCCCAAAGTCATTGAAACGTTGAAACTTTGAGACCGTGAGACCTTCCAACTAGAAGCTGGTAGCTGGCAACTTGACGCTCCCATGCGCCTCTTCATTGCTCTCGACATAGACGACGGTATCCGCGAGCGGATCGCCCGCTTCGTGGAGGGCGTACAGGGATTCGCCTCCAACGCGCGCTGGGTAAAGCCGGAATCGCTGCACGTGACCCTGAAGTTCATCGGCGAACAGCCCGAGCCTGCGGTCGAGCAGATCAAGCCCGCGTTGGGAACCGTCAGCGCAGCGACGGCGGAAATTCAATTCCGCGGCTATGGTTTCTTTCCCACCGCGAAATCAGCGCGCGTTTTCTGGATCGGAATGGAGGCGGACCCGAAACTGGCAGCGCTGGCTGCGCTGGTTGACGACAAGATGGCGGCGCTTGGAATCCCGAAGGAAGAGCGCGTGTTCAGCCCGCATTTGACGCTGGCTCGCGGGCCGGGTGGTTCCGGTTCTCCGCGCTGGCGCAAAGGGGATGGACCCAACCGCGCCTTTGAGCGCCTACAGGAAAAACTCGCCGCCCTGCCTGCGCCCGAGTTTGGTACCATGACCGCCCGCGAGTTTTTTCTGTACCAGAGCAAGCTGTCGCCCAAGGGATCGCAGTACACGAAGCTGGCGGGGTTTGCGTTGAAGGCACACGAAGAGTAGCGCCGGCATCATGCCGGCTGTCGCGGGAGCGTCTCGCTCCCGCACCTGGCGAGAGCGCGCAAATCGCCGATGATTCAACAATGTCGAGCTTCCTCCTAATCGCCGCCGCAAGCTATCTTCTGGGGTCCATCCCTTTCGGCTATCTTCTGGTGCGCATTTTTCACGGGGAGGACGTGCGGCAGAGCGGCAGCGGGAATATCGGAGCTACCAACGTATCCCGCAAATCTCCCATGCTGGGAGTATTCACCCTGCTCCTGGACGCGTTGAAAGGAGCCGCTTCCGTGATGCTGGCTCATTTCCTTTCTGGACGCATGGACACGGGGGCCACACTCTATAGCGCCATGTCTCTAGCCGCGTTTTTTGCCGTTGCCGGTCACATGTTCCCGATCTGGCTGCGCTTTCGCGGCGGCAAAGGAGTCGCCACGGGTCTGGGTTCTTTCCTTCTGATCGCTCCCAAAGCCGTCCTGATCGCGGCCGCTATTTTCGTTGCCGTTGTGCTTGCATTCCGCTACGTCTCGATGGCATCCATCATCGCGGTCGCGGCCTTCCCGCTTCTCGCCTGGCTTCTGCGTGAATACGGCGGCGACTGGTGGGCGTTGGCTTTCATGTCGTTGGCGTCGCTGCTGATCGTGGTCAGGCACCGCCACAACATCCGCCGACTCCTGGCCGGCACAGAAAATCGTTTCGGATCGAGGCGCAGCGCAGGACCGGAATCGAGGCCAGAACAATCATGAGCGAGATCGCCATCATCGGCGCGGGCGCGTGGGGCACAGCCCTCGCCATTGTCCTCGACCGCAAAGGCACGCACCGGGTCCGGTTGTGGGCGCTTGAGACCGAAGTCTGCCAAGCTATCACCCAGCAGCGCGTCAATGAGAAATTTCTTCCCGGCTGCCGCATTCCCGATGGCGTGACCGCCACTACTGAGCTCGCCACGGCTCTTGACGGGGCCCAAATCGTCGTCAGCGTGATGCCGTCGCAGCATTGCCGTGGCCTGTTCGAACGGATGCGGCCGCTGATTCCGCCGAAAACCTTGATCGTGAGTGCCACAAAGGGCCTGGAGGAAACCTCCCTGCAGCGCATGACCGAAGTGATCACCCAGGTGCTTAACCGCCACGACGGATCTGTCCCGGCGGTCGGAGCGCTCAGCGGCCCCTCGTTCGCGCTGGAAGTCGCCCGAGGCGACCCGACCGCCATCACCATCGCTTCCAGCGATCCCGCGCTAATGCGCACCGTGCAATCGGAATTCAGTGATCCCAGTTTCCGCGTCTATACCAACAGCGACGTGATCGGCGTGGAATTGGGCGGTGCATTGAAAAACGTTGTCGCACTCGCGGCTGGAATCTGCGACGGTCTCGGCTTGGGTCACAACTCGGTGGCCGCTTTGATCACGCGCGGCCTCGCTGAGATGACGCGGCTGGTCACGGCCTGCGGCGGCCGCTCCGAAACCATGGCCGGACTGGCCGGCCTGGGCGATCTGGTGCTCACCTGCACTGGCGGCTTGTCGCGCAATCGCAGCGTAGGCGTCGAACTGGGCCGCGGCCGTAAACTGCCGGAGATCCTTGCCGGCATGCATGGCATGGTCGCTGAAGGCATCTTCACCACCACCGCCGCCGTGGGACTGGCCCAAGCGCAAGGAGTGGAAATGCCGATCACCGCCCAGATGAACGCCATCCTGCACCAGGGAAAATCTCCGCGCGAAGCCATCCGTGAGTTGATGACGCGCAGCGGAAAAAGCGAGACCGGAGCCGGTTCATAGGTTCGTCTCGCCATCCGTGCTACTCTTTACTGTTTCCCGTCGTTTTCTTGGAGATCTTCATGCGCCTGATTGATTTTTCCGTCGTGATTCTCTTATCCCTGTCCCCACTCACCGCCGCAGTCGCACAGACCAAGACTGTTGCCGAGCGCCTGGGCTATCCGGCCGATTCGAAACTCCTTATCGTGCATGCGGATGATCTTGCTGTCGCGCATTCCGAGGACGCCGCCAGTTTCGATGCGCTCGACAAAAATGGCGTCACTTCGGCGAGCGTGATGATTCCCTGTCCCTGGCTGAACGAAGTCGCTGCCTACGCGAAAGACCATCCCGATGCCGACTTGGGCTTGCACTTGACCCTCACCAGCGAGTGGAAAACCTATCGTTGGGGCCCGGTCGCGTCCAAAGACACGGTTCCAAGTCTTCTGGATTCCTCAGGATATCTCTGGCCCGAGAATGCCCCCGCCGAGCAACATATCAAGGCGGAAGAAGCCGAGCGCGAGATTCGCGCGCAGATCGAGCGGGCTCTGGCGATGGGAATTCATCCCACTCACCTTGACAGCCACATGGGCGTGCTCTTCTCTCGGCCTGATCTTTTCGCCGTGTACGTTAAGGTTGCGCATGAATACAAGTTGCCCTTCCTGGCCGAGCGCACTCCGGACGCGCCTCCTTCCCTCCTGGCGTTACTCTCCGACCAGGACATCATTCTCGATTCGGTCGTGGTTGCCAATCCCAGGGTCGCTCCCTCCGATTGGCGCAATTTCTACTTCACTGCGATCCGCAACCTGAAACCCGGCTTGACCGAGATAATTGTTCACCTCGGTCATGACGATGCCGAACTGCAGGCCGTGATGGTGGACCACCCCGACTATGGAGCGGCGTGGCGCCAGCGCGACTACGATGTTGTAACCAGTCCCGAATTCAAAAAGGCGCTGCAGGAGAATCACGTCATCCTCATCAAATGGAAGGACTTGAAGAAGCTCCTGAATTAGGGCCCTGGTCTTAGGTCTTGGGTCTTGGGTCTGAAGTCTGAGGTCTGAGAGCCTGCCCTGAGCTTGTCGAAGGGTCCGAAGTCCGCTTTTCCCTGCCAAACCCGCGCCAGACGACACTTTTGAGAGGTACTTTGGTAATGGCGAACCGGCCAGCTTTTCCTAAAATCTGATCCATTTCACATTAAAATTTTAAGGATACCTTTGAAAGCCGCCGCCACTTCGACCCGGCGTCCGCGAGTTGAGTGAAGGGAGAGCCTTGTCCTCCAGCACTTCCGGCCACGTTCGCATCCCGATTCTGTATGTCATCCTCAGTGTGCTTCTGGTCATCAGCATCGTTCCCATGTACTTCTATTCGACGAATGTGGTCGCCAACAATCGGGAACGTCTAAAGACCAACGAAAAGCTGCTGCAGAACACGGTGACGCGCTCGCTGGCCGACGACCTTGCCCAGCACGAGCGTTCCCTGCGCGTGATGCTGGCGAACCTGGCGTCCGCGATTCAGGTGGCCAGCGGCGGAGACATCGGAGAGCAGAACATTCAAGCCCCGGAATTGCGGGCTCTGCTGGAGAATTTCGTTTCCTCTTCCGATGAAATTGCCTATGCCACTCTGCTGAACTCCGACGCCAAGGGCATCACGGCCGGGCGCATCACGCCCGACGATTTTCTGCGGCGCGAACTGGAGCGGGCCTTTGCCGCGGCTCGTGACGGGCGCGCCTACAACGGGCAGGCCCTGGTGGTGGGCGAGGGCAAGTCTGCACACACCGTGTTCCTGGTCGCGGCGCCGGTCAAGTATGGGCCGCGATTCCTGGGAATGATCGCTTCGGTTGTGGATCTGCAATTCCTGATCCGCCGCTTGCAGGAAGTCAGCATCAGCGGGGGCGGCCTGACTCCTTACGTGGTAGACGCTCAGGGCCGCCTGGTCGCCGCCGCCACGCCTGAGTTTGCCACCGGCCAGGACATGAAGAACCTGGAGATCGTGCGCAATTTTGTGGACGGCGGCAACAAAGCGCAGTTCGTTCCGACCATGGAATTTTCGGTCCGCAACGGCAAGAACAATGTGGAAATGCTGGGCACCTATAGCCCGGTCATGCCCCTGGATTGGGCCGTGGTAGTGCAGAAGCCGCAGCGTGAGGCGTATCGCGATGTCTTCGAGATGCAAGGCACGGCGCGGCTGCTGGCGATAGTGGCTGTGCTGATCAGCATCCTCGTCAGCATCTTTGCCGCGCGCCGCATCACCAATCCCCTGGAAGTGCTCACCCAGTCCAGCCGCGCCCTGGCGCGCGGCGACTTTTCACAGCGCGTCCACCTGTGGAGCCGCACCGAGATTGGCGAACTGGCGCAGACCTTCAACACCATGTCGGAAGAACTCGAACGCTTCGTGGAAGACCTGAAGCGTGCGGCGGAAGAAAATCGCGCCCTGTTCATGGGTTCCATCCAGATGCTGGCCGGCGCGGTTGACGAAAAAGATCCCTACACTCGCGGCCACTCCGACCGTGTCACGCGCTATTCCCTGCTCATCGCCAAGGAAATGAACCTGCCCGCGCCCTTCCTGGAGACGCTGCAGATTTCCGCCCAGCTGCACGACGTGGGCAAGATTGGCATCGAAGATCACATCCTGAAAAAACCGGGCGCGCTGACCGAGGAAGAATTCGAGGTCATGAAGACACACACCACCAAGGGCGCCAACATTCTGCGTCCGGTCACGCAACTGGCGGAAATGCTGCCCGGCATTGAACTGCATCACGAAGCCCTCGATGGCCGCGGATATCCCTACGGGCTGAAAGGCGATCAGATCCCGCTGCTGGCACGCGTCATCGCTGTGGGCGACACTTTCGACGCCCTGACCACGAACCGTCCCTACCAGCAGGCCCACACCCCCGAGCAGGCTCTGCAGATCATTCGCAACCTGGCCGGCAAGCGCCTCGATCCCGACGCGGTCGAGGCTCTGCTCGCGGTCTACGCCCGCGGCGAAATTCGCATTCAGCGCTTCACCATCAAGCGGCCGATCGTGCCCGCGCCAACCGCCGTTGAGGTGCCGGCGGCAACGGAAGCCGCAGCCGCGGCAGCTGCAGCGCCAGCCGCGCTCGCTCCCGACACTGCCGTCCTGGAGCGAACCCGCGTCTAGCGCACCAGCCCCCTGTGTTCCTCTGTGCCCTCTGTGGTTCGCTCGGTAGTGTCCTAAACTGCCTTTCTCACCACAGAGTCACGGAGTCACGGAGAAAACCTCGAAACCTGTAGAAACCAGAAGGGGAAGGGTTTGCCAAGCAGTTGGGTTTCTCTGTGTCTCTGTGACTCTGTGGTGAAAGAACTAGATTAGGACAGTGCCGGTTCGCTCGTCTCGGCCCTTTCCACTCCGCCCCTGCCCGTATAATCAATACTTATCCCTCTTATGATTCAGACTCTTTTCGGCAGCCTCGAGGAAGAAAAAAAGACCGGCTTCCTGGACCGCATGAAGCAGGCGGTCACGCGCACCCGCGAGAATCTGGCGGAGCGCATCGAGCAGGTCGTCTCCCTGAGCAAGGAGATTGACCGCAACACGCTCGACGATCTCGAGGCCACGCTCATCAGCGCCGATCTCGGCATGGCCACCACGCAGCAGGTTCTCGCCACGCTGCGGGAAAAAGCCGACCGCAAGCAGATCAAAGACGTGCAGGAACTCAAGCGGTTGCTGAAAGAAGAACTGCTCGGGATTCTGAACTCCGCCAGCTCGCGGCCCGTTCAGAAGGTGGATGGCACGCCTGAAGTCATCCTGGTCGTGGGCGTCAACGGCACGGGCAAGACCACGACCATCGGCAAACTGGCTCAGGTCTTTCGCTCGCAGGGAAAAAATGTCCTGCTCTGCGCCGCCGACACCTTCCGCGCCGCCGCCATCGAGCAACTCGAAATCTGGGGCCAGCGAACCGGCACTGAAGTGATCAAGACCAAGCCCGGAGGCGATCCTGCCGCCGTTTTGTTCGACGCGCTGCAAGCCGCCGTCGCCCGCAAGAACGACTACGTCATCGTGGACACCGCCGGCCGCCTGCACACCAAGTCGAGCCTCATGGCCGAACTCGACAAGATGCGCCGCACCGCCCAGCGCATCATTCCCGGAGCGCCCCACGAAACTCTGCTGGTGATGGACGCCACCACTGGGCAAAATGGCCTGCAGCAGGCGCGGCTGTTTACCGAGTCAGCGGGCGTAACCGGCATCGTTCTCACCAAGCTCGACGGCACGGCGAAGGGCGGCGTGGTGGTCGCCATTTCCCGCGAACTTGGGCTTCCCGTGCGCTTTGTCGGCGTGGGGGAAAAAGCGAGCGATCTTCTGCCCTTCGATCCCAAAGAGTTTGTGGATTCGCTGTTTGAGTAAGCATGTTTGAATGAGTAGGTGCGAATTAGGAGCCGCTATGACGGATGCCGGCAAGAAACCTTCGAAAATCCGAATCGCCCTGGATTTCGTGCGCCGCTTGTTCGGAAAGAAACCAGCTCCGCCGGGCGATCCCTACGCGTACGTGCCAGCGTCTCTGCGCCGCGGCCCGAAAGGACGCAGCGGCGCGGCCGTCGCCGAACCGGAAGAGGATTCGTACCGGAGCTTCCCACCTCGACGCAGCTAGCAACCCCGCCGTTGGTTCTCTCGGCGGCCTTTGCGGCTTTTCTTCGCGTCCTCTGCGGTTAAAGGCTTTTGTTTCTTTGCACCGGCCAACAATAAAGGAGCTAACCCGCGCGCTAGACTCTCTCTGGTGTTAGATTCTCGCTGAATGCCTGATCACTCTGCCGACGACGAACTTCTGCACCGCGCGCTTGAACTGGCGCGCCAGGGCATCGGTCTCGCTTCGCCGAACCCTTATGTCGGCGCGGTCATCACAGACACCCAAGGTAACGTGGTCGGCACCGGAGCCTACACCTACGCCGGCGTGAAGCATGCCGAAATCCTCGCCCTTGAGGCCGCAGGCGCAAAGGCTCGCGGCGGCACGCTCTACATCAACCTCGAACCACACGCCCATCAGGGCCGCACGCCGCCCTGCACCGACGCGCTGATCGCCGCCGGCATTCATCGCGTCGTGGCGTCCATGCCCGACCCCAATCCGCAAGTCAGCGGGCGCGGTTTCGAGAAGCTGCGCGCGGCCGGCGTGCATGTGGAAGTCGGACGCCTGGAAGAGCAAGCTCGCCGCCTGAATGAGGGATTCGCCCGCTATATCCGTCACGGCACGCCGCTAGTGACGCTGAAGTCCGCCATGACGCTCGACGGCAAAATCGCTCCTCCGCCCCCCGATGCGACAAAGCGGAGCGACTGCGCTGTCGCCGAGGGCAAATTTTCGGGAAACTGGATCACCGGCGAAGCCGCCCGCGCCCACGTGCACGAACTGCGCCACCAGCACGACGCGATTCTGGCCGGCATCGGGACGATTCTCGCGGACAATCCCCTGCTCACCGACCGCAGCGGACACCCGCGGCGGCGTCCCTTGTTAAGCGTGATTCTCGACTCCCACCTGCGCCTGCCGCCGGAGTCGCGCCTGGTGCAGAGCGCGGCCCAAGGCCGCCCTAAAGAAGAGTCTCAGCAAGAAGGCCGTCAGAATGACGTGCTCGTTTTCTGCGCTTCCGCAGGCGAGCATAATCAGGCTCAACTCGAAGGGAACGGAGTTCGCGTGGAAAGGATTGCCGAAGTGGACCCGGAGGGACGCCCTGACATTCGAGCGGTTCTGCGCCGACTGGGACAACTGGAAATCACCAGCGTGATGATCGAAGGCGGAGCCACCGTGAACCGGACTGCGCTCGCCGCGAACGTCGTGGATAAGATCTTTTTCTACTACGCGCCCAAGATTTCAGCTGGCGCCGGCGCGGTTCCTTTCGCGGCTGGGGCCGGATTCCGCCAGCTGAACCAGGCGGCGCAAGTCAAGCATCTCCATTTGCACCGCTTCGGCGAAGACTTCGCCGTTGATGGATACCTCCGTGACCCCTACGGAGACTGAAGAAGGCTTTCACCACAGAGGCACAGAGACACGGAGCAGGAGGATTCAGAAAAGCGGTTCCTCCGTGACTCCGTGACGGAGCCTGCCCTGAGCGCAGCCGAAGGGTGGTGAAGTATGATGGTCGTTCATACCGGAGGCCCTCATGTTCACCGGCATCATCGAAGAAGTCGGACGCATCACCCGCATCGAGCAGCGCGGCGAAAACCGCCGCATCACTGTCGCCGCCGCACGCGCGCCCAAGGAACTCGGCACCGGCAACAGCATCGCCGTCAGCGGCGTCTGTCTCACCGCGCTCGACATCAAGCCCGGATCGTTCTGCGCCGACCTGGCCCCGGAAACCTGGGTGCGCACGTCGTTCTCGCGGATTCACGAAGGCGCGCTGGTCAATCTCGAGCTGCCCATGAAGGCCGACGGCCGCTTCGGCGGCCACATCGTGCAGGGACACGTGGATGGCGTCGGCAAGCTGATCGAGTTCGAACGCATCGCCGACTCGGAAAACTGGTGGCTGCACATCGAACTGCCGGATGACGTCGAGAAATATACGGTGTTCAAAGGCTCGATCTCGATCGAGGGCATCAGCCTCACCGTGGCGAAGCTCGAAAAGAATCGCTGCACCATCGCCATCATTCCCCACACCGTCGAGATGACGAATCTGCATTCCCTCAAGCCCGGCGATCCCGTGAACCTCGAAGCCGACCTCATCGCGAAATACGTCGAGAAGATGATGCACGGCGAAGCATCCGAGAACTCGCTGACGGTGGAAGACCTGGTGCAGCAAGGGTTTTAGAGGCAGGGGTCAGGGCCAGGGGCCAGGGGTCAGGGGCCAGGGGTCAGTCGTAGAGCAGCGGCGGCCGAGTCTGCCTCGCCACAACATGTTTGTTAGGGACGACGGCTTGGGAAGGGCACGTTTT
>Ga0209039_10000879_pt1 | contig 28928 bp, 27 predicted proteins | sample BogFormECP12_OM1_FD_188238 | JGI IMG/M metagenome (GOLD analysis project Ga0209039, IMG submission 188238) | Bog forest soil microbial communities from Calvert Island, British Columbia, Canada - ECP12_OM1 (SPAdes) (version 2) | ecosystem: Environmental > Aquatic > Freshwater > Wetlands > Bog ... | reverse complement strand
CACCTCGCGGTGACGCCCTTGCCTTTCGCTAGCAGTTAGTGCAATCTCCTCTGCAAGAGACTCTCACTCTCAAGTCAACGCCCATGCTGGGCGCACAATCAAAATCCCCTGCCGATTGGGCAGGGGAGGGGGGAGTGGCGATCCAGACTGGCCGTTCCCACCTCCTTACCGCGAGAGTGTGGTGAACTGATCGGGGCGGGCGGCCTGACTTGCTCTGACGAGCTGACAGTTGCGGGACAGTGCCGGACTTCACCTGCGCTTCGTGGGCTGCAGATGGCACCGGCTTCGCCTTTGAGCCTTCCCATCCGGGGGAGTAGGCACCCCGACCAGATATTCGATTGTGAGCCTATTGTACGCACACATGCGAAAATCGTCAATGACGGCAGGCTCCTTCGTGAAAAGCGGATCTGGGACCGACCAAGGAACTTCCGCCCAAAGGTTGCTATTTTATAAAAAAACTGTATAATGCTTTTTATCAGTGGAGAAAGGAGGCCAACCTCACCGATAGCGCTGTATTGATGGATTGATTCCCCCACCCTCATTCTGCAACTATATTTCCTGAATTCTCAGGAGGAGAATACTGTGAAACGCTCATATTATTTCATTGTGGCCGTATTGGTTTTCGCCAGCATGCTGCTGGCGTCCTGCGGTCCGACCCCCGCCACCCAGGCGCCCGCCGCGACAGCGACACCCGCGCCTGTGGCCACCACCGCTCCTGCCGGTCCGACGGCAACCACCGCCTGCGCTCCCAAAGGCAACGCGGGCATCCCCTTCCCCTCAGGCGGGAAGACCGTCACCATCGCCTTCTCTCAGGAACCCGATCTGGTTGACGCCCTCTTCAGTTCCATGTCCTACGCCGCCTGGACCGCCCAGATGACGCTGGTCGGCCTGGCCACCTGGGATTCCACCAACACCCTGGTGCCCCTGCTGGCCTCTGAAATCCCGTCCACGGCGAACGGTGATGTTTCGGCGGATGGCCTGACCATCACCTGGAAACTCAAGCCCTGCCTGTTCTGGTCGGACGGCCAGCCGCTCACCTCGGCGGATGTGAAGTTCACCTGGCAGGTCCTGGTCGACCCGGGCAACGCAGTTTACACCCGCGCCGGCTACGATCAGATCACCAGCGTCGACACCCCTGATCCCCAGACGGCTGTCCTGCACTTCAAGGCCCTCTATCCCGGATGGCAGACGCTCTTCACCTCCGGCCCGAATAACCAGGGCAACCTCCAGCCCATGCACATCCTCCAGGGCAAAACTGGCCTAGAGAAGGATCCCTTCATTCGCTGGCCGACCGTTGCCTCCGGACCCTGGCTGATCACGGACTGGGTCGCCGGCGATCATATGACCTTCCTGCCCAACCCGAACTACTTCGCTGGCCATCCCAAGCTGGACCAGATCCAGATCAAGTTTGTCCCCGACATGACCACAGAGTTTAACGCCCTGAAGACCGGCGATGTGGATTTCGGCCCGGACTTTTCCGAATCCGACATCCCCTCCCTGACCCCGCTCGAGCCTGCCATCCACACGCGTGTGGACGGTCTGGGTGACTTCGAGCACTATCTCTTTAACCTGGGCATCCAGGGCACCGGGCCTGGCCAGAGCGATGTGTCTGGACCGTGCCCGTTCCAGGACGTGAATGTGCGCAAGGCCATCATCCTGGGCATCGACCGCCAGACCATCGTCAACACCCTGCTGAACGGCAAGGACACCGTGCCCGCCTCGCTGTGGCCGAACTCCAGCTGGTACGACACCAATCTGCAGCCCTATCCCTATGATCCGGCCCAGGCCAACACCATCCTGGACACGGCCGGCTACAAGCAGGATACGCCCGGAGCCATCCGCCACGGTATGTGCGGCGGCAAGGACACCAAGCTGTCCTTCAACTTCGAGACCACGACCAAGCAGCTCCGTAAGGACGCGGCAGTGGCCGTGCAGGCCATGCTGGCCAAGATCGGCGTCGAGTTCAAGCCCACCTTCCAGCCTGCCGGCACGTTCTTCGGCAACTACGCCGCTGGCGCCGACATGGCCACCGGCAAGTTCGACATCGCTGGCTATACCACCGGCTTCTACCCGGATCCCTACACTGACAACTTCCTGTGCTCCTCGGTGGTTTCGAAGCAGAACCAGGGTGGTGATAACAACTACCACCTGTGCGATCCCAAGTTTGACACACTGATGAACGCAGTCAACGCCAGTGCCGACCCGGCCGCACGCAAGACCGCCATCGACGCCGTCCAGCAGTACATGTACGATAATTATCTGGTCATTCCCATGTACACGCGCTCCAACGTCATGGCCTATCAGGACCGCCTGATCCTCCCGCCCACCAGCGGGTTCAGCGGCATGTTGGCCGACACCTTCGACTGGGACGTCAAGAAGTAGTCGCAGGTTTTCACGGGGGATCAGGGGCAATGCCCCTGATCCCCTTCTCGCCCCCGCCCTCACCGGGCAGGAGGGTATCCCTTTATGTGGACTTATATCTCCCGGCGCGTCTTACAGGCATTATTAATTCTACTTATCATCACGGCAGTCTGCTTCCTGCTGACCCGCCTTTCTGCCGACCCGATGTCGCAATACGCCAACCGGCAGGGCATGACCGCCGCCGATCGGGCCCACATCGCCCACAGCCTGGGCCTGGACCAACCCGTCCCGGTGCAGTACGTGAAATGGTTGTGGCTGGCCCTGCACGGCAACCTGGGCGATTCGTTCTTCTCCCGCCAGCCTGTCGTGACCCTGATCAGCCAGCGCCTGCCTCTTACACTGGAGCTGATGTTCACCTCGGAAGTCTTCATTATCATCATTTCGCTGCTCCTGGGCATTGTCGCCGCGGTCAAGCAGTACTCCCTCCTGGACAATGTGATCACCTCCTTCTCCTTCATCGGCTATTCCATGCCGATCTTCTTCATCGCCTTGGGCCTCATGGATATCTTTGCCGTCCAGTTCAAGGCCTGGCATCTGCCATATCTGCCCACCGGGGCGGACATCTGGAATCCCCATGATCTGGGGGCACTCGCTTATCATATGGTCCTGCCGGTCTCCTGCCTGGTCATCATTCAGGTGGCCGGATATTCCCGCTTCCTGCGCTCCAGCATCCTGGAGGTGCTCGGCCTGGATTACGTGCGCACCGCCCGCGCCAAGGGCCTGGGGGAACGCACCACACTCATCCGGCATGCCCTGCGCAATGCCATGCTGCCCTTCATCACCATCATCGGCCTGGATATCCCCTTCCTGCTGGGAGGGGCCATCGTGACCGAGTCCATTTTCGCCTGGCCGGGGATGGGGCGCCTCTTCTGGGAATACGCCGAGCGCGGCGATTTTCCGGTCGTGAACGGCGTCCTGCTGATCGTCAGCTCCGCGGTGGTCTTCTTTACCATTATCGTGGACGTCCTGTACACCTTCGTAGACCCGCGCATCCGTTTGAGCTGATGGAGCATTTATGGCAACCGAAGCTGATCTGACGAAATTGGTTCCCGTCCTGCAACCCGAATCCACCTCGACGCTCAAGCCCCTGACTCCGGGCCAGTTGATCTGGCGGCGCTTCCGCAAGCACCGCATGGCCGTGATCGGTGCGGTCGGAACCATCATCATCGTGTTGTTCATCGTTCTCGGCTCGATCATCGTCCCTGAACAAGCTGCCAACAACGGGGATTTATACAATCGCCTGAAAGCCCCCACCATCACCCATTTCTTCGGTACCGACAGCAACGGACGCGACAATTTCGACCGCATCATCTACGGCGGGCAGATTTCCCTGATCATCGGCATCCTGGCCGTGTTCCTGGAGGTCTCCGTTGGCACGGTCCTGGGAGGCATCGCCGCCTTTTACGGTGGATGGGTGGATGCCGTGATCATGCGCTTCACCGAGGCGATGCTGTCGATCCCGCAGCTCTTCCTGCTCATCGTCCTGGCCAAGTTTTTAGGGAAAGATATCCCGACCTTGACTTTGTTCGGACGCACCTTCAGCGGGAGCGTCGGCATCGTGATCCTGGTGATCGGCCTGACCTCCTGGATGTACCTGGCCAGGATCGTGCGCTCGAACATGCTCTCGCTGCGCGAGATGGACTATATCTCGGCGGCCAAATCGCTGGGAGCCAGCACCACGCATATCTTTTTCGGCCACCTGGTGCCCAACACCCTGGGTATTATTGTGGTCTCGGCCACGCTCGGCCTGGCGAGCGCCATCCTCACCGAAGCCTACGTCTCCTTCCTGGGCCTGGGCGTGCAGCCCCCCACCTCCACCTGGGGCAATATGATGGGAGACGCCCAGTCGTTCATGTCGCAGGGCGCCTGGTGGATGTGGGTATTCCCCAGCGTGTTTATCGTGCTGATCATCCTGTGCGTCAACCTGATGGGCGACGGCCTGCGGGATGCTTTCGACCCGCACTCGACCCGCCACCTTTAAACCAGGCCCTTCCCCCAGCCTATTCATCAGCCCCGCAGCAGATCGTGTGGGGCTGATCTTTTCTACGAGGAAATGGCATGCCTGTTGACCTGTTCCGCTTTGATGAGCTGACCTGGCCCGAGGTCGCCGCACTGCCGCGCCAGACCCCGCTCGTCCTGCCGCTCGGTCATCCGGGAGGATCGCTCGACGAACTCCCTGCCCTGCTCCGGACCTCCGGTCCGCTCGGCGTATTGCCGGCCCTGCCTTTCGGCTGGAAGGGCAGCGGACTGGAAATTCCCCAGCCGGTCTTCAGCGCGGTCGTGCGCGCTCTGCTGGCAAACCTGCTCGAGGACGGATTCACAACCACCTTCCTATTGAAGCCTCCGGACGTGGAACTGGCGGCCGATCTCCCCAGCCTCGTGCTCGCCTCCACCGCTCCAGGTGCTCCCCCCCTGCCTGCAGATGGGGAGCAGGACAAGGTCGTGCTGCTCCCGATAGGTCACACCGAGCAGCACGGCTATCATGCCCCCCTGTCCACGGACTCGCTCATCATTCAGGCCATCGCCGCCGGAACGGCAGACGCCCTCCCGGACCGGACGGTTCGTCTGCCCACCATGCCCTACGGGGTCAGCACGCACCGGCGTTCCTTTGCGGGAACGTTCAATGTTGGTGGGCGCGCCTTCGAGGATTTCTGGCTGGCGGTCATCGATACGCTCGCCGGGCGCGGCTTCACCCGCTTCTACCTGATGGGCGGTCATGGAGGCAACTCGTCCTTCCTGACCAACGTCGTCAAATACGCCGGCGAGCGCCACCCGGCCATTTTCTGCGCCACCTCGTTCCTGTACCTGTCGGGACCTCAGGGCGTGGCCGCCCTGGAAAAGAGACGCCAGTCGGCGCGGGGCGGGATGGGCCACGCCTGCGAGCTGGAAACCTCCCTGGTGCTGGCCCTGCGCCCGGAGCTCGTCCACCTCGAACGGGCCGTGGATGAGATGGACTTTATCAGCACGCCTTCGTATTTCATGGACTGGATCGAGGGCGGGGCCCTGGTCGCCAACCCACCCTGGGAGGACGATACCCGCACCGGGGCCTACGGCGCACCCAGCCTGGGAACGGCGGAAAAAGGCAGATTCTGGCTGGAGGCGGCCATTGCCGAGAAGGCGAGCCACATCGCCGAAATCGATGAGCAGTACGCCCGGCGCCGCGCCCGCCGCCGCACTTAGCGCCGGACGGAAAGCTCCTCCGGCAGGCAGCAAAGAAGGCGCATCGGGGTCCGATCTTCAGTCGAAATAGGCGGGCAGCTCGGGATGTTCCACATGGACGAAAATATCCGCCAGCATTTTTTTACTGGTCCGCATGGTCGACAGGGAAGGCGGCTTGGCCCTGTCGAAGAAATCCACTGCCAGGATGTCGTCGCCTGGCCTCGGCCTGCCTCCCGTGATGGTGCACAGGAAGATCAGCTTGTAGACATGGTAGAACTGGAGCGGCGCATAGGGGGAAAAATTCTGGTCGTAGAGTCCGATCAACCTTTCCGCCTTGACCTTGAATCCGCTCTCTTCCCAGACCTCGCGTGCCACCATCTTGGAGGGCGAGACGCCGACATCTCCCCACCCGCCGGGCAGGGACCAGCCGCGGTCGGAGCCTTCCCTCACCAGGAGGATCCTTCCCTCCTGCAGCACCGCCCCGCGCACGTCGACCTTGGGGGTGGCATATCCGAGCTGGCTGCGGAAATCGTCCAGGATGGTCTCCTTGGGAATGCCGCTATGGGTGTGTACGATTTCGACGGCAATTTCCCGCATGCGCTGGTAACGATGGATGTCAAATAAATCGTTGGTATTGGCCAAGCCTGTCTGGCACAGGGCCTGGATCTCGCGCGCCCATTCCAGCCATTTAGGGGTATCCATTTCCATTCTTATTCCTTTCCACCTGAAGCGTGCGGGGAAGAACCGGCAACTTTTTTGGCGGCCTTCAGCTTTTCGATCGCTCTGAGGATCCGGCTGCGGCGCGTGGCCTCGCCCTTCCTGCCGAAGACCGGCACGACGTAGAAGGGGAGGTGCCTTCGTGCGCCTCCCCTTCCAGCATTTTCGATGACAGCTCTGAATGTCTTCATCGTACCCACAAAGTTTCACCCTTAAAAAAATAAATGGGATCCGCGCTTTCACCTGGATTCGATCGGCATCGAACTCAGCGCCCGGGCTGGTTCTTTGGCCAAGCGATTAATTCTCAAACCTGACCGCCACCGACAGCCCTCACCGCCGCGGCCAGTCCAGCAGCACCACTTCCGCCAGCAGCCGGGCATTGGCATTCTTCTCCAGGCGTTCGACGGCTCCCTCCAGATCCACAACCAGGCGGTGCGCCTCCCGGAGAGTCAGGCGCACCGCCTGCTCGCCGATCTCCTCGGAGCAATCCACATTGATCATCGGCCCCTCAGAGCCAGCCACCCGCAACAGGACGTCCCGCCAGAAGGACAGCCAGAGCAGGAGCACGTTTCGGAAGGTCTCTTTATCCTTCGCCAGGGCTTCGGCATAGGCGAAGCGTTCGCGACGACCGGAGCGCAGCAGTTTCGGAAGGTCATCCAGGCGCTCGCGCCGGAAGTCCAAAGCCTCGGGGTGCTCCATCAGGGCGCGGGCGTAGCCGGGCCGACCCCCGCACACGTGCGCCAGCAGACGAGAGGTGGACGGGTCTGCCCCCAGGGCGGTCAAATAAGACTCCAGCCTCTCCACCGGCAGCGGGCGCAGGCGCAGCACCTCGCAGCGCGAGACGATCGTGGGGAGCAGCTGCTCGGCATTGTCGGCCGTTAGGATCAGGACAACATAGGAGGGAGCCTCTTCAAGGGTTTTGAGCAGGGCATTGGCAGCATTGGGGTTGGCTTCCTGGAAACGTAAAAAGAGCGCCACCCGATAGGCACCCTGATACGGTTTGAGCGACAGGCTGTGCTGGACCTGGCGGATCTGCTCCACCTTGAGCACGCCGCCCTCCGTCTCGGATTGCACAACCGCCAGGTCCGGGTAGTTCATGGCCTCGATCTGCCGGCAGGTTTTGCATTCCCGGCACGGTTCCCCAGGGACCGGCGCGGCCGGGCAGTTCAGAGCCTGGGCGAAGCGCAGGGCCAGGGTGCGTCGGCCGAGACCTGACGGCCCGGTGAAGAGGTAGGCATGGCGGACCTGGCCGTGGAGCAGATGCTGTTTCAGCATTTCCACCGCCCATTCATGGCCCAGAACGCCCCAATTCAACTCCATCTGGCAGTTTCCTTTATCCCTCGCCGGCTCGCAGGCGTAGATACGAGGCGTATCTCTCGGGATGGACCCGGCCGGCTTCCACCGCGGCGCGGATGGCACAACCCGGTTCACTCTGGTGGCTGCAGTTGCTGAACTGGCAGGAAGCGACCAGCGGAGCCAGCTCGGGGAAGTAAGCATCCAGTTCTTCCGGCTGCGTATCCCACAGGGCCAGCGAGCGCAGGCCGGGGGTATCCGCCACAAAGCCGCCCCCCTCCAGCGCAAAGAGCTGACGCACGCTGGTGGTATGGCGGCCCTTCTTGAACGCCTGGCTGACCTCCCGCACGGCCAGACCCAGCCCCGGCTGAACGGCATTCAGCAGGCTGGATTTTCCCACGCCCGAGGGCCCCGCCAGCGCGGTCACCCTCCCCGTCAGCCGGTCGCGCAGCTCCGCCACGCCCACACCGGTCCGGGCGCAGGCATAAAGCACCGGGTAGCCGAGGGCCGGGTAGAACCCGAACAGGGCTTCGGCGCGGGCCTGGCCGACCAGGTCGATCTTGTTGGCCACGATCAGGCTGGGCAGACGCTGTTTCTCGGCGATGACCAGGAAGCGGTCCAGCATGCGCAGGTGAGGGGCGGGATCCGCACAGGCAAAGACAAACACCGCCTGGTCCGGGTTGGCCAGGATGACCTGCTGGTAGACGCCCTGTGGACGCGGGTCCAGGCGGACGAGCGCCGTGCGGCGCGGCTCGACATTCTCGATACTCCCGGTCCCATCCGGGAGCCGCGTTAAACTCACCCGGTCGCCGACGGCGGCGATGTCGCCCAGGCGCGGACCTTGCTTGAGACGGCCGCGCAGCTGACAGGTCAGCAGGCCGTTATCGGTCTGGACACGGAAGAAGCCCGATTGGGCCCGGACGATCAAACCCGGTTCGGCAGGATTTTGCGGCATCGTTTCGTCCGCTAGGGCGTTGGGGTGGGGGTCGGTGTCTGGGCGATGATGCCGAAGGTCGATTCCCACGGGTAGGTCGACTGCGGCTTGCCGTAGAAATAGATCTCCATGACGCGCCGCAGGATGGGGGCCGCCCAGGTCGCTCCTTCGCCCTGGTTGTCGACCACGACCACCACGGCGATGTCGGGCTTGCCAGGAATGTTCGCCAGGCTGTAGCCGGCAAACCAGGCATGCGGGTTGGCGACCCCGCTTTCGGCGGTGCCGGTCTTGGCCGCCACCGGGATCGAGAACGCGCCCAGGGTGTAGTACCCGGTGCCCTTCGGATTGACCGCCACCTGGCGCATCGCGTCCTGAATGACCTTCAGGTTATCCGCGGTGACCGGCAGTGTCCCGTTCGGCTCCGGCTTGAACACATTAATGGCGTCCCCGGAAGCCGGCTGGATACTTTCGACCAGCTGGGGCTTGTAGAGCGTGCCGCCGTTGCCGATGGCCGCGATGAAGTCCGCCACCTGGAGCGGGTTGACCTGCGTGTCTCCCTGGCCGATGGCCAGGCTGGTGGCATTCAGGCCGTCGCTCGGGACGGGGATGTTTCCGGGCTCCTCTTCGATGCCGATCCCGGTGGGCTTGCCCAGGCCAAAGGCGCCCGCCATATCCGAGATCGCCGTGGTCTTGCCCGCGTTGTAGAGGGTAAAGCCGATATGGTAGAACCAGGGGTCACAGGAGCGCATCAGGCCCTCCGGCAGGGTCAGGAGGCCGCTCGGGAGGGTGGAGCTGGAGGCGCATTTTTTACCCGGGTTGTTCTGCATATAGGTCTGGCAATCGCTCCAGGTCCAGTCGTACAGGGTATGGCCGGGAATTTCGGTGTACGTGTACTGGCAGTCCCAGGTGCTCTCGGGAGTGAACAGGCCGCTTTCCAGGGCCGCCGAGATGGTGACGATCTTGAAGACCGAGCCGAGCGGGATCTTGCTCTGCGTGGCCCGGTTCAAAAGCGGCTGGTCAGGGCTGGCGAGCACATTGAGGAGGTTTCCATTGTTGGGGGTATTGTTCGAGTCGAACAGGTTGGCGTCCAGTCCCGGCGAGGAGACCATGGCGAGAACCCGCCCGGTATCGCGCTCCAGGACCACGATCGCACCCGGCAGGCCGTCCATGGCCAGCTGGGACTGCTGCTGCAGGTTCTTGTCGATCGTCAGGGTGATGGAATCGGCCGCCTGGCCGTCCACCTGGGCGATGGGATTGCCGACCACCTTCCCGCTCGCATCCACGACGTACAGGGTCGCGGCATCCCGCCCGGCCAGGTACTGCTCACCCCACTGCTCGATCCCGATCTGCCCAACCCGCTGGCCAAGGCTGTAGCCACTTCGCAGATATTGACTCAATTTTTCCCTCGGGATGGGTTGGGTGTATCCGATAGCCTGAGAGGGCATGCTGGCAAAGCGGGAGGTGTAAGCAGTCATCTTCAAACCGCTGTAGGCGGAGAGCACTCCGATCCGGGCGTCGACATCCGCTTTGCTGGCCTCGCCGATCGGCACGTACTGGCCATTATTGTTATAGCTGTCATATTCACTGCGGATGTCGGCCACGCTGACGCCGGTCAGCCGCCACAGCTCGATGAACAGGTCCTTCTCCTTGTCGGACGGGATCTGCCCGGCAACCACGCCCAGCTCCACGGCGTCCGACTGGGTGACCACGGCATTGCCACTGCTGTCATAGATGTCCCCGCGCGCCGGGGGCAGACGGTCGGAAACCAGTTTGCCCCCATCGGTCAGCTCAGGCAGGATTAAATTATCGTGCCACTGCACTCGCCAGGCGCCGTTCTCCAGGCTGAGATTTGCCACGACGCCGTCCCGCTGGATATCGCCGAACAGAGCGGTGTGGTAGGTGATATGGAAGGCGACCTGGGCCGAGTCTGGGTTCGTCAGCACTGATTGGATCGCATACTCCATCTTGTTGACGCTCATGGCGTCCAGGTCATCCTGGTAGCGCGTGGTGAAGTCGTCGACCGTCAGCTGGCCCTGGCTGGCCGAGGACAGCATGGCGTACATGGCGCTATAGTCTTCGACCATGAAGGCATCCAGATAGGCGCCCATGAATGCCTGGGCATCCGGCGCGGGCGTGAAAGCCGCCGTGATCGGGAACGGGGTAGGGGAGCCCGCCACGCGCCCACACGCGGCCAGGAAGGCCAGGATGAGCAGGATGCGGAAGGGGCGCAGGAATTTCATGAAGGTCCTTTTCTGTTCAGCCGATGGCTTCGCCGCGCAAAACGGCGGAGCTGATCGGACACCGGTAATGGAGAGCCGCCTGGCAGGCTGCCGGTACGTCGGAGGGGGGAGCCACCTCCAGCGTCCGCAAAGTCCGCACCAGGTGGCAGAGGGGGAGGCCCATCACGCTGGCATAGCAGCCGCGCAATTTTCTTACCGGGTGGAAGCCCGGGTGCTGAATGGCGTAGGCGCCGGCTTTATCCAGCGGGTCCCGGCTGGCGACGTAGGACTCGATCTCTTTCTGCCGGTAGGCGCGCATCGGCACATCCGTGACGCACAGATCCGTGACCATCTTCCCATCCGAAGAGCGCAGCACCGCCAGCCCGGTTGCGACCTGATGGGTGCGCCCGCGCAACCGGCGCAGCATCTCCGCCGCCTCGCCTTCGGAACGGGGCTTGCCCAGGATGTCGCCATCCACCACCACGGCGGTATCCGCGGCCAGGACGAGCGGGCTTTCGGCAACGCGTCCCGCGCTGGCGCGCGCCTTGGACCGGGCCAGCCGCAGCACATACTCCCCGGGCGCCTCGCCCGGGAGCTGGCTCTCATCCAGATCGGCCGGACGGATGTCGAAATCCCAGCCGGTGAGCCCCAGCAGTTCCCTGCGGCGGGGCGAGTTGGATGCCAGGACCAGCACGGGGTCAGCCTTCACGCAGGTGATTCTAACATAATTGGACTGGCGGGTTCTCACCCCCCGATGTAAAATCACGCTGTCTAGACCTGCCCGGGTCGCGCAGGACATCCCCTCCCGGGTCAAGGTCCAGCGGACTTTGAGGATCCCCAGGAGGCAATCGTGAAGGAGCTTAAAGAGCGGATTGAACGGGATGGCCGGAACCTCGGCAACGGCATCTTAAAAGTGGACGGATTCATCAACCACCAGGTGGATCCGGCCCTGATGGACGAGTGCGGGCGCACTCTGGCGGAACGTTTCGCCTCTGTCGGCGCGACCAAGGTCCTGACCGCCGAGATCTCCGGCATCGCCCCCGCCCTAACCACGGCCCGCTACCTGGGGCTGCCGGTGGTCTACGCCCGCAAGTCCAAACCGATCACCATGCCGGACCAGGTCTTCCTGACCCTGGCGCCTTCCCATACCAAGGGCCGCATGGTGGAGCTGATCATCTCGCCGGAATACCTGGCGGGCGGGGAGAAGGTTCTGATCATCGACGACTTCCTGGCCAGCGGGGCGACCATCCTGGGCCTGGTCCGGCTGGCGCAAACGGCCGGGGCGGTCATCGTCGGCGTCGGAACGCTGATCGAGAAAACCTTCGAAGGCGGGCGCACCGCCCTCCAAGGGCTGGGCGTGCCGGTCCGCTCGCTGGTGAGCATCACATCGATGGAGGACGGCCAGATCCAGTTCGGCGACTGCGAATGAACCGTCTCTCCCCTCCGGCGATCTCGCACCCGGATCTTTCCGGATCGGTCGGAGGCTTGCCCACATGAGCTTTGCCATTCCTGCCACGCACCTGCGCGAGACGGATACCCTGCTGGCCTTTTACCATCCCAAACCGGCCTATCCTTTCCACGTGGTTATCCTCCCGAAGAAGGATATCCGTTCCTTCGCGGAGCTGGACCCGTCCGACCCCTTCCTGGCGGACCTGGTCACGACGGTCCAGAGCCTGATGGAGGAATATCACCTCTCCGGTTACCGGGTGATCGTCAACGCCGGGAACAACCAGGAATTCCCGCATCTGCATTTCCATCTCATTTCCGAGACAGGGTGACTTGACCTCGCCCCTGCGAGAAAAAAGAACCCATGCCATCTTCAATTGCCATCCTCGACTTCGGTTCCCAATATGCCCAGCTGATCGCCCGGCGCGTGCGCGAAGCGCAGGTCTACTGCGAGCTCTTTCCCTGGGATGCACCCGTCCGGCAGGTGCTGGATCTGAAACCGAAGGGCTTCATCCTCTCCGGCGGGCCGGCCTCGGTCTACGCCGAGGGCGCTCCCACCCTTCCGCCTTACGTGCTGGACTCCGGCCTGCCCGTGCTCGGCCTGTGCTACGGCATGCAGCTGCTGACCCACGTCCTCGGCGGGCAGGTGGACCCCTCTCCCGAGCGGGAATACGGTCCGGCCACCATCGAGCCCCTCGTTCCCGGCACCATGCTGGATGCGATTTCCGCGGTCTGGATGTCCCACGGCGACCGCATCACCCGCCTGCCTGAAGGCTTCGTCGCTCTGGCCCGCTCGGCGAACAGCCCGATTGCCGCCATGGGTGATTTCACGCGTAAATACTTCGCCGTCCAGTTCCACCCGGAAGTCAATCACACCCCCAACGGGGCGGCGCTGCTCCGGCATTTTGCGATCGAGATCTGCGGATGCACCCCGGATTGGACGCCCGGGTCGATCATCGAACAGAGTCTGCGGCGCATCCGGGAGCAGGTCGGAGGGGACCGCGTCCTGGCGGCGGTGAGCGGCGGGGTGGACTCGACCGTCGCCGCCGCGCTGGTGCATCGGGCGGTCGGCGACCAGCTCGTCGCCGTCTTCGTGGACACCGGCCTGCTGCGTCAGGGTGAGCCGGCGCAGGTCGTCGCGGCTTTTCACGATCAGCTCGGCGGAGCCGAGCTGATCGCGGTGGACGCCTCCGGGGAGTTCCTGAAGGCGCTGAAAGGGGTCAGCGAGCCTGAGCAGAAGCGCAGGATCGTCGGCGAAAGATTCATCCGGATCTTCGAGGGCGAGGCCCAAAAGCTCGGGCAGGTCCCCTGGCTGGTGCAGGGGACGATCTACCCGGACGTGGTCGAGTCGAGCGCCCCCGACCGGAACAAGGCGGCACGTATCAAATCGCACCACAACGTCGCTGGTCTGCCGCAGGACATGCACTTCAGCCTGGTCGAACCGCTGCGCTACCTCTTCAAGGACGAGGTGCGGGCGGTGGGCGAAGCCCTCGGCTTGCCCGCTTCGCTGATCTGGCGTCAGCCCTTTCCCGGTCCGGGCCTGACCGTGCGCTGCCTGGGTGAGGTCACGCCTGATCGGGTGGCACGCCTGCAGGCTGCGGATGCCATCCTGACCCAGGAGCTCGCCGCAGCCGGTTTCCTCGGCAAGGGAGGCCTCACCGCTCAGGCCTTCGTGGTCCTGCTCGGGGTCCGGACGGTGGGCGTGATGGGGGACGAGCGCACCTATCAGGAAGCCGCGGCGATCCGGGCCGTGGTCACCGACGATTTCATGACCGCGGATTGGGCGCATCTGCCGTACGAACTGCTGGCCAGGGTGGCCAACCGCATCGTCAACGAGGTGCACGGAATCAATAGAGTAGTGTATGATATTACCAGCAAGCCGCCGGCCACGATCGAATGGGAATAAGCTTGGCAGCACTTTTCATCTGATGGAGATCAAGAAACCATGGACCACCAAATTCAACCCCGCCACCCGTTCCCGGCCTCCCCAATTCATCCCTTTGCAGCCCTGGCAACCATTGTTCTGGACAATATTTTTGCCATACCCGAACTTGCCGGCCCGGAGCTTTGGATATTCACCGTGCCCTTGATCGGTGGAATTTGCCTTCTCACGACGACCATGGTCCAGCATTACCTGTCAAAAGACAGCTGGGGTGAATCCATTGCCAAAGGGCTGGTCATGGGGATCATTGCTGGCGTGCCGATCTCCGTGACCGGTACTGCCGTCGGGGGTATCCTGCTGGGCTGGGCCGGGCTGCACGAGTGGGTCCGGCTGCCGGCGCCGAAAGTCCCGCCGCCTGTTGACGATCAGGAGATCGTGGATGCGGAAGTTAAGGAGGTGAAGAATCCTCCCAACCCCTGATGCCCCCTGCCCTAAAGCGGGGACCTAAAGAAACCCTGGGCAACTTTGGACAGGTTCAAAGGCTCTACTCCCCCTGGAGGAGAACCATGCGACCTGAAGCGCCCTAACGCAATTCAGCCCTTCCATGTTTTTGGAATGAGACCATGCGGGTTTACCACTGGAGCGATCGATCTGCGCCTGGTCAGACCGCCCCACAGCTCTGTAGGGATGCGCGTGGACGATGCGTAAAGTTACTGCTTTCTTGCTCCTGTTCCTGCTCTTCAGCCTTTGGGGGGCGGTTCCGCCTGCCCGCGCCCAAACGGAAGTGCCCCCGGCGGGGCAGGCGGCGCAAGCGGTTCTCTATGCACTGGATTCCTCCGCCTTTCCGTCCATGACCGCCCTTCTGGATGTGTACGACGCGAACGGCGGTTTCGTTTCCGGACTGAAGCCGGATGCGGTCACGCTGCGCGAAGACAGCAGCACGCGTCCGCTGGCAACCCTGGAAGAGCTCCACCCAGGGACCCAGTTCGTACTGGCCTTCAATCTGGGTCCGGCGCTGGCCATGCGCGATATCAATGGCATCAGCCGGATGGACAAAATCCTGCGCTCGCTCCAGGACTGGGCTGCAATCCGCCCGGCCGGTGCCGCCGACGACATGAGCCTGGTGGCCAACGGCGGAACGACCGCTTCCCACCTGCAGGGCAGTCAAGCACTCCTGGACGCCCTCACCGCCTTCAAGCCCGATTTGCGCAATCTCAACCCGACGCTGGACACGCTTTCGAACGCCCTCGACGTGAGTTCCGAACCGGCCGCCCAGCCTGGCATGAAACGCGCCGTCCTGTTCATCAGCTCCCTGCCGGATGATCCGGCCATCCCAACCTTGCAGAACCTGACGGACCGCGCCGTACAGCTGCAGATCCATGTTTCGGTGTGGATCGTGGCCTCGTCCGCTTTTTTCACCACCAGCGGTGCGACCGCTCTCAAGGACCTGGCGATCAAAACCGGCGGGGACTACACCTTGTTTTCCGGCGAGCAGCCTCTGCCCAGCCCGGAGACTTACCTGGGCCCGCTGCGCCACACGTATCGGTTGACCTATCTGTCAGGGATCACCACCTCGGGCAGCCATACCCTGTCGGTCCTCGCCAACCTGGCCGGCCAGGAGGCGACCTCCAGCGTGCTGACCTGGAATATGAATGTCCAGCCTCCGAACCCGATCCTGGTCTCGCCCCCGGAAGAGATCGTGCGTCAGGAACCGGATGCCAGCACCACCAGCCCATCCGCATTGCTGCCCAAAGCGCAACCGCTGGGGATCATCATCGAGTTCCCTGACAATCACCCGCGTGCGCTGGTGCAGACCACGCTGCTGGTCGACGGCAAGGTGGCGGCGGCGAACACGGTCAAACCTTTCGACCAGTTCATCTGGGATCTAAGCGGGTACACTTCCAGCGGCCAACATTCGCTTCAGGTGATGGCGGTGGACAGTCTGGGGTTGAGCAAGACCAGCCTGAGTGTGCCGGTGACGATCACCGTTGTCCAGCCGCGCCGGGGTCTGACCGCTTACCTGTCCCGCAACAGCCTGTGGGTGGCCTTCGGGGCAGTGCTCCTGGCCGGAATCGTGCTGGGGGCGACCCTGGGCTGGAGCCGCGTCCGCCGCCGGTCCGGCACTCCCGGCCGCAGATCCAGGAAGGATCCGCTCACGCAGCCTGTGAAAATCGAAGAAAGCAAAGCCGGACTGCGACCGCCGTGGACCGGCCGGGAGAGAAACTCTCCGGCCTACCTGGTCCGCCTGAAGGACGACGGCCAGGCATTGACGGCTCCGCCCATTTCCATCCCCCCCGGAGAAATGACCTTCGGCACGGATCCGACCCGGGCGACCCATGTGGTCGACGACCCCTCCGTCTCTCCCCTGCACGCCCGCCTGACCCGTCTCCCCGACGGTGGCTATCAGCTCGCCGACGAGAAATCGACCGCCGGGACCTGGGTCAACTATGAGCAGCTCCTGGAACCCCGGCGCCTGAAACACGGCGACGTCATCCATCTGGGGCGGATATCCTACCGCTTCATGCTGCGCAAACCGCCTGAGGCGGAACAACCGCACCTGTCCCCTCTCCAGCCATGATCCGCATTTCCCGTGCACACCTGCAAGTGGCCGCCCTGACCCATCCCGGCCTGGGCGGCCGGCAGAACGAGGATCGTTTTGCCGTTTCCTCCTACCGGCTGAGCCAGGCCAATCCATCCCCGTCCGTCTTTGCCGTTCTGTCCGACGGCATCGGCGGCCATCGCGCCGGAGAGGTGGCGGCGGAGATCGCCGTGGAAAACATCAGCCGGATGGTGGAACAGAGCGACGCCGGCGAACCCCTGGAAATCCTCAACCATGCCATCCGGGCGACCAGCGAGCTGATCGCCGCCAAAGGGAAAGACGACACCCAGCGACTGGGCATGGGCACAACCTGCGCCTGCGCCTGGGTCATTGGCAACCAACTGTTCACCGCTTCGGTCGGGGATTCCCGCATCTATCTCCTGCGCGGCGAACAGATTCACCAACTGACCGTTGACCACACCTGGGTCCAGGAAGCCGTGGATAAGGGCATCCTTGCAGCCGACCAGGCCCGTGCCCACCCCAACATGCACATCATCCGGCGCTACCTGGGTTCAGCGGAGCCGCCCCAGGCTGACCTGCGCATGCGCCTCGCCAAGGATGAGACCGATACCCAATCCCGCTCCCACCAGGGGCTGCGGCTGGTTCCGGGGGATGTCCTGCTGCTGTGCACGGACGGACTGACCGATCTGGTGGCGGCGGATGAGATTTGGGAGGCCGTGCATGCCACGCCTTCCGCCGGCAGTCTGGCAAAGCCGGGTCTGCCGTCGGCGGCGCAAGCCTTGGTGGACCTGGCGACCTCCCGCGGCGGCCCGGATAACATCACCGTGGTGCTGCTGGCTGTGCCGGCCCATCCTGCATCCAAAAAGAGGTGGAAATCCTGGCGCTGGGTAGTGGCTGCCCTGCTCGGGTTCTGCCTGGTCCTGGTGATACTGCTGGGGCTGGCGATCGTGGCCTTTCATTTCCCCCTGCCCTAAGGGAAAGGGCGGTCACACCCTTTCCACAGGCGCAGCGTAGACCCATCGTGGAGGCGCATATGACCGAAGCAAAACACGCCCGGAGGATCCCCTGGATTCTGTGGCCGTTCTGGGCCCTTTGGAAATTGATCGCCGGCATCGTGACCGCGACCGGACGGCTGGTCGCCGTCATCCTGGGTCTGGTGTTCCTCATCGTCGGGGTGGTGCTGACCGCCACGGTCGTCGGCGCGGTTGTCGGCATCCCCTTCCTGATTTTCGGATTCCTGCTGACGCTGCGGGGATTGTTCTAAGCCGATCCAGCGGCAGTCCTCGGGGGTAGTTCCAGGGGAGGATTCGTTTTATCGCCGCAGGTCTTTCCCAAAACCGTTAAAATTAGCCCTGACCTCCCCAGGGTGCCCTAGCCATATTTCCAGGTCGACTCAGTCCATTCGGGCGAGGCGCGATGCCCACGGGCCGTTTATACTAAGCACACGGAAAGCAAATCCTACTGATGATCGACCGAAGGAGTGAAACATGGCAAAGAACGTACTGGTAGAACTTTCGGAGGCCCTGGCGAATGCCGCCGAGCAGGCCGGCGGGGCGACCGTCCTGGTGAACGCCCGCCGCCGCCTGCCGGGCAGCGGGATCGTCTATGCCGCCGATTTGATCCTTACTGCGGACCATATTGTGGAACGGGACGAGGACATCACGGTCCTGCTGGCCGATGGGACCGACATTCCAGCGAAATTGGCCGGGAGAGATCCTGGAAGCGACCTGGCTTTGCTGCGGCTCGAACATGCCGCCGCAGCGATCGCGGCACCCGCCAGCGAAGCAGCCCGCGTCGGGCAGCTTGCCCTGGTCCTGGGCCGGCCGGGCAGCGAGGGGCTTCAGGCCAGCCTGGGCGTGGTCAGTGCCATCGGGGGCCCGGTCCGCACCGGGCGGGGCGGCATGCTCGAGCGGTACATCCGCACGGATGCCATCTCCTACCCGGGCTTCTCGGGTGGCCCGCTGGTGGACGCCTCGGGCAAAGTGCTGGGGATCAACACCTCCGGATTGGCGCGCGGAATGCCCCTCACCATCCCGGCCGACCTGGCCTGGCAGGTGGCGGGCTCCCTCGCCGCGCACGGCCATGTCCTGCGCGGGTACCTCGGCATCCGCAGCCAGCCGGTGGAAATCCCGGCCGCGGGCCAAAAGGCCCTGAAACGGGAGCAGGCCATCGGCCTGTTGATCGTCGGCGTGGAAGCAGACAGCCCGGCCTCCAGCGGAGACCTGATGGTCGGTGATATTCTGGTGGGAGTTGCCGGAGCCCCGGTGACCGACCACGACGAGTTGTATTCCCACCTGAGCGCGGAATGGATCGGGAAGGCCACGCCCATCGAGCTTCTGCGAGCTGGTCTGCCTAAGGTGGTCAATGTCACCGTCGGAGAGCGAAAGCTGTAGGTGCTGGATGCAGAATTTTTTGAAATTCTCGGTAACCCTGCGGGAGGCTTTGGATGAACTTGTCCAGAGCCTCCAATCCAGCCTGGTGGTCGTGCGCGGCCATCGTTTCGGGGCCGGGGCCGGCATTATCTGGGATTCCAGCGGCCTGATCCTGACCAACCAGCATGTGGTCGGGGAAGACCCCCCCGTGGTATTGCTCCCCGACAACCGCGAGGTGGAGGCGCGCCTGGTGGCGCAGGATGCGCAGGTCGACCTGGCCCTCCTGGCAGTCCAGGCCCCGGACCTGACTGCGGTACGTCCCGCCCCCTCCCTGCCCCGTGTGGGCGAGATGGTCTTCGCCTTTGGTCATCCGTGGGGCCAGCGCGGCTATGTCACCAGCGGCATCGTCAGCGCCGTGGGGGCGCCACGGACCGCTGGTTCGCAACACAGCCTGATGGTCATCCGCACCGACGCACCGCTCGCCCCGGGAAATTCTGGGGGGCCCCTGGTTAACGGGGCAGGAGAAGTGGTCGGCATCAACGCCATGATCGTCGGAGGCGATCAGAGCATTGCCATCCCCGTCTCCGTGGCGCATACGTTCGTGCAGAACGCCCTTGCCCATCCTGGCTCGGCGCGCCCGCCGGATCGGCCGGACCTGCAGGGGGTTCTTTGATCCGCATCGGGGTGGTCACACCCAACCCGGCCCTGCGCATCGGCCTGCGGGAGATCCTGAGCACCCGTCCCGACCTTGAGCTGGTCGGCGAGGCCGCAACCCTGGAGGAGTGGGATGCCGCCCGGGATGAAGTGGACGTGCTGGTGCTGGCGGCGATCCCGGCCTCCGGCTGGCAGGTCAGCCTGCCCGAGACGGCCGTGCTGCTCCTGACGGAGGGCGGTGAGGAGGCCCGCTTGCTGGCGGGCAGGATATCCCGTCCAGGAGGGATGCTCCCCTTGAATGCCTCGGAAACCGAAATCCTGGCTGCGATCACCGCCCTGAGCGAGGGCCTGTGGGTCGGTGCGCCCGGGTTGATGAGCGCACTGCTCAGACGACCCGCCCCGGTCGGATTGTCCGGACCGGATATCGGCTCCGAAACGGTGACGCAGCGCGAAATGGACGTCCTGCAATGCATCGCCCAGGGACTCGCCAACAAACAGATCGCCGTGAACCTGGGAATCAGCGAGCACACGGTGAAATTTCACCTCTCGTCCCTGTATGCCAAACTGGGGGCGACCAATCGGACGGAAGCCGTACGCATTGGCATGCAGCGCGGCATGGTTGTTCTCTGATATCAGTTTAACGCGGGGGAATTTCGATTTCGGCGTGCGGGAGGGCGAAGGTCCTTCGGCAGGGCCGCTAAAACCGCTGAATGGCGTAGCCGAGGATGGACACCACCAGCAGAACGGTGAGGCCCAGACAGATCACCCCGAGCAGCCACGGCCCGAAAACACCTGCGATCATCCCCAGGAGAACAACGGATGTCAAGGCGAGCATCGCCCGTGTGACTTCCCGGCCGCCTCCCTGCAGAGGGCCTCGGCCGGAGGTCCATAGCCCCCACCCCAGGGTCACGCAAAGCAGGCTGGCGGCCAGGACGCCGGCAAAGATCTCGGAGCCGGTCAGTTCCGGCAGGTCCACCCAAAGGATACCGCAGGTCGCATCCTGATCCGTGGCACCGTAGACGGGGGACACATAGACCTCGGCCAGGGTCAGGTACCCGAAGACGACATCCTGCGAAGTCACGGTCCATTGCAGCCGCTTGGTTTCACCCGCAGTGAAGGTCGGGGTGGTGTTGATCGTCCTGAATAATCCCGGCGAACTGATCTCGGTCATGATCTGGGGCGAGACGGTCCGGTTGGCCGGATTGGTATAGGTAACGCTCACCTGGCCCTGCTCACCGGTCGTCAGGACAAACGGGCAGTTTAAAGTGGTCAGAGTCTTTTCCGCCTGCACGTAGTCGAAATAGAAGAACGCTTCAAGCCGGGCCCAGGAGAGCAAGGCGAAGAAGAGCGTTCCGGCAAGGATCCCGAAGGAGAAGAAGGCGATACCCAGGGAACGGGTCAGTTTAGAAGGATGGTTCACAGGTCCCGTCCAACTCTGCATCATGACGCATAGTTATTATAACTGTCGTTGGCGGTCGCCCGGATCCTTTCTCACATCAAGGATGATCATCCCGGGGACTGCCGGAGGCACCCATTCTTCCAGAAGAGCTGGCCAGCATTCCCGGAAACAGCAAAGGCTCTTCGAAATCCATCGAAGAGCCTGCTGTGAAGCCTTGGGTGAAGGGGCGTTTTTTGGAAGGTCGATCAGTTGGACTTCGGGGTGGAGGCGCTCTGGATGAGCAGGCTGGCCGGCTCCTTGAGCAGGAAGGAAAGGATCAGGCTGAGCACCATCAATCCGATCATCCCGATCAGGGAGGGGGTCATCGAGCCGGTGACGGGAGATTTCAAGCTGTCCATGGCGATGATGAAGATGATCCCCGAGATCTGACCCATCAGGATGGCAAGGCCATTGGAGGTGCCTTCCGGCGTCGGATAGGTGATTTCGGCTGCATACTGGAATCCGATCGGTCCTGCACTGAGCAGGAAGAAGCCTAGCAAAACCGAGGAGACCAGCATCAGCCAGTAGCTGGTGGCAAAGGTGATGCCGACCAGCCCGACCGTCGCACCGGCCAGGGCCAGGACGACGAACGGCGTTCTCCTGCGAAGGCGGTCCGAAAAAGTGGGAATGACCAGGGCGCCCAGGATGCCGCCAACGATCATCAGACCGCCGGCGACCCCCGCCTGGTCACTGGTGAAGCCGCGCGGGCTGAGGATCTCTTCGATCCAGGTCGTCACCGCGTTGAACACCCCCAGTCCCACGAAGAAGATGACCAGCAGCAGGATGAAGTCCCTCATGCGGAAAATCTTCCGCAGGCCATCCATGACCAGGCTGCGCACTTCCATTTCCGGCGGACAGGGAGGGGTCGCCGGGCGTTCGCGGACCAATACGAAAAACAGAATGGCCGCGATCACGGAAGCGATCCCGTAGATGACCAGCGTACCGGCGATCCCGCTGTGCTGAACCACGAAGGGAGTCAGGGCCAGACCCAGGAAGATGCCCAGGTAAATGGCCAGCGAGCCCAGCCCGGTCGCGGTCGCCCGATCCTTCACCGGGAACCAGCGCGCCGCCACCGTGGTCACGGCATTAAGGATGAACGGCTGTCCGACGGCGATCCCGATCTGCGCAACCAGCACCAGGGTGTAGTTGGCCCCCCAGACCCCGCGCAGAATGCCGAAGAGCCCCGTCAAGGCAGCCCCGATGCCGACCCCGACCCGGATCCCGTAGGTGTCGATCGCCCAGGAAGCGGGAAAGGAGAAGATGATAAAAACGACCATGAAGACCAGGGAGAGGAGACCGATGCTCAAGTCGGAAACATTGTAAAACTTGGTGGCATCCCCGGTGATCGAGGCGAAGGTGATCCAGAGCATCTGGTTGACCAGCACGATCAGCATGAATGCCAGGAGTACCACCCAGCGGTACCCATACACTTTGATCTTATCCTGTTCCATCGGCGATGACCTCCAACAAAAGGATAGTGGCCGGGTCCACACCGCCCGGCCCGTCATTCAAGCTTACAAACCCCTAATCCGGGGGTGAGTTGCTGTCTTCCTGCAATCCGCAAAGTAGATCCATGGTCAAGTTCCGGGCCGATTCGTGGAGAGCTTCAATCCGGATCGTCCGGCTGATCCGGCTTTTCTATCCGCTGGTCGGGATCCAATCCTTGCACATCGGTGTCCCCCCATTTGCTGTTGACGGAAGTGGCGAAGATCATGGCATTGATATAGTCCGAATGGTCCACGGCTTGCCGCAGGACGGCCTTCCTGCGGGCGGCCACATTCTCTTCCGGAGTGCGCTCACTGACTGTGACCGCCAGGACCTTGACCGAATGGAGGTCCCCCGCCGCGTACGGCAGGACCTCTCCAGCCGTGTGCCCGATCAGTGTTCTGGCGAGCGGCGTCCCTTCTCCGAGGAAGCCTGCGGTAAAATCGGCCTGTCCGTCCTCGACGAGCGTGAATGCCAGGCGTTCGCTTTTTCCGGAACGGCTGATGAGCTCCACATCCACCTGTGTGCCGTTTCTGATTGGGATCCGTGTGGGTTCATTTCCCATGCTTCATTCCTCAAAAGCCAGGCCCTTTGGATTCTACTCCAAGGGGCCTGGCTTTGGGAATCGTCCGGGCTAGCTTTTCTTTTCCGGCAAGTACTCAACCAGACGATGGGCCATCTTGGAGACGGTCATCGAGTGCAGCCAGATACGGCCCGGCCCCTTGAGGGTGGCCAGGAAGAGGCCTTCCCCTCCGAGCAGGACGTTGGCCATGCCTTTGATCATCTCGATGTCGAAAGCGACCGTGCTTTCGAACATGGCCACGTGACCCGGTTCGACCCTCATCACCTGGCCGGGTTGGAGATGGTATTCCACGGCATCCCCGTCCAGCTCGGCGAAGGTGATCCCCGGGCCGGTGAGCTTCTGCAGGATGAACCCCTCACCCCCGAACATGCCCGCTCCCAGCTTGCGGGTGAAAAACACATCCAGGGTCACGCTTTGTTCCGCACACAGGAATGCATGCTTGTGCATGATGACCGTCTGTCCGGCATCCAGTTCGACCGGCAGGATCTTGCCCGGGAAATCGGTGCTGAAAGCAGCCTGTCCAGGCTGACCCTGGGCCGTGAAATTGATGATAAAAGCGGTCGCTCCGGAGACTGCCCGTTTGAGCATGCCTCCCAGGCCACCGCCCGAAGTCGTGTTCATATTGACCGACGCCGTCATCCAGGACAGGGCCCCAGCGTCCGAGTAAATGGTCTGGTTGGGCTGCAGGTCCACGGCCAGAGTCTGCTGGACCGTCCCGAGGATATGGTACTGGATGCCGCTCTTGGATTGTGAACTGGTTTCTGGTACGGTGGGAAGATCTGGAATGCTCATCGCTTAGCCTCCGCTGGGGAATTAGACAGGTTGGGTACAAATTGACTTGACGTTGCACCCGACTATACCCCGGATGAGGAGAGCCTGCAAGGCTGCTCTGGCCATCCGCCAGGCCTTTTAATCGGTGTCCAAGGATGAAAACCGATCAGACTCCGTTCTTCGTCAAGCAGATCCCGGAGGACCGCTCTGCACTTCTGCGCATCCGGAACTACCCCATGAATTTGTGCGCCATTCATCTTCACGACGCTTGCCTGATCTGGATGAGCGGCATGAACACGGCTTCCATCTCCGGCCGGGATGACTCGATGCCAGCATCGATTCCATATTTTTGTGATGAAAAGGGGCTCGGCTTTAAAATGCATCGCACCACTACCCTCCTTGAGAGTGCAATTCATTTTCCCCCCAGTTTTTGAGTTGCCCAACAGGCTTATTGGTTTAACTCTTTATAAGAATTAATGGATTTTAGTCGTATTAGTAGAGCCTGTGGATAAGTGGATAACCTGAAAAAGGGCCTACCGGTGGAGTGCTGGTCCCGGCTTTGCCGAGATATGGCGAAAAAGAAGGTCGCCGGGTTGCGGTCGTTTGGGGATGAAAATCGTGAAATCCGGGTGATCTTTTTCCGCCCTTTGAGGTCTGGGCACAGATTGGGGGATTCATGAACGACCCCCCATATCTTGGGGGTCGATAATCGAACAATTGAGCGCCTTTTCCACAGCCGAGGCCCTTTATCCACAGAATTGGGGCAGTTATCCACAGTTTGGGTCCCTGGGGGGTTGCCAGGAACCCCAAGATATGGGCGGTTACAGGCCGTTGCTGGAGGCAAAACCCTCCAAAACTTCTTCGACGGTGTCGAGGAAGCCATCCAGCGCTTCCAGCCTTTCTGGAAAAGTCCCGCCTGCCAGCCCCAGTCGCTCGCATGCCTCCAGCCAGGGAGGCTGCCAGGCAGGCGGCAAAATGCTTACGGACAGGGTCCAAGTCACCAGCAGCGGCCAGAGGACGAACTGCGGGGTTCCATCTGCCAGCATGGCTTCGCAGGCCAGACGGTAATATCCCAGGCGAGGTGCGTCCAGGCGCACATCGCGACCCGGCCGGCCGGCCGCCTCGGAGAAGGCCTTGATCCATTCGGGGAGGAGGGCGCTGAGCATGGCCGCATCGGCGTGGCCGCCGCCGAGCAGGCCGATCAGTCCGGCTGCCAGGCCGGGGCGGCCGGCGGATTGAGCCCGCTGAGGAAACTGGAGCAGGAATCTCCGTTCGGGCAAAGGCCCACCGCTGAGCAGGGCAACGGCATTGGCGGCCAGGTTCAGCCCATTCAGGTAGGCCAGGAGCAGCTGCGGGTTGAAGGGTGCGTCGAGGGCGATCTCCGTCCACACCTGGCGGGCGGATTCGGCAGACTGGCGGGCGCGGGCGAGCACGTTCGAGGGGTCCAGATACTTTTCCCTCACCCCGGCCTGGACGAATTCAAAAAAATGCTCGGCGACATAGATCGGCAGGGGGTCGTACAGTTCCGGGCCCAGCCAGGGATGGACGCGCAGTTCCTTCGGTCGCTCGTATTCGCTGCGGGCCCTGTGAACGATGTCCAGGTGGACCTCGGCGGTCACCGGCTGGATCTCGCGACGGACCTGCGGCGGGTCGGCATGGACGAAGACCAGGTCGATATCCGTGGCATGGCCCAGGAAGGGGTCCTCGGTCAGCACGGAGCCCGTCAGGTAGGCAGCGACCAGGCCGCGTTCGGAGAGGGCTCGCTTTTGAGCCGCCTCCTTGGCGATGCGGAGCAGGGTCTGACGGGTCAGGCGCATCCGGATCACTTCTCGAAGAGCAGCTGCTCCTGGTAGGGAGGCAGGTTAAGGGAAGCCCGGATGCGGTTCTCGATCAATTTAAGGTGCGCCGGGAAGTGGACAAAATCCAGCGGATCGGTGTCAATCGTCAGGACGAGGGAGTTGCCGTAGGGCTGCGAGAAGAAGTCTTCATAAGCCTGGTTGAGCTTCTCGATATAGGCCCGGTCCATGTTGCGTTCGTAGGAGCGGTCGCGCGTGGCGATCCGCCCGATGAGCACATCGGTGCTGGCCCGCAGGTATACCAGCAGATCCGGTGGGACAATCTTCTCGGCCAGGGCTTCGTGGACCCTTTTGTACATCTCCAGCTCGTCCCCGACCAGGTTGATGCGGGCGAAAAGGCTGTCCTTGGCGAAGGTGTAGTCCGAGATCAGCGAGCGCCTCTGCAGAATGTCCGGTACGGCCAGTCGTTGCTGGTGGTAGCGGCTGAGCAGGAAGAAGATCTGGGTTTGGAAGGCGTAGCGCTCGCGGTCGGCGTAGAAATCGGAGAGGAAAGGATTTTCCTCGAAGACTTCAAGCAGCAGATCCGCGTCGAAGATCGGCTCGAGCAGCCGCGCCAGGGTGGTCTTCCCGACACCGATGACGCCTTCGATGGCGATGTACATGGGCCCTCCCACGGGTCAAACGTACGCCAAGGATACCATAAAGTGATTATGTCCGATGGCTTTTTAACGTGGTGGCTCGAGCCGGCGCCAGGAGATTTAACCTGAGGCTCTTCCGTGTGATCGCCCGTAATAAATATTGTATATTTTGTCAAAATAGTAGTATATTTGCGGCATCCTAAAGGAGGAAACCCATGAAATACGATCTGGTTTTTGAAGGCGGCGGCGCCAAGGGCATGGTCTTTGTGGGAGCGCTGCAGGAGTTTGAAACCCGCGGGCACACGCATGCGCGACTGCTCGGCACCTCGGCCGGGGCGATCACCGCCGCGCTGCTCTCGGTCGGTTACAGCTCCCAGGAGATGCTCTCCGCCCTGCAGCAGAAGCAGGATGGGCAGTCCGTTTTTGCGGCGTTTATGGGAACTCCGGCCCCGTTCACGGTGAAGGACCTCCAGGATAACGACTTCCTGAACTTGCTGAAAAGAATCAACATTCCCTTTCTTCCCACTGCGCTCGATTACAGGCTGGATGACCACCTGGTGGACTGGTTCGCCAAGCAGCCGAGCACCCGGCATTTATTTTCATTTGTTCAACGCGGGGGCTGGTATTCTGCCGACGCATTTCTCACGTGGCTCCAGTCCAAGATGGATTCCGGCATGTACCAGGGGAAGCCGCGCCAGTTCAGCCAGATGACCCTGGCAGAGCACTTTGCGGCCACCCGGAAGGAGCTAACGGTCGTCGCAGCCGATACGTCGGGCGAGAACATGCTGGTCCTCAATCACCGGACCGCCCCCCAGTGTCCTCTCGTGTGGGCCGTGCGGATGTCCATGAGTATTCCGCTGCTCTGGCAGGAGGTCGTCTGGCAGTCAGGGTGGGGACCCTATTATGGACAGGATTTCACCGGCCATGCCATCGTCGATGGGGGCCTGCTTTCCTGTTTTCCCCTCGAGCTCTACATTTCTAACTTGAAGGATGTGACCGATGTGATGGGTCCGAAGGGAGAGGACCCGGTGTTAGGGCTGTTGATCGATGAAACGCTCCCCGTTCCAGGGACGGAACAACCCGCCGCCCAAAAAACGGAGTTCGACCTCGAAGAACTCCATACGGTCCGGCGCATTTCGAATCTGATCAACACGGCGACCTCTGCTCACGACAAAATGGTGATCGACGCCTATGAAAAGATCGTGGTGCACCTGCCGGCTCAGGGCTATGGCACCACCGAATTCAACATGAACGACCTGAGACAGCAGCTGTTGGTCTCAGCCGGGCGAGTAGCCATGACTGCCTATCTCGATCAGCATGCCCAGGAACTCCCAACGACGAACCAAGCCGAAGTCCAGAGCAATGCCCAGGCGGCCGATCGGGTAGCGGGGCGCATCCTGGACCGGTCCATCCGAAAAAAGCAGGTCGTGATTAAGATCTAGAAATTGATACGATCACACCCCTTCAGGAAGGACCGATTCCCAAGTACGCTCTATGATGGAATTCATATCCGAATTCTTTGGAAAGAGGCCCCATGAAGAAAAACCCCTACCCATACATAATGCTCGCGCTGGCCACTCTAGCCTGCAGTGTGCCAGGTATTGCGACCCGTCCGGCTGAAAACCAAGGGGCGAATGTACTGACGCAGGCCGTTCAAACTTTACAGGCCCAAACCCCCACACCCATCCCGGGCATCAGTGTGGAGGAGGCGCTTACGTTGGCTGTCGGAACCTTGCAGGCTGAGGCGTCGCAGACAAACCTAAGCGCCCCCTCGGAAACCGTTACCAACCGGCCGGCAAGCACCCAAGCACCGCAGACGCCCACGCCCACCAAGACTCCCAAGCCCACCAAGACGCCGACTGTCCCGACCCCCACGCCAACCTCCGGTCATACCTCGGGCGGAATTCATCTCCCCCCTATTGTTAGAGTCACTCTCGTCTATAAGTCGCCATTAAATCCAAAATTGGATTACACAGCCAGTGCCAATTATGGGGAGGCAAACCTGAGCGCAGGCTTCTCCCCAGACCCCTACTCGGTCGGCATGACCACCGGCGGAAGTGTGGACGTTTCCTACCTAGGGGGTAGTTGCTCAGGATTTGCCGCCACGGCTCCCGACCTGCGCGTGAATTTCGGCGGGGGCGGTGCGAGCCTGCTGCGCATCTACTTCATCGGATCGAATGGGAATCCCGCGATGGTCGTCAACGACCCGTATGGAAATTTCTATTGTGTAAATGATTCATTCGGGACCGTGAACCCGACGATCGACTTCAACAACCCGGCGGGTGGAACTTACGATATTTGGATCTGCAGCTATGCCGCCAGTACGAAAATTTCAGGGACGGTTTACATGACTGAAAATTCCGGCAATCACCCATGAAGATCTCTGGAGGGACGGAGCCCGACAGCGTATTCCGCCGGCTGGGAACCACGTCTGGCTGTCAACGTTAAGTTAGAATGTCCCCTGTCAACGTTAAGTTAGAATGTCCCCTGAATCCGTTAAGTTAGAATGTCCCCTGGTGGGACATTTTGTTTGACTTTATTTGGATACGTACGCCAGGGA
>Ga0209039_10000878_pt1 | contig 28931 bp, 24 predicted proteins | sample BogFormECP12_OM1_FD_188238 | JGI IMG/M metagenome (GOLD analysis project Ga0209039, IMG submission 188238) | Bog forest soil microbial communities from Calvert Island, British Columbia, Canada - ECP12_OM1 (SPAdes) (version 2) | ecosystem: Environmental > Aquatic > Freshwater > Wetlands > Bog ... | reverse complement strand
TATAAGGAAGCAAAGAAGAGAAGGAAAAGCCTGAGCTTGTCAACCACCTATGCGACACTGAACGAGCTCTCCCGCTTGGGCATCATTAAAACGCTGCAGTTTGATTCTATGGAGAACCGCTACGAAGGTAACCTTGAAGAGCACCTCAATCTGGTCTGCGAGCGCTGCGGTAAGATCCTTGACTACAAAGTACCTCCTGTTGCCGACCAGCGGGAGATAGCAAAAAAAACCGGCTTCTCGGTTACGGATACCAGGCTGGAGTATTATGGGTATTGCAGGGACTGCCATGCAAAAAACAAAAGAGCGCGGGCATAAGCGAAACACTATTATTATTCATAGGAGCGCTGTTCAACAATTCACACAACGAAAGGAGTAACTATCATGGATGAAGAAAGAACGGGCAGACTTCCCGGACACATTGCCGGCGGCGGCACGACGAACCGAGACTGGTGGCCCAACCAGTTGAAGCTCGACATCCTGCACCAGCATTCCTCCAAGTCCAATCCGATGGGCGAGGGTTTCAACTACGCTAAAGAGTTCAAGAGTCTCGACTTGGAGGCCGTGAAGAAGGACCTCCGTGAACTGATGACGAAGTCGCAGGACTGGTGGCCGGCGGACTTCGGCCACTACGGACCTTTGTTCATCCGCATGGCGTGGCATAGCGCCGGCACCTACCGCATCGGCGACGGCCGCGGCGGCGCGGGCCACGGCAACCAGCGCTTTGCACCCCTCAACAGCTGGCCCGACAATGCGAACCTCGACAAGGCGCGCCGACTGCTCTGGCCGATCAAGCAGAAGTATGGCCGGAAAATTTCCTGGGCCGACCTGATGATCCTTGCCGGCAACGTTGCTTTGGAATCGATGGGTTTCAAGACCTTCGGTTTTGCCGGCGGGCGTGAGGACATCTGGGAGCCGGAAAAGGACGTCTACTGGGGCTCCGAGAGCGAGTGGCTTGGAGACAAACGCTACACGGGTGAGCGGCAACTCGAAAATCCCCTCGCCGCCGTTCAGATGGGCCTGATCTATGTGAACCCGGAAGGCCCGAACGGAAACCCGGACCCGATCGCCGCGGCGCGGGATATCCGCGAGAGCTTCGGTCGCATGGCGATGAACGACGAGGAGACGGTGGCCCTCATCGCGGGCGGCCACGCGTTCGGCAAGACCCACGGTGCCGGTGACCCCTTACTGGTGGGCCCCGAGCCGGAAGCCGCCGGCATCGAGGAGCAGGGTCTTGGCTGGAAGAGCAGGTTTGGCACGGGCAAAGGCAACGACGCGATTACCGGCGGCCCGGAAGTCATCTGGACCAACACGCCCACGAAGTGGAGCAACAACTTCTTCCGGATCTTATTCAGCTTCGAATGGGAACTGACGAAGAGCCCGGCCGGTGCGCAGCAGTGGAAGCCGAAGGGTGACGCGGGCGCCGGTACCATCCCGGACCCGCACGACCCATCAAAGCGTCGCTTGCCATCGATGCTGACCACGGACCTCTCTCTGCGGTTCGACCCTGTCTACGAAAAGATTTCCCGGCGCTTCTATGAAAATCCGGATCAGTTAGCGGACGCGTTCGCCCGCGCGTGGTTCAAGCTGACGCACCGCGACATGGGCCCGCGCGCACGCTATCTCGGCCCGGAGGTTCCGGCGGAAGAGCTCATCTGGCAAGACCCAATCCCTGCCGTCAAGCACAAACTGATTGCTGCACGGGACATCGCCTCCCTCAAGGGCAAGATCCTGGCTTCAGGCCTGTCAGTGTCGGAGCTGGTTTCGACCGCCTGGGCGTCGGCGTCCACCTTCCGTGGCTCCGACAAGCGCGGCGGCGCCAACGGCGCCCGCATTCGTCTGGCGCCGCAGAAGGATTGGAAAGTCAACCAGCCTGCAAAGCTCGCGAAGGTGCTCAAGACCTTGGAGGGCATCCAGAGGGCGTTCAACCGCGCGCAGTCCGGCGGCAAGAAGGTATCACTGGCTGACCTGATCGTGCTGGCCGGTTGCTCAGGGCTAGAGCAGGCTGCGAAGAATGCCGGTCACAAGGTGACGGTTCCCTTCACGCCGGGACGTACGGATGCGTCGCAGGAGCAAACCGACGCGAAGTCATTCGCCGTACTCGAACCGGCTGCAGACGGGTTCCGTAACTATCTAAAAGCCAAATATGCAGTAACGGCAGAGGAACTGCTGGTTGATCGTGCGCAACTTCTGACGCTGACCGCTCCTGAGATGACGGTTCTCGTGGGCGGCATGCGCGTCCTGAAGACCAACTTCGGAGGGTCCCGGCACGGCGTCTTCACCAAGCGACCAGAGGCGCTCACCAATGACTTCTTTGTGAATCTGCTCGACATGAGCACGACGTGGAAGGAAACCGCGGAAGACAATGACGTATTCGAGGGTCGTGATCGCGCAACGGGCGCACTCAAGTGGACCGGCACACGTGTCGACCTTATCTTCGGTTCGAACTCCCAACTCAGGGCCTTGGCGGAAGTGTACGGATGTGAGGACTCCCAGGAGAAGTTCCTGCACGACTTTGTAGCAGTGTGGAACAAAGTAATGAACCTTGACCGTTTCGACCTCTCCTGAAATCGGAAAAAGGATAGTGGTGTCTCGGGGAAAAAGCGGTCGACTGCCAGTGAGTCTTAAGTGTATGGTGAGGCGCGCGAGAGCTTCATAAGGGGCTCTAAAGACCGTCTTCCGCGAGCCGCGATAAGTTTCACATTTTCTTGACTCAAGTCAAGGCAGCGTCCCCGATTGGTGCTTAGACTTATTTCATAAGACATGCTGCGAGGAAGAGACCCGAAAGACGTAGATCATTCAAGAATCTTTCCCCAGTAAAGGAGTACGTATGGGCATAAAAAAGTTTGGCCTGAGTGCAGGAGCGCTCGTCTGTTTATCCCTTACCGTTTTCTCTTACGCCTTCTCGGATTCGAAGGAGACTTTCCCGTTACCTGTTACGTCCTACCACGAAAGAAATGCGCCGGTCATGGGAGAGGCCTGGCTGGAAGCCGGCACAGGATATTACGACCCGAGGAACTACAAACCGCCAAAAGTGCCTGTTGAAGCTCTTAATAACAAAGATTGCGTTGGCTGCCATACTAAACTGACACCGAGATCAGTCGCCGATTGGAAAGAGAGCAAACATGCTCAAAACGGCGTGGGCTGCGACGCGTGTCACGGCATACATCCTGATATCAGAATGCCTCTTGCTGCCACCTGCGGCGGATGTCATGAAGAACGCTTGACTCAACATAATGCGGGCAAGCATGGCAGGTACGGCTTCACGGGCCATGAGAAAGCCGGAAGACGCATGGCGCAGTATGAGGAGATGAAGGAGCTTGGATGCGGCACCTGCCACAGCGTGCAGTACAAATGTGATTCGTGCCACACCAGGCACAAATTCGATGCAAGAGAGGCGCGGCGGCCGGAGGCGTGCGGCACCTGCCACACGGGTCCCGACCATGCGCAAAGGGAATACTACGAAGCGTCAAAGCACGGTGTCTACTTTGCTCTTGAAGAAAAAGGTTTTGAAGAAGGCGGGCGCATCCCGACGTGCGTGACGTGCCACATGTCAAAGGGAAGTCATGATGTGAGCCAGGGGATCACGATCGGCGGCGCGTCCCAGGGTAAATTCATCGGCGACAGGAACAGCGGCGATGCTTACTCTCTGAGCCCCAATGGCATTACGATGAACCAGATCACAAAGGAAGACTTTTCCCGCGAGAGAGCTAAGATGGTGGCCATCTGCATGAACTGCCATTCTGAACGGTTCGCGCGGCATAAGCTCGCCTCTGCCGACGCCGTAAAGATCACAAGCGATGCGATTGCCGGCGAAGGCCTGAAGGTCATATTGGGTCTGTACAAAGATGGCCTTCTCAACCCCATGCCAAAAAACCGGCCTGAAAACCCGATGGGACCGGGCAACCAGTTTAAAGGTGAACCCCTGTGGCTGACCGGTCACCAGCTGTACGAGCAGACATCGGGCATAGAGGCGAAGTTCTTCAAGATGTATAAATTCGATCTTATACACGCCTGGAAAGGGGGTTATCACTTCGCACCGGACTGGACGCACTGGTATGGTAACGCGCCCCTCAAGCTTCGGCTTTCCGAGATCCTGAATGACGAAAATGTGTTGCGGAGACTGAACACGCTTGAAAAGAAGGAGAACGTCAACCCGGTGATGCCGCATATACCGGGTGGAAAATAGGCAGGAACATGGACGGCTCATCGCGCGACAGCAGTTTTGGCTGTGTGGACATCACTGAAGAATGAACTCTGATTGAAGCCTTCATGTTCGGGTTAGCTTTCATCGAGCGAGGGTATACCGTTGGGATGCATCATTACAAATGGTACTCGTTAATCCAGCAGAGGTAGGTAACTGACCGGTTACGTTGATTTGTTAATCCCGGACCATATAGTCATTGCCCGTAGATCTGCTTGCAGATGCGCACGCCTGCGGGTGCGTCAGGACCATAGTAGTCTGCTCCTACATATTCACAAACCTTTTCATCGATCGGCTGGCCGCCAAGCACAACCTTAACGTCATTCCTTATCCCGGCTGCGGCTAATGCCTCTACGACGCCCTTCATCTCCGTAATGGCAAGGTTGAGTAGACAGCTCAGTGCGAGCGCTTTTGCACCGGTCTCTTTAACGGTCTCCACAAATCGGTCGGCAGGGACATCGACTCCCAGGTCAATGACCTTAAAGCCAGCGTTTCGCATGAGCGTCACCACGATGTTCTTTCCGATATCGTGGATATCCCCTTTCACCGTGCCGATCACCACCTTTTCTCCTTTCGCCTCCAGGTCTGTCTGCTCAAATAAAGGGTCAAGGCGTGCCATGGCTTCTTTCATAATGTGGCTGGAATAGATCAGCTCGCTGATAAAATAGTCACAGGCCGCAAACCGTTCTCCTACGTTGATCATGCCAGCGTTCAACGCCTTCACTATCTCGAGAGGCGCTGTTTTCTTTTCCAGCTCCCCTTCAATCATAGCAAGGACATCTTCTTTCTTGAGCTCCACCAGCGCTTGCGTCAATTCGGTCAATGCTGCCATCAGTCATCTCCTTCCTCGGAGTACTATATCTGTTTTCGCGTCCGACCGTTTACCAGTCCCAGAAGTGAAGCCAGCAGAACGCCCTCCTTTCCAGCATTTCCCAGGGGTCCCTGATCATCTTCTCGTCACCCGTCACTCCACCCCATTCTTCAACCTTCTTCTCCCAGGCCGTGACAACCGTCGGCGGATGGCCGGGGACAGGCCCGCCTGCGGGCGCGGCAAGGGGCTTTTTCAGCTTCGGTTTGATGGTTTCATCATATTTCCCGTATTCGAGCGTCGCATCTAAGTATGCCTTAAAGTTCTCGGGCTTCGTCAAATACGGAATTGCACACCCTCCATTCAGGATGAGACCGCCTTCCTTGCCCACGGTTTCACACAGCTCCTTCACCCTTGCGCGCATCTCCTCCGCTGTTCCCAGGATAAACATACGGTCAGGTATGCCGCCTGCCAGACAGACAGTGCCGCCGATATCTTTTCTTGCTTTTGCGATGTCAGCCTTGTTGTCGATGTCGCACAAGATTTTGCCCTTTGGAAACTCATTCCAGTGATGCCAGTTGGGAGTCCAATCCCCTTCGAGATAAGTCCGCACTGTGTATCCCGCCCCGATCAACAGCGTGATCGCTTTGTACAAAGGGGGCCAGTAAAAAGTATCGAACTGTTTAGGAGACAAGAAGGGATGGTTGCCCCGATGGAGGGGCATGAAGATTGGGTAGCGCTTGAGGGGATCAGCCGTTGCAATGGCGCAGTTAACCAGATCCGGAATGAGCGCATCACAGGCCTTCACGACTTTATCGGGTCGCTCGAAAATGTCGATCATGATTCCCTGAAGGCCCCGGTACCCGTCTGCCAGGACATCGAAGGGGGCAAGCATAGCGCCCTGAGTCGGTTGCGGCAGTCCGTATTTCTTTTCAAGGTTGAGCATTTTCTCCCGCATCAGTTGTCCCATCAGCACAAATGCCATGCCGCCTTTCAGGAAGGCCATGTATGAACGGATAGACCCTTTCTCTTTGAATTCGCCCAGGACCCGGGGGAGCCGGTATTCCATCATGAACTCAACCGGATCGTTTATCAGCACGTCGTACTCGTCGGCTTTCATCCATTCGCCTTCCACGAATTGAAAGTCCGTGTTCGCAGGCAGGTCGCGGCCCGGAAGCTTATACAGTCTGAATCCAACGGACTCGAACATCGGCCCCCAGATGCGGCCGGCACGCAGCATATCGATCCGGGGAAAATCCTCGGCAAACTTGGATTCGGCTGCCATCCACTTATTGATGTCATACATGATCTCCTGCCGCGAATAACCGGCATAGATCTCTGCGAAGTTGTTCGACCCTGTGCCTGCCGCTATCATTCGATCAGTCGGCTCCAGGGCGATGGTTGCCTGATAACGCGCTAACCTCTCCTCGAACAATTGTTCCATTCCGTCAGACATGGTGACCTCCAGGCATATTGGAAATCGGTTTTTCAGCTTTTGTGCCGAGATAGCTTTTTATTACCACGGGATCGCTCAGCACGTGATCAGGCTTTCCTTCCGCGATTTTTGTCCCGAAATTGAGGACGGCAATTTCATCAGCAAGGTCTCCGACCAGTTGCATATCATGCTCTACCCAAATAATGGTCATGCCCATTTCATGCTTTATCCTCAGTATGAAACGCGCGATGTCTTCCTTTTCCTGACGGTTCATGCCGGCAGAGGGTTCGTCAAGCAGAAGTATTTTGGGCTCCATCGCAAGAGCCCTGCCCAGACCCACAATTTTCTGGGTACCGTAGGGCAGGCTCGCGCTCTCCGTTTTGCGGTATTTGCCGAGCTCCAGGAACTCAATTATTTTTTCCACCGCCTCCCGATGTTCTACTTCTTCCTTGATAGTCCTTCCCCAAAAGAAGCCGTTGGAGAGCAGGCCGCTCTTCATCTTTATGTGCCTGCCCGCGAGCAGGTTCTGCAGAACATTCATGTGCTTGAACAGCTCCGTGAGCTGAAAGGTACGGGCGATACCGATCTCGGCCACCTGGTGAGGCGTTAACTGTGCCAGGTCCTTCCCGTCGAAGACGATTTGCCCGTTGGTCGGACGGTAAATGGCGCTGATGCAATTAAGGAGACTCGTCTTGCCGGCTCCGTTCGGTCCTATCAGCGCGAATAGATCCCCCTTGCATACATTCAAAGAGACATCGCTGAGGATTTTCAGCCCGCCGATGGATAAAGCCACTGCCTCGACACGCAAGTCGATTGATTTATCCATACCACCTTCGTGTCCGCCGGTATTGTTTGACATCACGGTAGCTCGTTCTAGATTCCCGGTTACCCTGCCCCAGATAGAACTCCTGAATGTCCTTGTGATTCAGGAGCGCCTCCGCGCTCCCCGCAAAAACAATACGACCGTTCTCGATCACGTAGCCATAGTCAGCTATCTGAAGGGCAGCCAACGCATTCTGCTCCACAAGCAGAATAGTGACACTCTGTTCGTCCCTAATGATTTTCAAAAGGCCCATCAACTCATCTACTATAACCGGCGCCAGCCCCAGGGATAACTCATCCACCAGCAATAGATCGGGCTTGCACAATAAAGCCGTGGATATCGAGAGCATCTGCCGCTCACCTCCGCTCAGATATCCGGCCAAACGTTTCCTTGCCTTTTGGAGCGGAGGAAAATATTCGAGAAGATGTGCCAGTTCCTGTTTACCCACCTTCTGCTTTGCTGCAGGCGCGCAGACTTCCAGGTTTTCTTCGACGGTCAGGTTTTCGAATACCTTACCCCACTCCGGCACGAGGGCAATCCCTTTCAGGGTAATCGCATGAGGAGGCTGATTCTGAATGCGCTCTCCTTTGAATTCAATGAAGCCCTCTGCGACTTTGGCATTATCGATACCCAGAAAGCCGGAAATCGCTTTCAAAGTGGATGACTTACCCGCGCCGTTTGTTCCCAGGAGGGCCACGATCTGGTTCTTGTAGACCTTCAAGGAAACTCCATGGGTTGCCGCAGAGACGTTGTGGTATACGACGCCCAGATTTTCAACATTGAGCAGGACCTCTTTGTCCTCCGGCACGATTACCCTCCCAGAGTCCTGCGCTTAAAGGGCCAAAGGATGAAATAGTTTCTTATCCGGTTCCAGATCGCGACTAATCCTCCGGGTTCAAGCACCAGAAAAATAATCATGACAAGTCCGAAGCTGGCATACTGGATAGCAAACATGTAAGTCGTTAAACGCTCCGGCACCTCTAGCGCCCTTCCGACGGCGTCAATCGTGTAAGGCAGCAGCACCACAAAGATGGTTCCCAGAACAGCTCCGAGGATGGTACCTAAGCCTCCTATGATGATCATCGCAACATACTGAATCGTGAGAAAAAGAGAATAAGCCTCTACAGAAACAAAGCCCCGGTAATAGGCAAAGAGGCAACCTGAAATGGAGGTCATAACCGCCCCGGTCACGAAGGCGGACAATTTATAGAAAGGCACTTTCACGCCTATCGCCTCGGCTACTACCTCTCTGTCGCGGATAGCGACCCAGGCCCGTCCGGAGCGGGAACGCACGAGGTTAACTGAAAACAGGAGGGCTATAACGGCTGCAGCCAGCAATAGAAAGTACCAGACGAGCGGATCTCTGATCGTGAATGGCCCGATCGACGGAGGCTTGATCACAATACCCGTTGCGAAACCTCTCCTCGTTTCGTATTCGGCGCCCATGTAGGTGACAATAAAGTGCATGGCCAGTGTGCTCAAGGCCAGATAGACCCCCTTCAATCTCAGGGATGGAAGCCCGAAGATGACGCCCAGGACGGCTCCGACAAGCCCCGAAGCAGGTAGCGTTACCCAGATGGGCGCATTCAGCTCTTTAAAAAGGATGGCGGTCACGTAGGCTCCGACCGCGATGAAACCGGCGTGCCCGAGGGAGATCTGACCTGCAAAGCCTGTCAACAACATTAGCGCCAGGGCCCCGATCAAGGAAAGGTAGACCTGGCTCGCCAGGTCGAGAAGGAAAGGAGAAGTAAAAAAGGGAAAACAAACCAATCCAATTATTAATAGCGTCGAGAATAACCAACGGCTCCGCGTCTCCAGGAGCGAAAGATCGGCCCGGTATGAGGTTTTGAAGTACCCGCTTGCGAACGACATCTCAAACCCTCTCCAGTTCTTCCCTGGTGCCGAAAAGACCCCAGGGCCGGATCAGCAGCATGGCGACGAGCACAATAAACGGCGCTGCCTCGCTCGCCTGAGGGCTGATATAGTTGATGGCAATGACCTCTGCTATGGCGACGATGAATGCCCCCGGAATCACGCCTATGAGACTGTCCAAGCCCCCTACTAAAACAACCGGAAAGGTCTTCAAACCGATGGCTACCATACCCGGTTCCAGTATGGAGTCGCACGATTGGATCATGCCTGCAAAACCGCCTGTGAATGCCGCTACCCCCCACGAAAGCGCATAATAGTTGTGCAGCTTAATACCCCTTCGGGATGCCAGGAGGGGATTCTCTCCCACAGCCTGCATCCTCAAGCCCCAGCGCGTGAACTTGAGGCAGAGAAAGAGGGCCACGTAAATAAGGAAGGCGCTGAGAACCGTAACGATCCCAAACGTTGAGATAACAGCGTCTTTTATCAGTGTATGAGATCCATTCGTTATGCCCATCTTTTCGAGCGGATGCCAGAGCTGCGAGGTCCAGATCAAGGTGATGAGCCCCCTGAGAAGGATCCCGAGGGCTATGGTTGTGAGGATGGCTGCGAAGACAGATTCGCCGGCCATGAAGCGCATCAGAAAGAAATAGATCATAAAACCGAGGCCTAAACTAAAGGCGGAGGCCACGAGAAACGATGGGACAGGCTCTTTGAAGAGGCTCATAGCCACGGTAAAAAGAAAATAGCCCCCCATAGCCATCAATTCTCCCTGAGCAAGATTGACGACCCGGCTCGCTCTATAGATCAGTACAAACCCGCAGCCTATCAGGCTGTAGAGAGAAGCCAGAACGATTGTATTCACAACAATCTGCATGTGTACCTCATCGGGTCACGGGTTACGGGTCATGGGTTCGGAACAAAGCTTTCCGGCGAGAACCAACGAGTCAATTGCTCTTCACTTTCCTTTCTTCTTAACCTTGACCCATGACCCTTGCCCCATGACCCTGTGTTACTTACTTGACTTCTATCGCGGTCCAATCCTTGGCAATCACAACGCCGTTCTTTTTGGAATCCCACTTGTAGGCCCTGTAGTAGCCCGTTGTACGATAGTGGTTGGTCTTTGTCCAGACGATAGGTCCTCCCTTCAGCCCTTGTGTGTCAACTTTAAGCTGATTCATCGACTCCCGAACTTTGTCAGGCGTGGCCGGCCAGGAGACTTTCTTCAGTATCTCTTCGATGACCGTTGCCCCGATCCAGCCGTCTGTCAATTGCGTGTAAGGGTAGACGGTCTTTTCCTTTTCGCTCATCGCCTTGATTCTTTGATGCGCCTGCGTGTTGTCGGTAAAAAAGGCGTTTGTCCCGTAAACATAGAAATCGTCATCCTTAAGGCGCTTCAATTCATCTTCGGCCTGTATGTGGCCGTACGCCAGGTACTTTCCTTTCCAGCCGAGTTTCCGCAATGCTTCGAAAGTTCTCACTTCCATTCCCCATGGACCATAGCTGTACGCCCAGGTAGCTCCTGAACTTTTCATCTTCGTGGCAAAAGGGGTGAAGTCGGCGGTGGGAGGCGGAGTAACCTCCTTATCCACAACTTCGATCCCCATGCCCTTGGCCAACTGTTCCGCCCAGTCGATCTCGTTGCGCGACAGGGGCACGTTCATGGCCTCCAGGGCCAATTTCAGAGACGATCCCTTCGACTGCTCATGTATAAAGGGCACTGCGAAGCTGCTGTCGAACTTGATGCCAAATGCAGTTGAACAAAACTGATTTGCATCTGCCTTGGGCGGGTAGACGTCAGGAGGACAGACGCCTAAAAAGAGCAGCGGCACATTGTACTGCTCAGCTATCTGGACCACCGGTGCATAAAGACTGGATAAGCCGGCCAGTATGAGAAGGCTCACCTTGTTCTGGGTGACCAGTTGTCTGGCTTGCGTCGCGGCCCTAGACGGTTCGTTCATGCTGTCCTCTATCAAGAGCTTTACAGGATGGCCATTGATGCCTCCTTTGGCATTGACCTCTTTGAAGTAGATGTCCAATGCATCCTTGATAGGAGCCAAAGGTTCTGACCCCGGTCCCGTGACCGAGATAGAAGCTCCAACCAGATAAGGTTCCGGTGCAGCGAATGCCGGTGTGAAAAACATTGGCATAATAAGAACCGATAAGACCATTGCAAATAGACCTTTCCTCAACATGCTCCACCTCCTGATTTTTTTACTTCCTCATTCCATCCAAAAAGCTGCACGCGCTACTTTCTCTCATACATTGACTCAATGAGTGCCCCGAATTTCTTGTGCAGTACATCGCGCCTGATCTTGCGCGTCGGAGTTACCAATGCTCCATCCTCAACCGGCGTCAGTTCTTCCGGGATAATCCTGAAAGCCTGTACCTGCTCATGAGGTTTGAGATCCGCATTGATTCGCTCTATCTCTCTGCCGATATGGGCTATTACCGCAGGGTGTTGGATAAGATTCGTAAAGCCGGCAAAGGAAATATTATTCCGGCTCGCCCAATCGGAGACCGCCTCGAAGTCGATTTCGATCAGTGAGCTCAGGAATGCACGTTCTTTGCCGATCGCCACCGCCTCATTGATATAAGGGCTTGCTTTCAAAGCACTCTCAATAGCTGTAAGAGTAATCGTTTTCCCATCCGCAAGTCGGATGGAATCACTGACACGATCCAGGAGCCTGAGCCCGCCGCCCGTGGTCCATTCCCCTGTATCCTCGGTTCGAAGCCAACCTTTGAGATCACGAAACTCATCGGTGAGCTCCTGGTTATTCCAGTAACACTCAAACAGTTCTTCTCCTCGGACCAGGACCTCCCCCGTATCCGAAAGCATTACCTCCAGACAGGCCAAAGGTCTTCCAACGTCCCCAGGTTTCGGAAAGCTTGATCCCTGCGTGGAAACGATCCCCGCCCCCATTTCAGCCAACCCGTATCCCTCAGAGAGATTGAGGCCATATATCTGCCAGAGAGCCATGAGCTCGGCTGGAAGAGGCGCCCCCGTTGAAAGAGCCATCCTCAACTTGTTGAATCCAATCTTATTGAGGATCGGTCGAAAGACTGCATAGTAGCACACGAGATAGGCGAGCCTCGAGAGTACTTCGTCCTTCTTCTCCCAGACATTGTGAAGGTGCTGGCGGCCTACACTTACAGCTATGGCATATGCCAGCCTTTTTAAAGGACTCGAATTTTCAATGTCAATGAGAATGTTGGAAGCGAATCTCTTCAGATAATTGGGCACGGTCAATAAGACCGTGGGGGCAACTTCGAAAAACGTTTGACCGGGGTTCTCCACGTCTTCACCGTAGTGGGGAATTAAAGGGGCCAAAAGCGGCAGGGTCAGGGCAACCATTTTCCCAATGAGAGTGCATAACGGAAGATAGACTACGGTTCGATGTAAACTTTCAAGCAGCACGGGGTAGCGGTCAATCAATGCCTGGGTGGCGGCCAGATGTTTCCCATGAGTGATCAGAACACCTTTTGCTTGTCCCGTGGCCCCTGACGTATAAATAATGGATAATCCATCCGAAGGCTGCACCCTCTTCACCATATCCTCGAACGCCTGAGGCGTTAACGCGAGCTGTCCACCCCCGTCTTCTGAAAGCTTTTCATAGCCGACCAGCGAAGGGTGATCGTACCCGAACATCCCTCTGGTATCGATGACAATTAAATGCTTCAGGGCGGAAAGCCCATCCGAAAGAGGCAGAATGCGGTCCAGGTACTCCTGGTTTCCGGCCACAAACGCGCAGGCCATACCATCCTTCATCACATGATGTAACGCATGGGACGAAGAGGCCAGATAAATTCCATAGGTGATCGCTCCTAATGCCTGCGCAGCGAGTTCACAGATCGTGTATTCCTCAGAGGGGCCACCCATAAGGGCAACACGATCGCCATGTTTAAGCCCGAGGCTTGCGAATCCCATCGCACAACGAGCCACCGCACGATGGAATTCAAGCCATGTACGTTCTCTGTATATACCGAGTTTCTTTGCCCTGTATGCAACTTCATCCGGAGTGGCTCTTACCCTGTCCAGAAAAAGCCCAGGAACAGTCATGTTTCTCAATTCCTGATATTTCTGAGTGTCACCCATGCCTGTCGTTCTAAGGGAAAGGTAGATAAGATTATGTATGGGCGGGACCAAAAGTCAATACAAACGTGGCCCATCTTCAATTCAGACATAACGACACGGTGGGGGTGGAACGGAGGTGAAGGGCCGATAACGACAACAAGAAGGATCAGGCCAAAGCGATACAGAGGAAATTCAAAGGACTTGACGAAAAGATGGACAAGAAGGATTGGAACGTCGTATGGTAGAGAAACCTGAAAAGTTGAAAGCCATCCTGAAATTCCGGAAGGCAGAAGAACGAGGAGGTGTAGTATGTCAAAGAAACGGTCGCTCGGAATTTTCTTGCCGGTCCTTCTGTTAGCCGCTTTTTCAACCACGGCTTTCGCCCAGCAGGAGCCGTACCTGATCGGATGCGCTATCGCAGTTACGGGACCGGGGTCCGAGATTCTGGCTCCTACTAAGGATGCTTTGGATATTTATTTTAAAGAGGCCAACGCAAAAGGCGGCATCAACGGACACCCGGTGAAACTTGTGGTGGAGGACATTATGAACGAGCCCTCCAGAGCTGCTGTGAAGGCAAGGCAACTTGTAACCCAAAATAAAGTGAGCCTTTTAGTACTGGGCAGCACGTCCAGTTGTTACCCGCCAGTAATCCAGGTGGCTGAACAGTACAATGTCCCCCTTCTCTTTTTGGGTGTATGTCCTCAAGAGGTCTATCCTCCGAAAGCAGACCAGAATCAATTCTGTTCCACTGCGTACGGTATCAAGTTTGACAGCCGTTTTGCAGTGCCTTTCATTCGGGAAGAGGCCAAAGGCAGCTTGAAACTGGCCTTGGAAGCTTTGAACGTGCCCTTGTCGCGTAATGAGATTGACTGGGCCGAAGAACTGGCAAAGGGTTCTGGGATCGAAATCGCGGACAAGGTTGTTGCACCTGCCGGTACCGCCGATTATACTCCCTATGCCACAAAAATCAAGAATTCAGGGGCGAACTGGGTCTATTCTTATGGCCAATGGGGGATGGAAGTAAGAACCTTTGAAGCTTTACGTAAACTAGGCTGGAAAGGAAAGTACCTGGCTTATGGCCATATACAGGCGGAGGATGAGCTGAGACGGCTCAAGGATGACGATTTCTATGTTTACGGGACAAATGCTTTCTTTACCGATGATGCAGCGATCCACAAAAAGATAATGGAGACCGCGAAGAAAGAAAAGACGTCCTATCCTTACACCCAGTTGACGGACGGATGGATCGCAGCTATGGTCATCGAAGACGTGCTGAAAAAGGTATCCTGGCCTGCGACGCCCGAGAAAGTCCGTGCATCAATGAATCAGGTTAAGGTTGACACGAAGGGGCTCCGAGGAGGACCTATCGCCTGGACCCAGAACAACCACTACAGAACAACAAGCTACTACAGGGCCTACAAGTGGGATTCCAAAAAGAACGGCGTTGTGATTGCGAAAGATTGGACGCCCGTAGAGGTGAAATAATTTTGTCGCTTTCAGGCTGGTGGCGGGTCGCCTCCGCGTGAAAGTGGTGGCCCATTACCGGTACACGCCGTATTCGTGAGTAAGCTCAGCCCAGAGCTTCACCAAAGATGGGTTCGCGTCATCCAATACGGTGCTGGATGACATGATGAACCCGCCGCCCTTGCCGACTATGTCGATGAGCTTCTTCGTATATTCCGTGACTTGCTCGGCTGTACCGGAAGAGAGTAGAGAGGGAGGCATATTCCCTGCCAGACACATGGTATCGCCGAGGACTTCCTTTGCTCTGAAGATGTCCGTCGAGTCGAGGAGTGCAAGAACTTTTCCTTTGGGGAATTCCTTGAAGTATTCTAACCGCGTCCCACAGTCCCCTTCAACGAAGAGGCAAGGTGTCAGGCCCTTTTCGATCAGGGCCATAGTGAGCTTTTTTAGACCGGGCCAGTAAAAGGTCTCGAACTGTTTCAACGACATGAAGCCGTCCGCCCCTCGATGGAGAGGAATATAGACCCTGGGAACACCGTTCTTCTCGGCGCCGGAGACTCCCATTTCGAACACTATCGGGAATATCACCTCCATCAATTCCTGCAGCTTGTCCGGTTGCCGGTACATGTCAAGCATGGTCCCGCGCATGCCTCTGAACAGGTCGGATATGACGTCGAAGGGAACGAATATGGTCGTTGCGCTGTAGGCCCTGGGAAATCCCAATCCCATCATCTCCCTTTCCATGGCAGCGTGGGCTACATGAAACCGTTTTGCTTCCAGCCCCGCCTTGTACAAGGACTCAATGGCGGCAAACATTTCATCGCTGGCAAAGATCCGGCTCAGCCCCGCCAACCTGTATCCGTAAAGTAAGAGGGACGCGAGCGGAGGGAGCGTCTCGAAAGCCTCCAATGAGCCGAAGACGCGGGGTAGGTATGTCCGAAGAAGGTAATCCGATGGGTCACGTAGAAATGCGTTATACTCCGCGGGCTTCATGTACTCCCTTTCGACGTATTGTAATCCTGGTCCCCCCGCGCCGCCGGGAGCAGGCCACTTGATTTGTCTGCAGCGCAGGATGTCGAGAGAGGGTCCGGGGAACGCGTGGACATAGCACAGGTCCGGCTCGAGATCGAGATAGATCTTCTTATTCGCTTCGGTCCATTTTTCGGGATTATAAAAGGCCTCGTCACCATCAAGTCCTGCATATTTGGCAGCGAAGAAGTTGATATGGGGCATGAAAGGCACCCGATCGGGCACTTTCAACTGAATGGCGTCCTCAACCCTCTTCAATCTTTCCTGGTAAAGCTCCTGGGCCGTTTTCTCCATTTATACCTCCAGTTCTTTAAACGAACCTGGCCGATCGAGGGAAGCACTTTACACAGAGTGTACTCATCTGTATTCTACAACGTTGGCGCTGTGATTTGTCAATGTCTTCAAACATGCGGAGAAATGGCTCATGTCACGGCTGCACTGTCTTACATTCGCGCGGCAATCTTCACTCTGGAGGAGGGACTAAAGTCAAGGATTAGCAGGTGCAAGCGACAATTCTTGCCATGTAAAGATTTTCCAAAATCTGTGACGATCTATTTCGTTTGTTCCTTCTTGAAAGAAATGAATGGAGCAATTCGGCAAACATACGCTCTTCCACATGGCCAAGCAAACACTTCTCCGTCCCTGCCGAAATCACGTTGACTCCGGCCCCGGCAATTTAGTAGACTTCCACAATTCTTCATCCGGGGACGTGCAAGTGCGTCGTTACCTGATTTTCTTCACTGCCGGCCTGAGTCTTTTCATGTCTGCCATCGACAGCACGGTCGTCGCGGTCGCTTTCCCGAACTTCACGAAGGAGCTGCACTCGACCGTCCTCTGGTCCTCGTGGACGATCTCGATCTTCTTCATTGCCGTCACGGTGACCCTGCCGCTGGCGGGAAACCTCGCTGATAGCTTCGGGCGCAAGAAGCTCTTTCTCGTTTCCCTCCTGCTCTTCACCGGCAGCTCGCTGGCCTGCGGCCTCGCTCCCAATATCTATACCCTCATCGCCTTCAGGTTTCTTCAGGGTCTTGGAGGCGCCTGCTTTGTTCCCGCTGCGTCCGGTATCGTAAGTGATCACTTCCCCGACAACCGGGAAGCTGTGATAGGACTGATTACCAGTATCTACTTCATCGGGACCGCCGTTGGTCCGAACCTGGGCGGCTGGGTCGTCAGCCAATACTCGTGGCGCTATATCTTCTACATAAACGTGCCGATCGGCATCCTTCTCATGGCTTCGAGCACGGTCCTGCTTAGGGAGAGGAAGAACTTTTCACAGCCTCAAGTGGACCTGGCCGGTGTGGGTTTTATGAGCGGGCTGCTTCTCTGCCTTATGGTCGGCCTCAATCTCGCCGGTGAAAGCTTCTCCACACTTTCCCTGATCCTGGCCGCCTTCTTCGTCCTCCTCAGTTCCCTTTTCACTGTCCTCTTTTTGCGGCAGGAGAAGCGGACGGCCCAACCGATCATCGACACCGCCCTGCTCCGGTCAAGGCCGTTCGCAGCGGCAAACCTGTCCAACCTGATCCTGGGCATGACCATGATGGGCGTTTTTTCGTTCATACCGTTCTACGCGGTATCGGTTCACGGACTCTCAACGCTGATGAGCGGCATGATACTCACCCCCCGCTCCCTAGCGATGACTATTGCGGCAGTAATAACGAGCCTCCTGCTGAAGAGATGGGGTTACAGATGGCCCATGGTGATAAGTTTTGTCGTCATCGCGTTCTCGACCGTTCTCCTTGCACCGCGGTTGTTCCCTCTCGAATTAACAGGCGTCCGGTGGGGGACAGTCGAAACGCTCTCGCTTGTGCTCTTTCTGAACGGGCTGGCCGGAGGTATGGTGTACCCTGCGTCGAATAACGCCTGTATAGAGCTGATGCCGGAGAAGGTGAGCACCATCGTGGGCTTGAGGAACATGTTCAGGAACATCGGGGCCGCGCTGGGCGTCACCCTTACTACATCGATCCTTCATTTGACCAATGACCCGGCCCGGGGCTTCACGGTCGTCTGGATTCTTTTCGGCCTCACGTTCCTTGTCTCGGTCCCGCTCCTTTTCCTCATGCCTGCCGGAAGGAGGGCTTCCTGGGGATAGGCCGGAGTGGAAGAAGGGCGCGTTACTCAGCCATGCCATGCCCTAGCCTCTTCCGGAAAGACTCTTGGCCCCTTTCAACGACAAGGCGCCTTCTCCCTTCTTCCTATGCGAAGAGAACAGGAATCCCTCTCGCAGAGAAACCATCCGGTCATCCCTTACGAACTGTGCGAGGTTCAGCGGCCGTACTTGCCGGTGATTGATGCCGACCCCAGAATCTTCCCCTCCAGCGCCTTCTTGAAAGCGCCGAGAGATGCACCAGCCCCGAGATCAAACTTCTCCACGCTTAACGCGTAAAGCATAAACACGTAAGGATGATCGCCCGTGCCCTTTGGCGGTTGCGGCCCTCCATAGCCGATCTCCCCGAAAGAGTTTCTGAGCTCGGTTGACCCGGGAGGCATCTTCTTTCCTGACGCTCCTTCTTCGAGAGAAGTCGCCGTGGCTGGAATATTGATCACCAGCCAATGTACCCAGTTCTGTGCTATCGGATGCGGATCAACCATGGAAAGAGCGAACGATTTTGTTCCGGAAGGTGGATTCTTCCATGCAAGAGGAACGGAGCTGTTTTTTCCGCCCGCTCCGGGCATGACATATTGAACCGAGATCTTCCCTCCATCTTTAAACGCAGCAGATGAAAGCTCCATGTCGTTTCCTCCTTCTGCGTTTACGTGCATAAGAGCGATCAAAAGAACAGAGAGAAACAACCATGCCACTCGTAAGAGTCTCATGTGCCATCACCTCCGTCAAAGCCTTAAGCTCGATCTATAAGCATATTGTACGCCTCCTCGTGGGAAGCGTCAACACAGCGTTTCACTTCTGTTTTTCCGGTGGGCCCCATGTCCAGAGATAGGCCGCGTAGAAGAAGAAACTGGCAGGTCCGTGGATGTCGGTGCCGGCCGAGCAGATAAAATGATGCTCCTCGGTGAAGTTGATGATCGCGCCTATATTATAGGCTGTCTCGTACTCACCGTCCTTGGTGGGTGGTGTCATGTGGAACACCTCGGCACCCAGGCTCAGCCACTTCGTGATATCGCGCTGGAGGAGCCAGCCCGTGTACCAGTAATTCCTGTTGCCTGTGCCCGGGTTGATCCAGTAACCTGCTCCTCCGTAGCTGGTCCATGGTCCCCAGCTTTTCTGCAGCCAGAGCGGAAGAAAGAATTGAGCATGGCCGGTTCCCAAGCCTCTGGCTGAGCTCCCCGTGGGCACCTCAAGAAAGGGAAAGGTCCCGACCATGGGCACGTAGTCACGCTCCTGGACGAAGCGGTACTTTATCCCGAGCTCGACGTCGCCGGGACCGGCGGATGTCGGCCCGCCCCGGGGCCGGCTGAACGCGTCGGGGGCTATAATGTGGAACTGGACATCGGGTGCAACGCCGTAATTTGCCTCAAGGTGCGGGGCTGTGCCCGTGGCTCCGTCCTTGTCGTTCTGATACTGGGTCGCTGTGTAGAATTCCCAGTGTTTATAGTCGACCGGCTCAGGGTCGTCGGTGCGGAACGGTGGGCCCGCGTGCACAGCGCGTACGGTGACAAAGATGATGAGAAGAAGCAATGGGGTGAGTAGCCGGTGCTGCCTTGCATATCTCCGCCGCGCAACACCGGGAGTGCGCTTCCTGTCCAATTTCATAAAGACAATATAGTACCGCCGCGACAGGTCTGACAACCCTCGGTCAGAATTTCTCGTTCCTTATTATTTACAGAGACTTACCGATAATAAGAGAGAGGAACGAGAGACCGGAACCTGTGGAAGAGAGCCACGCCTATATTCATGCAGAGATTGGAGCCGTGGAGCAAACTCACGAGCTCGCCGCTGTTAATCGCAAACTGCGGAGGGAGATCGCCGAGCGACTGCGCGCCGAGGAGCGCCTGCGGAAGAGCGAAGAGAAATACCGCACGCTCTTCCAGGAATCGAGAGACGCAATCTATATCACAGCCCGTGAAGGCACGCTTCTTGACGCCAACCGGGCCATGCTCGGGCTCTTCGGATACACGAAAGAAGAGATGCTAGGCCTTCCTGTACAGGCGATTTACGCTGAACCTGCTGACAGGGTACGGTTTCAGAGGGAGATCGAGGAAAAAGGCTCCGTCAGAGATTATGAAGTGAAATTCTGCCGCAAGAGCGGGCTGGTGATGGACTGCTTGCTCACCGCCACGGTGCGGCGCGCCAACGACGGCACGGTACTGGGCTACCAGGGTATTATCCGGGACATTACTGGACGAAAGCAGGCAGCAGAAGCTCTCAAGGACAGTCAGGTAGAGCTGCTGAAGAGGCACGAAGACCTGAATAACCTGTTCAAACAAGTTGAAGAGGCAAAGAGGGAGTGGGAAGACACCATGGACTGCATAGGCGACATGGTGATTCTCGTCGACCAGGACGGCGTCATCAAGAGGTGCAGCAACGAGTTGACGCGATTCACCGGTCGCTCCTATCAGGAGATCATCGGCGAGAGTTGGCTGAGGGTGCTCGGCCACAGTGGCCTGGAGCGCAGAGAGCAGACCGGTGAAGGACTCGAACTCTTTCACCCGGCGAGCGACAGGTGGTTCCTCCTTCGTATGTACCCTTTCACGAAGCGCCAGAAGAACGGAATTACGGGGAATGTAATTACCATTCACGACACCACGAGGCTGCGGGAGATCACGCGGGCACTGGAACTTAAGAATCAGGAAGTCGAGGCAAAGAACAGGGAACTGGAGGCTGCATACGCTGAGCTGAAGACCACGCAGGCCAAGATTCTCCAGCAGGAAAAAATGGCCAGCGTAGGGCAACTGGCGGCCGGCGTGGCGCACGAGATCAATAACCCGATAGGCTTTGTCGGCAGCAACCTGGGAAGCCTGGAGAAGTATGTAAAGAGGATGACCGAATTTATCGCGCTCCAAACAAAACTCATCGAGGCTTCTCCGTCGGACGACGCGGTAGAGGAGCAGAGACAGTCACGACGGAAACTCAAGATAGACCACACGCTCCAGGATATAACGCTCCTTCTCGCAGAATCGATTGACGGGGTCGACAGGGTGCGGAAGATCGTGCAGGATCTAAAGGGGTTCTCCAGGGTGGATGAAGTGGAATATAAAGTAGCGGATATCAACGACTGCATAGAGAGCACGATTAACATCGTGTGGAACGAACTGAAATACAAGGCTACGCTTGTCAAAGAGTACGGAGACCTGCCCCTGGTCAAGTGCTATCCGCAACAGCTCAATCAGGTCTTTATGAATCTGCTCGTGAACGCCGTGCAGGCCATTGAAAGACAGGGCGAGATAAGAGTCAAGACCTGGCAGGAGCAGGATGCAATCATGGTGAGCGTGTCAGATACGGGCTGCGGTATACCCCAACAGAACCTGAACCGGATCTTTGAACCCTTTTTCACCACAAAGGAGGTCGGCAAGGGAACCGGCCTGGGCCTGAGCATCACCTACGAGATCGTGAAAAAGCATGAAGGTGAAATCACTGTTCAGAGTGAACCCGGGAAAGGAACCACGTTCTTCATAAAGATACCCGTGCAGAAGGAGTAGATGGATACCCAACCCAGACTCAACACAAAAGTGCTCCTCGTGGATGACGAAGAGAATATTTTGCGATCGCTCAAGCGTCTCCTCGCAGATGAGGAATACGAGGTTCTGGCTGTAACCGGCGGGGAACAGGGCCTTCGGATTCTCAGGGAAGATCCTGACATCGGCCTAATCATTTCCGATCAGAGAATGCCAGGCATGTTAGGAGTTGATTTCCTGGAGAAGGCTAAAGCAATTGCCCCGGATGCTTTGAGAATCCTGCTCACGGGCTACGCTGATGTGAACGCCACCATCGACGCTATCAACAGGGGCGGGGCAAACAGGTATATAGCAAAGCCATGGAATGACAACGAACTGATTCTGATCATACGGGATGCTATCCAGAAATATCAGTTGACCAAGGAGAACCAGTTTCTTAAAGACCTGACGGAGAAGCAGAACAAGGAACTCAGAAGGTGGAGTACAGAGCTTGAGTTGAAGGTCCAGGAGCAAACGGCGGATCTGCATGCGAAAAATAAGGAGCTGACGGGGCTGCACGAAAAGCTCTCCAAAAGTGTGAAAACAATGATTCTGGCCCTATCGAGTCTCATCGAACTGCGGGACACCACGGTGCTGAATCATTCAAATAAGGTAGCCCAAGTGTCTGCGGCCTTTGCCAGGAGGCTTGGGTTAGACGGAAGTACCGTAGAGTCAATAGAGACAGCCGGCCACCTGCATGACATAGGTAAAATAGGGATTCCTGACGTGGTCTTGTTAAAGAACAGGGATGAAATGACTGAGGCCGAACTGGAAGAGTACAGGAGGCATCCCGTCAGGGGGCAAGCGTCGATTCACTTCATCGAAGAACTCAATGATGTGGGACTCTACATAAGGCACCACCACGAACGGCATGACGGAATCGGGTTCCCGGACGGCCTTTCGGGCGCCGCTATACCTCTTGGAGCAAAAATTCTATCCCTGGCAGATGCCTTTGTTCGCTTATCGGATCCACTCTGCGAATTCTGCGACGTTGATCCTGTAATCAGTAACATGGCACACCTTGTGGGGAAGCAGTTTGATCCGAAGCTGTTTCCTGTTTTTAAGGAAACGGTGCGAGACATACCTTCGACCATGCAAGCTTCAGAAAGCGAAACAGCAGAAGTTGAGCTCGGCGTTAAAGACCTTCTGCCGGGGCTCGTCGTATCCAGAGATGTCCGCAGCGGAACCGGCCTGCTACTCTTGCGTCAAGACACGCTGCTCGATGCTGAAAGCGTTGGGCTCATGAAACGCTGTCTCTTCCTTGACCCTTCAAAAACGGGCATCTTCGTCTGGCACAAGAGAACCGACGTGCCAGGTGCTAGAGCCGAAGACCAACCTTCCCGTCCTGCATAAGACCAAAGGGATTAAGCCGTTCTTCCGACATTAAATAAACTATTGGCGGATTGGGTTCACAGTCCTTCGGGCTGATAACTAAGGAAATGCATGGACAGAAATGGGATCAATCGTTGACCATGCCCCATGCAGAAAACCTCAAGAGCATTGAGCATGATTATACGAACGCGTACTATGCAGTAAAAGGGGGATCAGATGATCTGTGACAAATGCGGAGCCGGGTATATGCTGGATGACAGTTATAACGAAGTCAAGGTTTACAAATGCTGGGTATGCGGTAACAGGCGCTATGTTGATCATCCAAAAAGATGGGGCTATTACGTCTGTTGCCGATGCGGCGAGGATGTGGAGACGAGGAATGAGTGGGGCTACTGCAGCGACTGCTTGAGGCTGTTCAATCTTCATATTGACCGTATGGCCGCTGCTGAGCGGATCAAAGAACGCACCTACGGGGAAACCACGTGCACGTGCGGTACCACCTTCGTCAGGAAGAGCCCAACGCAGATGTTTCATGCCAAAGAATGTAGGAGGCGGGTGGACTCCCTTCAGGTCTGATGGAACCGAAGCATTACTGTCAGCAGCGCGACGTCGCGCGGCAGCATAATCAGGCATAAATTGTTTCTGTCATCAATTATTCAAACATGAACTGTAGTACGATTCAAAAGTAAACTTCTACCAAAAACCTGTTCGTGGCAGGTCGACAAGGGGCACAGCAGCAACGCGCTGTTTCAACTACTTCCTCACTTTGAACCTCGGACCCGTATCCGGTCTTGCCTTTCACGAATGACTCCGGAAACACCCTGCATGTAATCGTGATATCACGCGCCGGGAACTATGGTATAACTACCCGTGCTGAAAAAAATCGTTTCGGGCGGCCAGACGGGCGCGGACAGAGCGGCGTTGGACCTTGCCCTGCGACTCGGCATTCCCCATGCTGGTTGGGTGCCAAAAGGCAGGAGGGCGGAAGACGGGCCGCTTCCTGATCGATATCTGCTCAAAGAGACGTCTACCGCGAACTATCCCGAGAGAACCGAACAGAATGTTATCGACTCTGACGGCACCTTGGTAATCTCCCACGGCAGTCTCACTGAAGGCTCGACTTACACCGTAGAGATGGCAATTAAACACGGTCGTCCGTGGCTCCATCTGGACATGGAAAGACTCACTCTGCGGGAAGCGAGCCAGAGAGTCCGCTCCTGGATTGCCACAAGCAGCATAGAAGTGCTCAACGTGGCAGGGCCGCGCCAGTCGAACGACCCGCGAATATACGATACCGTCTTTGCAGTTTTGCTGGCAAGCCTGGGCTAGGCCATTATGGTTAGTCCGTTCGACTGAACCGTTATATACTCCCGGCCTATTGCATTTCTCCACAAGCGTCGTTACGCTATCTTAGCGATAAAAAGAAGGGCGAAAAGGAGGTCTACGATGAAAAGCGTGGCGCTGACGGCTCTGGCACTCATCGTGTCTGTCGGCTTGGCTTCGGGCAATCTTTCCGCTTATAGCGATGAAGATCTTCAGAAGCTGAAGACAACCGGTAGCTGCGTCCGGTGTGACCTGTCAGGAGCGGTACTGATCCACTGGAACCTGTCTGGCGCCAATTTGTCACGAGCAGACCTGACCGGCGCGAATCTCACCGATGCATACATGGCAGGTGCAAATCTGTCAGGCGCAAACCTCTCCAACGCCATTCTGATAAGCGTGAGCCTCGCAGGTGCAAATCTGCGACGCGCCGAGCTGGCGGGAGCAAACCTCCTCTTCACAAATGTAGCGGGGGCCACGTGGACCGACGGGTCACGCTGCGAACGAGACTCTTCCGGCCATTGCAGGAGATAACCATTCTAGCGGCGTGTACCTAAGTAATTTCTCATATCCAGTATGTAAGCATTCGATATTAAATAGCTCTAATGCCACGACGTGGAGTGCCAGCGAGACCGGACGGAAACTCAGTGTCAACCGCGGTCTCGTCAGTGAGATGAAAAAAGCCGAGTTTCTGCGAAAATTCATGTTTATAGCCATTGATACCAAAGTGTTAATTGCCGTGCTTGCCGACGAAACTCTTGCCGACAGAATCACCCCAATAATTGACGCTGTTACAAATAAACTGACTCACAGTGTTATCGTGTCAGCCCTTACCTTCTCTGAATGATTGCAGGAGGAGCAGCGCGGTTAGTTCTTCCTTAACCTTTGAAATTGCATTTTCACAAAAGATAAGAGATTGCAATCGTTAATCGACAGCATCAGAATGAAAAAGGCAGAGCCAACCAACTCTGCCTTTCCTTTCCGATGACTAAAACTGATTCACCTCTTCAGTCGCCTCACCGCCGCAAGCCCGGCAAGGCCTGGGTCAAGGGGCAGAGCAGGGGGCAGTCGATTCGGCCAGTGCCGTTAATCCTTTCGGTTCCCCGCCATGAAAAGGGGCCTAGTAACGGCCGAGACCCTCGGTAAGCCCTATGGAAACCCCCCAGGGGTCCGTCAAATATGCGGTCGCGAGACCGGACGGCTCTCTGGTGTACGGCCTGTCGAGCTTCACCCCGTCTGCTTCAAGCTTTCTGCAGAACGCCTCGAGGTTCTTGACCTCGAAGCCGATATGGTCGAGAGCCCGCCCCTTGGTCGGTGCGAGCCTAGCAGGGGAGCTGCTAATGTTGATGTTGACGCCCGGCAGGTCAACAGCCTCATAAACCCAGCGCTTCGAAGAGAGGCCGCCGAAATGCTTGATGTACCACGCCTTGATCTCTCCGACCGAACTTTCCGGCACGTAGAAATGGACGTGGTGCAGGATGATCGGAACGGTCATGCGCGGACGCGGGCTCTTCCCGATAGTCCTCCTGCCGTCATCGAAAACGATGTCTGTATTGACCGTGCCGTCCTGCAGGAATTCGAGCCTCTCTCCATCAGGGGTATCGATATAAGCGATCCTGGCAATGGTATACGGCTTCGTTCCGGTGGTCGCCACCGCCGTCTTATATCCCAGAGCCTCCATCCGTACCCTAAGGTAATGGACATCGGGAACCTGGAAACCCACATGGTCCAACACCGAACCCACACTGTTTCCGGACGGCGCACCCTGGGTCAGAGAGATCACGACATCATGGATTTTCAGGAAGACCTGCCCCCCCTCCTCCTTGCCTGGAACAGCCCCAAGGCAGATCCAGAACCGCTTGTTTGCCTGGACGTCCCTCACCACATAGTTGAGCTGTCCCATGGCCACCCCCTCGCTGTTCGGAGGAGCGAGCTCAGCCCACTCCGCCGCCAACGCCAACGCGGGGACAACGGCGAGGACCATGAGCACACTCAAAATTACGAAAACGTTTTTCATGGCAAGATTTTTCATGGATCACCCCTTGTGGTGAAGAATCGGAAAGCACGTGGACACCTGAAAATCGTATCACCCCCCCTTCCGGAGGGTCAAGTCCTTTTTTCTGCCGCCATTCAAAATGATACTGCGTTTTAAGTGGAAAGATATGCTATGGACGGTTTTAAAGAAAACAATTTTAAAGAAAACACTTGTGCAGGAGGTAGAGTCATGCTATTAAAAGATTGCGTGCTTGTAGAAGCGCGTCAACACAGGATATCGCGCGATCCTATCCTATTCTGCAGGGCGAGGAGAACGAATGAGGGCGAAAGAGATGCGGAAGGACTCTAATTAGTGATGTGATAAGCCTAATTGTTCAGTTAAAGGGAGGCAAGTATGGCGTCTATAACCGAAAAAGAAGCAAGACATACAATGTACAAGCAAATCCTCGATGCCGAAAACCTGGAAGCAATCTTGCTGATCGGCGACACGAACCTGAGCCCAGGCTACTCCGGGGATTACCGGTACTATACTAATAACCGTAACATCTTCTTTCGGGAAGTAGTCACGATATTCCGCAACGCCGAGCCAGTGCTATTTACAACAGCCAACGGGAAATTGCCTGAATTTAAGATCAGATCTTTCGTAAATGATTGTCGATGGACCAGCAACATGATTGGCGACACAGTGAAACTTCTTAAAGAACGCGGCATTGTATCAGGAAGAATTGGCGTCAGCCTCGAAATGCTCTCCGTAGCCTGGTACAGATACCTCACTAGTGAATTACCGGGATTGGAGTGGGTGGAGATACACGAGAGGATAATGCAAATTCGAGGCAAGCACAGTAAGGAAGAAGCTGATGTTTTCCGCGAAGGAGCTGCTTTAGGTGACGGCAGTTATGATGCTGCCCTGAAGGCAATTCGACCAGGAGTAAGCCAGTACGAAGTGGTCGCGGAGCTTGAACACTATTCGCGCGCCAGAGGGGCAGAGGAACATTTCACCCTCATCGGCTCTGCCAAATTCAACTTCGACACAGGCACCAATATTATTTTCTATTATCCGACAAAGAGGCTGATAGAAACCGGTGACAGTGTGCTGATGGAGATTACACCGCGCTATAACGGTTACTGGACACAGCTCGTGAGGGCCGTCAACGTTGGTAAGCAGAACAGTGATCTCCAAAAGCTACAGGTAGTCTCCCGTGATGCGATAAAGAAAGGTTTAGAGCAACTTAAGCCCGGCAAGAAGGTTAATGACCTTGTGTCAGCCATGGACTCTTATGTCGCTGGTTGCGGATACGTCATGAGGCACCCCCTTGGTCATATTTGCGGTGTTGACCTAATTGAAGCCCGTGTTTCGCCACAAAATGAGGCGCCACTCACCCCCGGAATGGCAATCATCGTTCATCCGACGGTATTTACGCCCAACGGTAAGAATTGGACCTTCTGCGGCGAAACGTATCTCGTGACTCAAGATGGATACGAACGGCTGCATCGTGCCGGAGACGAACTAGTCACAGTATAGAAGGTGGTCACAATAAAAGCTGTAAAAGCCCGATGTAGTTGAGGTGTGCTCGAGGGCACTACTCGCCGAAAAATAGAATAAGAAATACCAGGACTTAATCAAAGCTCACTCTAAAGGGGGAGAAATGGCAAGCGAATCAAACGTTGGTATTTCTCTGAAGCGTGCCGCAATAGCCACCAAGTCTTTACGGCGAAGGTGGTGGTGCATGGGTTTTCCGTTAATGAGTGTCTCTTTAGTCGCCGGCATGGATAGGGTCGCCATCGCGGTGGTGATGGCTAACAAGCAATTCCTGCAGGACATGCAGCTGGTTGGCCGACCTGCCATGACCGGTCTCCTTATGTCCAGTTTTCTGCTCGCTTACGCAGTGTCGCAGTTCTTTTGGGGGTATTTTGTAAAGCGGTTTGGCCCGCGTATAGCTTCCATTACTGGTGCCTTAATATGGGCCGGCGCAATGGTACTGAGCGGCCTAGCTCAAAGCGTGGGTGCGCTCATTGCCGCAAGGTTCATTCTGGGGGCTGGCGAGGGATTCTTGTTTGCCACCTGCAACACTTATGTGCTCAATTGGTTTCCGCCAAAAGAGCGCGCCACAGCCAGCTCTATGTGGATGAACGGGCAGACTCTTGGCAATGTTGCAGCAGGAATCGTAGTCGTAAGCTTGATTGCCGCTGGTGGGTGGCGCATGTCCTTCTTCGAAATTGCCGCGCTTTCCATCATTATACCGTTGCCGCTGCTCCTTTTTCTGATGAAAGATCGGCCGAGACAGTTGGGTTTGATCAGCAGTGAAGAAGTCAAGATGATAGAGGAAGCAGCGCCGGTAAAGGAAAAGGAAGAAACGAAAGCTGTGGGGATGGGAAGTTACCTCAGGAACTATCGTTTTTGGCTGATTACTGGTGCCTGGGCGGGCAACAGTATGTACTATTTTGGTTGGGCCACATGGATGCCTACCTATTTCCAAAATGTGCGCCATTTTTCATTTCAGGCTGCGGGGTATCTCTATTCCCTCAACTGGATCGTTATTTTCTTAGTAATTCTGGCCACGGGCTACTTTTCGGACCGATTCATGCGCAGAGCACCTTTTGGCGGCCTGGGTTATCTTCTGTCGGGCGCCGCTATGTTCGCTGGAGGACTGGCTATAAGCAACAATTACGCTTCAATTGCGGTGCTGGTTATCGCGCTCTGCGGTCATCAAATGGGTTTTTTGATGGTACATGCGCTTTACCAATCAGTTATGCCGAGGGCTTCCGTCAGTCAGGCTGTTGGCGCTGGAGGAATGATTGCCACCTTTGCAGGCATGACCTCCCCTACCCTGGTTGGCTATGTCCTGCAGATCTCAGGTTTTGATGCAGTCATATTGTCGCTTGGGTTCGTGGTAATTGGTGCTGGGGTATGCCTTCTGATACTCGTTAAAGAAGGCCACTGATAAAGAGAATAGTAGGCAGAAAGGAGAA
>Ga0209039_10000877_pt1 | contig 28980 bp, 22 predicted proteins | sample BogFormECP12_OM1_FD_188238 | JGI IMG/M metagenome (GOLD analysis project Ga0209039, IMG submission 188238) | Bog forest soil microbial communities from Calvert Island, British Columbia, Canada - ECP12_OM1 (SPAdes) (version 2) | ecosystem: Environmental > Aquatic > Freshwater > Wetlands > Bog ... | reverse complement strand
GCGGCGCGACCGGCGGCGGCTGCCACAGCTCCTTCCTACAAGGACCTCAAGTTTTCCCCGCTGCGGCCCATTCAGATTCCCAAGGTGGCCACTTTCACGCTGCCCAACGGCATGAAGCTGTATCTGCTCGAGGACCACGAGCTGCCGATCATCCACGGCGTGGCGCAGGTGCGTACGGGGAACCTGTTCGATCCCGCGGATAAGATCGGGCTGGCCACCATGACCGGCATGGTGATGCGCACCGGCGGCACCAGGACGAAGACCGGCGAGCAGTTGGACGAGCAACTGGAAAACATCGCGGCCAGCGTGGAAAGCAACATCGGCGAGAGCACCGGCAGCGTCTCGTTCTCCGCGTTGCAGGAGAACACCGACGAAGTGCTGGGCGTTTTCAAAGACGTGCTCACCGCTCCCGAGTTCCGCCCGGACAAGATCACCCTGGCGCGAACGCAATTGCGCGGCGGCATCGCCCGCCGTAACGACGACGCGCAAGGCGTGGCGGAGCGCGAATTCACCAACATCGTGTACGGCAAAGATTCGCCGTACGGATGGCAAGAGGAATACGCCACCGTGGACCGCATTACCCGCGCCGATCTTCAGGAGTTCTACAAGCGATACTTCTTTCCGGCCAACGTCATGCTGGGGGTGTGGGGCGACTTCGACACCGCCGGCATGAGGGCTAAACTCGAGAAGCTCTTCTCGGACTTCGCCGTCGAGCAGCCGCCCGTGCCGGAGTTCCCGAAGGTCGGCGGCGCCCCGGCGCCGGGCGCCTATCTGGCGGTGAAGAAGGACGTGACGCAGACTTTCTTTTCCATCGGCCAACGGGGCGGCCAGTTCAACGACAAGGACTATCCCGCGCTGGTGATCATGGCCGACATTCTGGGCGGCGGGTTCCGCAGCCGCCTGGTCCAGCGCGTCCGTACGAAGATGGGGAACGCCTACGACATCGGCGCGGGCTGGGACGCGAACTACGACCACCCCGGGTTGTTCGAAATCTCGGGCGGCACCAAATCGTTCTCCACGGTGGAGACCTTCAAGGCGATTCAAGAAGAAGTGGACCGCATACGAACGTCGGAGGTGACGGAGGAAGAACTCAAGACCGCCAAGGACACGGCCCTCAACAGCCTCGTGTTCGCATACGACACCCGGGCGAAGACCTTGAGACGGATGCTGACGTACGCGTATTTCGGATACCCCCTGGACTTCATCCAGCAATATCAGAAGGCGATCGAGGGGGTGACGCGCGCCGACGTGCTGCGAGTGGCGAAGGAGCATTTGAATCCGGCTGCCTTCACCACCGTGGCGGTGGGAAATCCGGATGACTTCGGAAAGCCGCTCGACACGCTGGGAGCCCCGGTCAATCCGATCGACCTGACCATCCCGGAAGAGAAGCTGGAAGCGGCCAAGGCGGACGCCACCAGCCTCGAAAAGGGCAAGCAACTTCTGGCGCGCGCGCAGCAGGCCGTGGGAGGCGCCGGTCAATTGGCGGCGGTGAAGGATTTCGTCCAGTCCTACGAATTCCAGGTGGAATCCTCCGCCGGTGGCATGCTGGTGAAGGAAACCGACCGCTGGATCGCTCCCACCTATTTCCGGCAGGACACCGAGTTGCCGGCTGGAAAGGTAGCGGCTTACTGCGACGGCAGGGTTGGCTGGATCTCCGCGCCGCAAGGTTGGGGGCCGCTGGCCGGCGCGCAGTTGAAACAAGTGCAGGGCGATCTGTTCCGGCTGTACTTCCGGTTGCTGCTCAGCGACCGCATCGAGGGGCGCACGGTGAATGCGCTGGACGACAACACCATCGAGATCTCCGATGGCGCCGGACAGACCACGCGGCTGGAGTTCGACGCCGACACACGGCTGCCACAGCGCGTGACTTACGAAATAGCGCGCGCCAGTGGACCGCCGCTTGCTGCGGAGGAAACCTGGTCGGACTTCCAGGAGATTGCCGGGGTGAAGGTTCCCCGCAAGATTACGGCGATGCAGGGCGGACGAAAATATGCCGAAATGAAGGTGACCGATTTCAAGGTGAACTCCGGAATTCAACTTGAGGTGATCCAAAAACGGCCATGAACTGGAGAATCCCGTTTCTGCTGGCATGTTGCGCCCTGGCTTCCGCCGCGGAGACCGCCGCCGAGCGTGGTAAGCGCGTGGTCGACGAGGCCCTGCGGGCTCTCGGCGGCGACGCGTTTCTGCACATGCAAGACCGGGTGGAGAGCGGGCGGGGTTATGGGTTCTACCGCGAGCAGCTTTCCGGCCTGGCGGTGGTCAAGATCTACACGCGCTATCTGGCGCCGGTCCCGGGTCAGATCGCCGTACGGGAACGGGACGCTCAGGGCAAGAGGGAAGACAGCGTCGTGCTGTTCACGGAAAACGGCGCGTGGGATGTCACCTTCCGCGGCGCCCGCCCGCTCACCGACCTGCGCTACAGCAACTACAAGGACGGCACGCTGCGGAACATCTTTTACATTCTGCGGCAGCGGCTGGATGAGCCGGGGCTGGCCTTCTACTCGCGGGGCATGGATATGTACGAGAACCGTCCGGTGGAAATTGTGGACATCACCGATGCCGCCAACCGCACGGTGACGGTCTACTTCGACCAGTTCACCAAGCTGCCCACCCGGCAGGCATTCAAGCGCCGCAACCCGGAGTACAAGGACTTCGACACGGAGGTGACCGTTTTTTCGAAGTTCCGCGATGTAGGCGGCGGGGTCCAGTGGCCGTGCGCCACTCTGCGCGAGCGCAATGCGGAGAAGATCCTCGAGATTTACTCGGACTCGGTGGAGATCAACCGCGGCCTCAAGGACGATTTGTTCGCGCTGCCGGGGAACCTGAAGATTTTGCCGCAGGAGAAGTAGCGGGAGTCTCCACGTGCAGCCTATACCCGTCGCTGAGGACGGTGATGAGGCCGTCCTGGTCGGTGCGGTAAACCACGGCGCGATGCTGGTGGAGGCGCTCGATCACATCGCGGTTGGGATGGCCGTAGCTGTTATCGACGCCCACTGAGATCACCGCGAAAACCGGCTCGACGGCGCTGAGGAAATCCTCGGTGCTGGAAGTCCGGCTGCCGTGGTGCGCCACTTTGAGGACATCGGTGCGCCGGATCTCACCCTCCGCCAGCATGTCGCGCTCGATGGGACGTTCCGCGTCTCCCGGGAGCAGGAACCCGTTGCGCCCGTAGCCTACGCGCAGCACCAGCGAGTCGTTGTTCTTGGGGGAGTCGGACGCCACGTAATCGGCGAGCGGGGCGAGCACCTCGATTTCGGCGCCGCCGAAAGCGAAGCGGCGCGGAGAATGCATGGGCACGATTTTGACGCCGTTGGCGGCGGCCTTGGCGCGCAGCGTCCGCCAGGTGGGACTGTCGGGGGTGGCGCCGGTCCACAATTCCCGCGGGTGAAAATCGTCAACCAGCGCGGGGAGGCCGCCAATGTGGTCTTCATGGGCGTGCGAGAGCACCACGACATCCAGATTGCGGATGCCGCGGTCCCACAGATAGGGCGCCACCACGTCTTCGCCGATATCGAGCTGCGACCTGGATTGCTGGCCGAAGGCGGGAATGCCGCCGCCATCGACGAGCACGCGTTTTCCATCGGGGAAGGCGACAAAAATGCTGTCTCCCTGGCCCACGTCGATGGCGGTCATCTCCAGCTCGCCGGGATGGAGGTCGGGCGGAAAGGGATGCCAGAGCAGCAGCGCGAGGAACACGGCGACCGCCAGCGCCGTCCCCGTACGCCACCAGCGGCCGCGCGCGATGGCGGCGGCAATCAGGGCGGCGGAGAAGGCCACGCCCAGCCACACCGGCGGGGTAGGAATGCGCCAGCCAGGCTCGATGCCGGCGTGCCAGTAGACCACTTTTTGCGAAAGCCACAGCAGCACGCCCGCGATCTTCGCCACCCACCCCCAGCCGGTGAAGACGGCGACGAATCCGAGCGGCACCGCCAGGCCCATCAGCGGAACCACGAAAGCGTTGGCCGAGAGGCCGGAGAGGCCGACGCGGTGGAAGTAGACCACCATCGGCAGCGCCAGACCGGCTTGAATGATGGCGGAGATGACCGTGATTTCGTAGAAGAATAGGAGCACCCGGCCGGTCACGGCGACCACCAGAAGACCGGCGCGCGCCGGGAGATGCGCCACGCGGCTCATGGTCTCGGCGAGTTGGCGCATCTCAATTCGAAACTGGGCAACGCGCGGAGGCAGGTGGATGTCGCGGCTGGTATCGGCAAGATCCCGGAGACCGCGCGCCAACGGGCCGGAGGTGGCGCGGATTAGCGGGGTGGCGAACGCACCCAGGAAGGCCACGGCCAGAAACGTGAGCTGGAAGCTGGCGTCGAACAGTTGCTCCGGGTCGAACACCAGGAAGCCCAGCGCCACCGCCGCCAGCAAGTTGAGGGGCCGGCGCTCGCGGTAGAAATAGCCGGCGATCAAGACCAGCGTCAGACCGGAAGCGGCGCGCGTGCACGGCGCCAGCCAGCCCGTCAGCAGGGCGTAGAACCACGCCGCCATAACCGTGAGCAGCAGCGCCAGGCTCTCGGGAACGAAGCACACGCGCAGGAAGAAGAGGAAGAAGGCGGCCAGGATGGCGACGTGCGTCCCGGAGATGACCAGGGCGTGGAAGGTGCCGGTCTCGCGGTAATACTGGGTCCAGACTCTCTCGAGCTGGAAGGACTGGCCGATCATGAGCGCCTGCATCATCCCGCTGCGGTAATTGTCGCCGGGGTAAAGCCGCTGGATGCGGGCCAGGACCAGGGCGCGGAGGTCCATCACGGCCTTTTGAAAACGCGAGCCGCAGCGCCCGGGCAGGATGCGGACGGTCGAGGCGGCGCCGGATGCGGTCCAGAAGATGTCCTGGCGCGCCAGGTAGCGGGCGTAGTCGAAAGCGCCGGGGTTGCCGAAATTGCGCGGTTTGCGAACGCGCGCGTCGAGCTCGATGTTCTGCCCGTAACCGAGCGGCGGCAGCGGCTCATTGCCCTTGGTATAGAGAGTGACCTGCGCGCGGGCGTGCGGACCCAGTTCCAGCAGGAAGCGTTCGCGCTCGCCGGAGATGGCGGGAGGCTCCACCACGCAGCCGCCGAGAATGACGATTTCGCGGCCTTCGGCGTCGAGCTCGGGCGGAGGGCCGGGGGCGTGGGCCACGGCGGTGAGCGTTCCGGCGAAGAAGAGACCCAGGCAACAGCAGGCGCCGGCCAGCACGCGCGAGCTGCGATGGAGGGCCACCACGCCGAGCACAAGGAAAGCGGCGATGGCGAGAAGAAGCTCGGATGGCTGGAAAGCTACGAAGCGGGAAACCAGGATGCCCGAAGCAATGGCAGCCAGAGGCGCGACCAGCGGGTCCTTCACGGCAACCCGATTGTAGCGTATAGTGGCGCCGGTGGTCGGTCGAGTCCCAAAAATTGCGTTGATGGGTTTCGCCACCCAGGGGTTTGGCGGCTCAAAATGGCGACCGCTTCAGCGGAGGTCGAAAACGTATGCCAAACCGAGACCAACCGCCGCCAGTGCATTGGCGGAAAGCCTGCCAATGTGCTCTTTTATCCGGGTGGTGTCCAGAACACGCACGTGATCGCACAGTGCGACGCTATCCTGAAACTGGAAGGTTGACCATCCTTCACGTATCAACTCTCCGGCTGGCAGAAGAACTCGGTAGGAGTTGGCCTTGTGGATTCTGGTTGACATCGGAACGCCAACTGCCGTGTTTTTGTTCTTGTTAACGAGGTCCCGGGAAACGATGACAAAAGGGCGCATCCCGGATTGCTCGGAGCCAGACGAGACCAGAACAGCAGCCTGCTCAGATTCGGACTGCTTCGGCGGATCATACATATAGATTCCGCCACACATCACGTCCATTTCAGATAGGCTCGCCAAGCATATCGCGGGTCGCCTCCGCGAGGAGCGCGGCGTCCTCGTCATCCCACTCAGCTTGCTCTGCTGCGGGTTCAGGCACGGGGGCTAGGGCGTCAACTGCGCGTCGCGCCAAGGCATATGCGTTTACGGCAGCACGCAGCCCATCCAAGATCGCTTCCAGGGGTTCTGGATAGATTGCCTTGTTCAGCCGCATGGAGGTCACCAAGCAATGGAGGTGAAAGCGCGTCCAGATGGCGTTAAAGATGAAGTCGGTGACAATCTGTTGGACACCCGCGTCCTGCACCCCCCCAAATGTTACGGGAGTGGATGGAATCTGCGCTACCAGATCGCTGATCCTCCGCAACGTCCAGGCGGTGAATACTGCTTGATCACGAACAGCGGCGCCAAAAGCAGAAAGCCCCTTCTCCCGCAGATCAGCCTCCAACTCACAGAAAAACTCTCTGTTCAGGCGGTCGATTACATGTGGCGGAACGATGAACTTCATCAGGGAGGGAAGCCCCAAGACGGCATTAAGGTACTGGGCGAAACAGGCGTTTCTCCACTCCTTGAAATCCGCGCCGGAGCGCTTTTCGATGGCCGCAAGAATACAGTTCTCCAACAGTTCATACGTCGTCCGCATGAGGATTTCAGCCGATCCCGGCAGTTGCTTGGCGGCACTTTCAGAGATCGGACCCGGGAGCGTGAGTGCCTCACCAGCGCTGGCCATCCCCCAGCCTCGTGACGACACCATTGCCTCGTTCATTTTGTCCCTTCCTAATCTATTGATGGCTGAAAGCTATTCAAAGATCCATCGGCCTTGGAGGCCGATGCCATCGTGCCGCAGGCGCTTCAATGAAATTCGACACCAAGCCGCTACAGCATAGTGAACTCGGGGCCGTATTCTTCTCAACAGTCTTCGGTTCCTGCCCAGAGGACACCTTTCCCGCGACGGTGTCACAGCAAGTATAGTTCACCGATGGGCCTATTGTACAACAGAATTCTCGCCTATTTTGGGGTCGTACATCCCTTGTATCCGAAGGATAGCGTCTTACGCAAGTCTACCCTTGGCAGGACCACCGGCGCTACGGTCTACCGCAACCGGCGCTCGATCGAAACCACCCCGTGATCCACTAGCACGCCGTCCGTCGGATTCATACGCCCGTAGGATTGCCCGTTCACCAGCAGTTCGTCGCCGCGAATCAGCACGTCGGCATCGCGACATGGCATGAAACGGTAGAGCGAGTCTCCGAGCCTTTCTGGCGGGGGCACGCTGGTGCGGTAGCAGTCGGTGACCACCACTCTGTGCGAGCCGACTTGGGCTTGGACGCGGCCTAGCAACAGGTTGTTGGATCGGCTGCAGCCGGATAGCAGAAGCATGGAAAGCAGCAACATGTTCCTCATCCTTGCAAGCATAGACAACTTTATAATGCAAAGTCAAGGGTAAATTTGTGGCGCAGACTGTCAGTCTGCCGGGCCCAGGGGGCACCCCCGACTCATCGGGACGCTCCTGGGTTCGCATTCAGCAAGCGTCCCGATGAGTCGGGACGCGGCAGGCAGGAGTGCCCGCGCTACACCCGGAGTTCGTAGCCCAGCTCGCGCATCTTCCCGATGATGCGCGCGCGGATCTCGCCCACTTCCTCGGAAGAAAGCGTGCGCTCCGGCGAGCCCACCGTCAGCCGGAAAGAGACGCTCTTCTGGCCTTCCTCGAGTGGCGCCCCGGAGTATTGGCGCACGAACTGAATGGATTCCAGCAACGGGCCGGCGAAAGACGCGATGCGGGCTTCCAGGTAGCCTGCGTGCTCGCGCAGGCCGGCGACCACGGAAAGATCGAAGGCGCTCGATGGGTAGCGGCGTATGGGCGTGTACTTGATTTCGGCGTCGCTCAGCGGCCAGACCACACTGAGGTCCAGATCGAGAATCGCCGCGCGGCCCGATTCGACCAGCGACGGGTGCAGCTCGAACAGGCGGCCGGGAGCGTGCCCCTTCCACAGAATATCGGCGGAGCGCGCCGGGTGTTCAAAGGGACGCGGCTCGGCGGGGCAAGCCCGCGCGCCCGGCATGAGGCATTCGGCAGCGCGCTGGAGTTCGAACAGGCCGGAAGAGCCATCGCCCTGGCGGTCGTAGAGCGCGGCCACCAGGTGCGGAATCTCTTGGGGAAGGCCCGTGCCGCGCTTGTGAATCTCGAAGCCGATTTCAAACAGCCGGAAGGCGTCCTTGCGCTTGCTGTTCTCCGTGATGTTCTTCCAGATGCCGGGCAATAGCGAGGTGCGCATCAGCGCCTGGTCGGAAGCAATGGGGTTGGCGACTCGCTCGTGAGCCGCCGGGTCGAAGCCGAACGCGTGCGCGGCCTCTTCGCTGATGAAGGAGTAGTTGTAAACCTCGGTGAAGCCCTCATCCACAAAAACGTTGCGCGCCTCGTGCTGGAACTTGCGCTCGGGATTGCCGGGCGGCACGGCGGACGGAATCAGCGGCGCTCGGGGCGTGATGGAATCGTAGCCCAGCATCCGTCCCACCTCTTCCACCAGGTCGTCCTTGATGGAAACGTCCTTGGTGGCGCGCCATCCCGGCACGGTCACGGAAAAGACGCGCGGCTGCGGTTCGGTAACGCCAAATTCCAGCCGTTCCAGAATGCCGCGCGCCTCCGCTGGTTCCACCGCGCGGCCGAGCTTGCGTTCCAGCCAGTCGAGCGGCAGTTCGATGGCCGGCGGCACGGGGATAGGCCTCCCTTGGTCGGCCACGCCACCCACCAGCCGGATGCCGGGCGAAGTCTCCCGCAGCAGCTCGATGGCGCGCGCCAGGCCGCGCACCGTGTTGGCCGGGTCCTGCGCCTTTTCGAAGCGCATGGAGGCGTCCGTGCGTAGCTTGATGGCGACCGAGGTCTTGCGAATCGAGGACGCCTGAAAGTTGGCGCTCTCCAGCACCACGCGCGTGGTCTTCTCGCCGATGGCCGTATCCAGGCCGCCGATCACGCCGCCCAGCGCAATCGCGCCGGTGCTATCGGCGATCACCAGGTTGTTGGCATCCAGCGTGTATTCGTCCTCGTTTAACGCGCGGAAATGCTCGCCGGGTTTGGCGGGGCGGATGAAGATGGCGCCGCCCTTAAGCAGATCCGCATCGAAGGCGTGCATGGGCTGCGCGATCTCGGCCATGACGTAATTGGTCATGTCCACGATATTGTTGATGGGGTTCAGGCCGATGGCGGTGAGCCGGCACTGGAGCCACAAAGGCGAAGGCTGCACGCGCACGTTTTCGAAGACCAGCGCGCTATAGCGCGGGCAGAGGCTGAGATCCTCGATTTGGATATCGACCGCGGCCGGCCCTTCCGGCAACAGTTCGAGCCGCACCGGATTCCTCAGCTTGCGCCCCAGAATGGCAGCCACTTCGCGCGCCATCCCGTGGTGCCCCCACAGGTCGGGCCGGTGGGTGATGGACTTGTTGTCGATCTCGATTACGCTGTCGGGCGCGCAGCCGGGGATCGGCGCCCCGACGGCAACTTGCAGTTCGATGATGCCCGAATGGTCGCGGTTGATGCCCAGTTCGGCGGCGCTGGCCAGCATGCCGTCGCTCTCCACGCCTTCGATGACCTTCTTGCCGATGGGCACGTACGCGCTCACCACGCCGGGGCGGCAGTTGGGCGCGCCGCAGACCACCGTCTTGCGGCCGTACGGCCCGGCGTCCACCACCGCTTTGACGTTATGGCTGCCCGGCATCGGCTCGACGGATTCCACGAGCGCCGCGCGAGCGCGGTCCAGCCATTCGCCCGCCACCTCGATGCCTTCGCACTCGGCGGTCTTCATGGTGATGAGCTTTTCCAGGGGACCGGGTGCGTGATCCAGGTCCTCGACCAGCTCGCGTAGCCAGTTGTAAGAGAACTTCAAGGTTAGAACTGCTCCAAAAATCTAAGATCGCCGCCTTGCAGGTGGCGGATGTCGTCAATCCCGTAGCGCATCATGGCCAGCCGCGTCAGGCCCAGGCCGAAGGCGAAACCGTTCCACTCTTCGGGGTCGATGCCGCTCATACGCAGCACATTGGGGTGCACCAGGCCGCAGCCCACCTGTTCCACCCAGCCGCTCTGCTTGCAGACCGGGCAGCCGGAGCCGCCACAGATCAGGCAATGGATATCCAGCTCGAAGCCCGGTTCCACAAACGGAAAGAAGCCTGGCCGCAGCCGCACCGTAACCTCGCGTTTGAAAATCGCGGTGAGCATGGTCTTCATGAAATAGATCAGGTGGGCGACCGAGATGTCGCGGTCGATCATCATGCCCTCGATCTGATAGAACGTGTGCTCGTGGGAGGCGTCCACGCTTTCGTTGCGGAAGACGCGCCCCGGCGCGATCATGCGCAGCGGCGGGCCCAGCCGTTCCATGCCGCGCACCTGCACCGGCGAAGTGTGGGTGCGCAGCAGGTTGCCGCCCTCCAGCCAGAAGGTGTCCTGGGCGTCGCGCGCCGGGTGATCGGCCGGAATATTCAGGGCGTCGAAGTTGCGATATTCGGTCTCCACTTCGGGGCCATCGAGCACCGTGAAGCCGAGGGAGACGAACAGCTCCTCGAGTTCGCGCTGTATGCGCGTGATGGGGTGCAGATGCCCGCGCCGCGGGCCGGGAGCGGGCAGCGTGAGGTCGATCCATTCGGCGTCGAGGCGGGCGCGGAGAGCGGCTTCGGCGAAGTGCCGCTTCTTCGATTCCAGCGCCTCTTCGAGCTTCTGCTTGGCGCTGTTGAGCAGCTTTCCGATGCGCGCGCGCTCTTCGGGCGCGAGCTTTCCCATCTCTTTGCTGATCTGCGCCAGCGCGCCCTTGCGCCCCAGCGCTTCGACGCGAACGGCTTCCAACTCCTCGGGCGAAGATGCGGATGCAACTCGCGCGAGGGAACGGGATTCCAGTTCCTGTATGGATCGATCGGCCATTGGTTGCGGAGTTTTCCATTGTAGCAAGTACTTTACAGACCATACAGCCTGCGCGCGTTGTCCCGTAACACCATCCGCGCCAATTCCCCCGCCCGCTGCCGCGAGATTTCCCCGTCGCGCATCATCCCCGTGAGTGCCCTGGCCAGAGCCTCCCGTCCGGTCCGCGCCGCGATCCAGCCCGATTCCTCCCATCCCATTTCGTTCGAGTAGGGATACGCGTCCGTCCCGAACAGCACCTTCTCCGGCACCCATTCCAGCCACTCCCGCAGCGTGCCCGCCAGCGTCGCCGGGGTCGCCAGCAGCGACTGCGCGGAATAATCCAGATACGCGTTGGGCCTCTCCAGCAGGGCCGTAATCTCTCGCGTGAATGGCCACCCGCCGTGCACCATCACGAATTTCGTCTTGCGCAGCGCGGGGTCTTCCAACACCGATTCCAGCAGCAGAGGGTTGGCCCCCGCCACGTCGAAGTAGCTTCCCGCTCCGGCCATGGTGTGCAAGTGCACCGCCATCCCCAACCGTCCGCACTCCCCCGCGATATATCGGAACAGGTAATCCTGCAAGAGCTTGTACTCGGCATCCGGCGGCGCGCCCTTCGCCGCAAACTGCGCATAGATGCGTCCCGCCGGGACGCCGTCCACCTTGTCGAACTCGAGCGACCGCAGGTACGCCGCTTCGAATTTCTCCGCGATCGCCCCGCCGCGCTTCTGCCGTTCCAGCGTCGGCGTCACCACACGCAACAGATAATCGGGCAGTGTGGCGGGCAGCGTCTTCACGCCGGCGTCCCCGAGGTAGCGACTCCGCAGCACATCCTCCAGCGCGAAAAAGGACTTGCGGTCGGAATTCCGCTCGCCCAGTTTCGAATTGTCCAGCGGGAACAGGAGCGCGTCGGCGTACGGGACCCATCGGAACCGCGGCGGCTGGACGGATGTCCCCATCGCCACCCGATTGGCCAGCATCACCTCGACCCCCATCTGATCCAGCACCCACTCCGGGTATTGGTCGCCCTTCTCTTTCATGACGCCCTGTTTCCCCAGCGTGCCGTACAGCGCCCGCGAGGCTTCCATCACCGCCGGCGCCCCCGGCCGAATAATCAACGGGTCCGACGATGGCTCCATATTGTCGACCGGCAGCGCATCGAATTCCCGGTCGGCCGGCGCTCCGCCCGGGACGACACGGACGGGATGCGCGTGGTGGTCGATTGCGCGAATGCCATTGATCTCAGCCATGACCCCCGGGTCGATCGCCGGCGCTTGCCCTCGGCCGCATCCCGCCAGCACCGCAGCCGCCGCCAGCAGCACCGTCAAAGCTCGATATGATTTCGAAGTCATGCGATTCCCGCTCTTGTTGATGGTACAACTACCGGCCAAGCAGCTACCGCTCCCGAGGAAGCCGTGAAGAAATGGCAAGCTAAAGCATGCCCCACCAAACAGGCTGATTCTTGGAAGTGGTGGGGCATGCTTTAGCTTGCCCATTGCCCGCTTGCGGGCGACCATTTCACCGCTCCGGCTGTTATAAAACGGCGCCGGCTGGCGTCATTGGTCTAGACGACCCAACGTTCTGCGCGCGGGCTCGTCATAGATTACAGTGAAGTCAAGGGAGATCTCAGCAATGCTACGTGCGATCATGAGCGCCGGCCTGGTGGTCTTCACGTCCTGCGCGGCCTGGGCGCAGACGGCGGAGAATTCGCCCACATTCGAAGTGGCGTCGGTGAAGCCGGCCGCTCCCATCACTGGCAACATGATCCGGGTGATGATGCGGGGTGGTCCCGGAAGCCCTGACCCCGGGCAGATTACTTATTCCAATGTGACGGTGAAGAACGTTCTCATGAACGCGTACGGAGTGAAGGGTTTCCAGATCTCGGGACCGAACTGGCTCGACTCCGAGAGATTCGACATTGTTGCGAAACTGCCGCGCGGCGCCACCAAGGCCGAGTTCATGGTGATGCTGCAGAACCTGCTGGCGGAGCGCTTCAAGCTGACGCTGCACCGGGAAAAGAAAGACCTGCCCATGTACGCGCTGGTGGTGGGAAAGAATGGGCCGAAGCTCAAGGAATCGGTGGAGGAGCCTGCCCCCAAAGAAGGCGAAGCACCCAAGGCTGGCGGCCCCGCCGCGGATGACCCTTTGGCTGGGGCAGCCATGCGCAGGCTCCCGATGGGCAGGGACGGCTTCCCGGTGTTGCCCCCCGGGGCGGGCCGCGGTGGCATGATGATCTCACTTTTGAGCGGCAACGCCCACATGGCCGCCAACGGGCAGCCGATGGCCGGGTTGGCCGAAATGCTGTCGAACCAGTTGGATCTTCCCGTGGTGGATATGACCGGGCTGACGGGGAAATACGATTTCACGTTGACCTACGCGCCGGAGGGCGGCGTGGGTTTGAGGCTCCCGGCGGGGATCGCTCCGCCTCCTCCCGCCGGTCCTCCTCCAGGCGAAGGCGGAGGAGGCAAGCCTGGGGCGAGCGCGCCGGACACCCAATCCAGTCCCAATCTCTTCACCGCCCTTCAGGAACAGCTCGGACTGAAGTTAGAGCAGCGAAAGGGCCCCGTGGATCTGTTGGTCATCGACCATTTGGAGAAGGCGCCTGTTGAGAATTGACGGTCTCTGGTACGCGGCCCTCGCCGGGCTTGCCCTTTCCAGCCTGGCGGCCGCCGAGCATCACGGACAAGTCAGCTTCAACGGCCTGCCGGTTCCGGGCGTCACGGTTACCGCGACCGCGGGCGACAAGAAATTCGTCGCCGTGACCGACCAGCAGGGCGCCTATTGGTTCGCCGAGCTGGCCGATGTTGTCGGCGAGGCCAAGAAGAAGGCCGGCCGATGGCGTCGCGCGGATCTCTCTGCCGAGAGGGGACCAGGCCGTTATGAGCCGCAGCTTCAACTTCGCCGTGGACAAAAACAGGGTGAGGAAGGCGGAACCGCGCGACGGACATCGCAAGCTGCGCTCGAACTTGGAGGATCGCCGACATGGTACTATCCACCACTTGAATGTGGGTGTTCCGTCTGACGCCGTGTGAGCACCGGATTCTTCGTGCCTTAAGGACTTTGTTCGAAAACGTAGCCGTCCTATACTTAATGGTGCTACCCACGATTGGGGCAGGATAAGAATCTACGCCTGACCAGGTCACATTCCGTGCTCAGGCTTCGGACGCAAGTGCGAGTGCCCTCACGTCAGCGACTTCAGCCCGTGAGACTGCTGAGCCGAGAACTCGCTTTCTTCCTATCCCCTCCATCAGGAAGGACGGCAAGACCCAGCACCGGGTCGCAATTGACCGCACCCTCGTCGACGAGTACGCTTCCCTCATGCAAGATGGAATCGTGTTTCCACCCGTCAGGGTCTGGTGGGACGGTGACGCTTACTGGCTTAGTGATGGCTTCCACCGGATCGCTGCCGCAGAGCGCGCTGGTTTCGCGGAAATCCGCGCAGAGGTTCACCACGGTTGTCTAAGCGATGCTCAGTGGGACAGTTACTCGGTCAACACGTCGCATGGCCTGCGGAGAACTGCGACCGAAGCGCAACGGGTTATCCACCTCGCCCTACAGCACCCCCGTGCTGGGGACCTAAGCAACCTGGAGCTCGCCAGGCATCTCCATATCCCCGAAACGACGCTGCGGCGTTGGCGAAAAAGGCTATCTTCGCCACGTGGCGAAGATAAGGTTCGAATTGTTACAAGGGGTAAAGCTACCTACCCCATCGCAACAGCAAGAATCGGCGCCAACACACGCCCTAGACGCACGAAATCGTTCGGTGACCTTCGATCGGAGCTTGAGGTAATGAGAGGAAGAGCATCACCTAAGGCCCGACGCCTATTGAACACCTTTGGCAACTGGGCTCTTGGCTGCGCCTCACCCTCGGAATGTCTCCAAGCGACAGAGAGCATCGTGAACGATTGAAACAATACCGCTCCAGCCCTCAACCCACAGTGGCACAGGTGGTTCTCCTCGAGATCCTTATTGGCCCGATAATCACCGTTGATAACGCCGGGATGGGCGGTAGCACTTGGAGGCCGCCGCTCCCTCTGCCTGTAGGGGTCCTTCCCCCTTTCCCAGGGCATCAGGACCGCCCTGACAATACAGCGGCGCATCATTCCCGACACACAAGGAACTCACCAACCGGCCCGCTCGGAGGTGTTGTAGTGTCCCCTAATGTGTCAATTGCGATGCCCGGCTGCACGTTCTCGGCCACCGTGAAGGTGGACGCATCCGCACTGTACACCGGCGGCACTCGGCGAGCACCTTTCGGGACAATCTGCTCGCGGTTTGTCCTTGGGTCCATTTGTTCGCGACGTGCAGGCAACCGATCGCGAAAGATCGACTCGGGTTGCTCTCCAGCAAGCTCCCCGCGTCGCCGGTACGCGCCAGAATAACACGCATCCCGCAGCAACGCGGCCAAAAGGTGACTTCCTGCTTCACCACAGACAGTTTCATTGATAAGACAGTCAACGCCGTGCTAGTATTCAAGCCAGAGTATGACGACGCTTGAGAAAGCTTCCAATATTGCAGTGATCGTCGTGGCCGCTGTCGTTATTGGCACGACGGTCTACGATAGGTTCAGCCCACGCGCTCCGAGAATTCCGCCTACCGCTTTTAGAGAGCGATTCCTTGGCAAACACTTGCCCCTGCAGCCCTCCGCCTTCGGCACTGCCGCCACTCTCGTCCTCTTCTATTCGAAGGACTGTCACTTCTGCTCGCAGAGCATGCCATTCTACCAACGTTTAGCAGCCTTAAGGTCGGCCCGGTCGAGCGATTTGAGAATAGTTGGGGCGTTTCCCAAAGATAGAGAAAGCGGACAAGATGGTGAGATGTACTTCGCTCAACATCACATCGCACCCGATGCTCTGGAACCGGTGAACTTCTTTGATCTTGGAATATCGGGCACACCAACGCTCGTTCTGACGAGTGCGTCGGGTATCGTTAAATCAGCGTGGACCGGCTTGCTCTCGGCAGACAAGGAAAACGACGTCTTCGCAAAGGTCAGGGCATTGTGCCCGAAGTGCAATGCAGAGCGCTGAGCAGCTGATCGGGGAGGGGCAGGCGGCACCATGCCCGCAAGACTCACGCTATATGTGGGCCCTGTTCGAAGAAGCTGACGAACGTCTATTTTGCTCCGTTTTGGTGAAGGCGTCGACTCGTCCCATATATGTGGCGGCAACCCACTCAGCCAAACTGTTTTATCTGCGTCCTGGCTGATGTTTTGTAATGTCTTTCTTGACAAATGAGACGATCATTCCGTAATATTCTCTTCATGAGACTCCTGACTGCGACAAGAAATCTGGTGCTCCTGGCGGCTGCGCTTATGGTTGTGCACCCGACACGCTCTTTGGCCGACTTTTCGTGCGGCGGCTCTTGGTGTGATACCGCAATGGCTGATAATTTTGATGGCGATTATTGCGGTGCTTGTTATCAGCTGTGCGGGGACGGCAACTTCTCGTGCATATGTGGCTCTTACTGGTGCATCGACGGGTCTTCTGGCTCCGCGTGTGGTATGTGCGGACCTGATCAGTATGCCGAATAATCCGAATCGCTTAAGATTTGGCGGAATTGGACCCCGGGAGGGGTAGGGGACGAGGACGCAGAAGGAGCACGGTGCCCAGTTGAAGGCGAAGGTGGTGATCGGCGCGATGCGTAGTGTGCTGCCGGTCAACCAACCGGCCGCCAGGTTTGGGGCGCATCCTAGAAATCTCGCCTGATCCTCATGCTGAGGTAACACATCCGACCAGAACGGGCTGCGGTAGCGACCGAGAAATCACATTCTGTCTGGACGCGAGTTTACCATGCGAAACGGAAGTGCGACACCTCGGCTCACCCGGGCACCTGGGAGACTCCGTAAGCATGGTGAATTCCAAGAGAGTCTGATGTACACTAGGATCAGGAGTGAGTCACAATTCGGATGAGAAGAAAGGCTCGGCGGGCAAGGGAGGCCCCCGCGGTGATAACGCCGAATCGGTTTTTGTTACGGGCGAGTCCAGGCGTGGTCATTACGCGGTTGGCGGCAGCCGGACGATTGGCGTTTAGGATCATGATGCTAACACTGGCCGGAGCCGTCGCCGGGTCCGGTCAAGCGCAGACGCCCCGGCCGACTTTCGAGGTGGCGTCTGTTAAGCCCATCTCACCCGAAGACGGGGTCGGCCGCGCCGGTTTTGAGGGGTTGTTTCCGCAAATGTCTCCTGGAATGATCAACGCGGCGCGAGTTAGTATGGAGAACCGATCTCTGACGAATTTGATTTGCACAGCCTACCGCGTGAAGCAAGATCAGGTGCTGGGCCCAGCGTGGATGTCCAGCGTAAGGTTCGATGTTGACGCCAAGATTCCGGAGGGGAGCTCGCGGAGCCAGGTGCCTGAGATGCTGCAGGTGCTCCTGGAGGAGCGGTTCAACCTCAAATTGCACCGCGAGCGCAGAGTTCGGTCTGCGTACGCTTTGGTGGTGGCAAAGGAAGGACCGAAGCTGAAGTCTCACGAAGAGCCGGCCAGATCCACCTCCGGAGGTGCGGGGAGCGATCTCAAGCGGCCTGCCATGCCAAGACCCCAGGGGGGACTGGTGCATAACCAGTACGCTAACGTCACGCTTGGGACGCTCAGCGAGATACTGTCTGGCCTCCTTCATTGGCCCGTGGTAGATATGACCGAGCTCGGCGGTAGGTATGATGTGGGAATGGATATCGCTGTCTCGGACATGCCTGGAATGGCCCGTATGGCGGGCAGGCCGGATGACACGCCAGGGCCCTCGGTGTTTGATGCTGTTGAGAAGTTGGGGCTCAGGCTGGAATCGCGAAGGCTACCGCTCGAGGTGATCGTGGTTGACCAGGTGGCAAAGGCTCCGACGCCCAATTGAGAGCCGACGGGGGGCGCCGGCTTTTCATGGCACTGAGAATCCAGCTAAGCCCTGGGGCCGGCCTGCGTCCAAGGGGGCTCGCGACCAACCCGACAAAGCCGACATACAGGCCCCTACGGCCCGCGAGTAGTCGGATCCGGCAAGTCGGAGTCGATGCCGACGGTTCAGTCGGGTTCACGGCCGTCACAAAACGCTAGAACCTTATCTAGAGTGACCCGGCGCGAGGAGGCCGGGGTGTGGCGGAAATTCGACCGCCGGGTCACTTCGGATAAGGACGTTTGAAGGAAGCCGCCCGCGCTTGCGGCGGACGCGGCAGCTATGGGGTTTGGATCGGCGTTAGCGCCTGGGGGTTGGCCGTTTCACGGCTTGGAGTGCGCCGTCGCGGTGTGGCTGTGGCTTCCGGGACAGATGCGAAGCCGCTTGGAGATCGTTTCTGATGCACGCTGGGCTCTCCGGGGAGGGCATATCCGAACGTCGGACACACTCCCACTGAGCGGATCGGATGACCCGCTGATTGGGCCGGGAGTGGATCGAAGTCAGGACGTGTCATCAAAGGCTCTCTCCCTCTGCGACCGGGCGGCTCCGTTCAAACGGCGCTGGCTAGCGTTATCACTCTGGACCCAACGTTCTGCGCGCCGGCTCGTCATACAGAGAATGGACGGGGCTGCAAAGAAGGGCGACTGATTTGAAAGCAAAGGAGATTCAGATCATGGGCGCCGGCTTGGTGGTCTTTACGTCCCGCGCCGTTGGACCTCCCCATGGCGGCGAGCTCGCCGGACGGCCAATCCAGTCCCAATTTTTTTGCCGCCCCTCAGGAGCAGCTCGGGTTAAAGTTAGAACAGAGGGAAGACCCGGTGGAACTGCTGGTCATCGACCATTTGGAGAAGGCCCCCGTTGAGAACTGACGGCCTCTGGTACGCGGCCCTCGCCTGGCTGGCGGTGTCTGGACTGGCGGCCGCCGAGCATCATGGACAGGTCAGCTTCAACGGCCTGCCGGTTCCGGGCGCCACGGTGACTGCAACCGCGGGCGACAAGAAACTCGTAGCCGTGACGGACCAGCAGGGAGCCTATTCGTTCGCCGACCTCGCCGATGGCGTCTGGACCATCCAAGTCGAGATGCTGTGCTTCGCCACCCTCAAGCAGGAAGTGGCCGTGGCGCCGGGCGCGCCCAGCCCGGTTTGGGAGCTGAAGGTGCTGCCGCTCGAAGAGATTCACGCTACGGCAGCGCAGCCCACCGCCGCGGCGCAGCCGGCGGCCACCCCCGCTCAGCCCGCCAAGCCTGGCAAGAAAGCCGCGAACCCCAAGGGCGCAGCCGCCGCCGCGAACCCGCAGGCCGGATTTCAGCGCGCCGACGTGAATGCCGCCGGCGAGGGCGCGGCGCCGGGCGTTGCGGGCGCGGAAATCGGAAATGAAAACGGGACGCCGGGCGATCTCAATCAGACCGCGTCCGATGCCATGGTGGTGAGCGGCAGCAGCAGTGGCGCCATTGAGAGACGCGCCATCGGCAATGCGCGCCGCGGGATCGGATCCATGTACCAGGGCGACCTGAGTCTCATTCTGGACAATTCGGCGCTGGACGCGCGGCCGTTTTCGCTCACCGGCCAGAACACGGCGAAACCGGCCTACGACCACCTGCGGGCCGGAGCGTCTTTCGGCGGGCCGTTGCTGATTCCGCATCTACTCCACGGTCAAGGCCAGTTCTTCCTGAACTACCAGACAACGCGCAACCACAATGACAGTACGGCCACCAGCTTGATGCCAGACCAGGCCATTCGCAGCGGAGATTTTGCGCAGGCGATTACCGATCCCAACAACGGGCAGCCGTTTCCAGGCAACGCGATACCCGCCAGCCGGACCGCGCCGCAATCCACGGCGCTCCTGAAGTTCTATCCGCTGCCGAATTTTCCTGAAAGCGCGGGTTACAACTACCAGGTTCCGCTGGTGGGCATCAGCCATCAGGACGACGGCCAGGGACGCCTGAACAAGACGCTCAACCGGAAGAACTTCGTGAACGGTAGCTTCGCATACCGCAATGCGCGCAGCTCGGGGCCGAATGTGTTCGGCTTCGACGACACCGGCCATACCACCGGGATCAACGCCAACGCCACCTGGCGCTACATGGCCAGCCAGCGGCTGAATTTCAGCCTGGGGTATCAGTTCAGCCGCATGACGATGCGTACCTCGCCGTACTTCGCGAACCGCGAAAACGTCTCGGGCGAAGCGGGAATCACGGGTAATAACCAGGAACCGGGGAATTGGGGGCCGCCGAACCTGTCCTTTTCCAGCGGCATTGCGGGGATCTCAGATGCCGCGCTCTCCCTCACGCGCAACCAGACCAGCGGCGTGTCGTTCACCGGATTCTGGTTGCGCCGGCCGCACAACATCAGTTTTGGCGCCGATTTCCGCAGGCAGCAGTTCAACCTGCTGGCGCAGCAAAACGCGCGCGGCAGCTTCACCTTCACGGGCGCGGCCACCGGCAACGACTTCGCCGATTTTCTCCTGGGTGTTCCCGATACGAGCGCGATTGCCTTCGGCAACGCGGACAAGTATTTCCGGGCAGCGTCTTACGACGCGTACTTCACCGACGACTGGCGGGTGAGCCCCGGACTCACCATCAATGCCGGCGCGCGGTGGGAATACAACTCGCCCATCGCGGAGAAATATGGCCGGCTGGTGAACCTGGACGCAGCACCGGGATTTGCGGCCGAAGCGCCGGTACTGGGCAGCAACCCCACGGGCCCGCTCACCGGGCAGCGATATCCGACATCGCTGGTTCAGCCCGATAAACATGCATTGCAGCCTCGCGTGGCTCTCTCCTGGCGCCCGTTCTTCGGAGCATCCACACTGGTCCGGGCGGGATACGGTCTCTACTACAACACGTCGATTTACCAGGCGATTGCGACCCAGATGGCGCAGCAATCCCCGCTGTCGAAAAGCCTGAGCGTGCAGAACAGCCTGGCCAATCCGCTGACGCTGGCAAACGGATTCAACGCGTCGCCCAATACCACGCCCAACACGTTCGCCATCGATCCCAATTTCCGCGCCGGTTATTCGCACAACTGGAGCCTCTCGGTGCAACAGGACCTGGCCGGGTCGATGGTCGTCACCGCGACCTATCTCGGCATCAAAGGCACGCGGGCCGCGCAGGTGTTTCTGCCGAATACCTATCCGGCGGGAGCGGCGAATCCGTGCCCGGCGTGCCCTTCGGGCTATGCCTACATGACCTCGAACGGCAATTCGACGCGCGAGGCGGGGCTGGTTCAGTTGCGGCGGCGGCTGCACAACGGCATCACGGCGAGCCTGCTATACACATTCGCGAAGGCCATTGACGACGCCGCGTTGGGCGGCCGGGGACAGGGAGGCCAGGTGATCGCCCAGAACTGGCTCAACTTGGCGGCGGAACGCGGGCTTTCGAATTTCGACCAGCGCCACCAGGCGACCGCGCAGGTGCAGTACACCACCGGGATCGGAGTTCGCGGCGGAACGCTGTTGCGCGGCTGGGAGGGGGCGGCTTTCAAAGGGTGGACGTTTATCGCCAACATCACGGCGGGCAGCGGAATGCCGTTGACCCCGGTTTATATAGCGGCGGCGGGGACGACGGGCGTGACGGGCAGCATCCGGCCGGATTACACCGGAGGTCCGGTTTATGCGGCTCCCGCGGGCCGCTTCCTGAACCAGGCGGCGTACGCGAAAGCCGCGGCGGGGCTGTGGGGCAACGCGGGAAGAAACTCGATTACCGGTCCGGATCAGTTCGCGGTGAACGCTTCGATGGGGCGATCCTTCGGGGACTTCGACCTGAGATTCGATTCCACCAACGCGCTGAACCATGTGACGTTTCCCAGTTGGAACACGACCGTGAACGGCGCGCAGTTCGGCTTGCCCAACACGGCTAATGCCATGCGCAGCGTGCAAGCCACGCTGAGATGGAGGTTCTGAAACATGGGAGAAGCCCGTAGCGCAGGCACTCATGCCTGCCGCGTCCCGACTCATCGGGACGCTCTTTCGTGCACGCCCAGCAAGCGTCCCGATGAGTCGGGACGCGGCAGACTAAGAGTCTGCGCTACGATGGCGTTGTCTCTCGGCCTGCTGGCGCAAACCCCCGTGAAGATCACCGTGAACACGCAACTGGTGGTGGAAACGGTTTCCGTCACGGACAAGAACGGCAAGCCAGTCGAGGGCCTGACCGCGAAGGACTTCGTGGTGACCGAGGACGGTGTCGTGCAGACCGTCAGTTTCTGCGAATACCAGAAAATGCAGGAGGCCGCGCCCGTTGTCCCAGTCGCGGCCCCAGCGCCGGTCGCAGAACAAGCTGCGCCGGTGACCCGGGGGCAGATCGCGCCCGAGCGTCCCGGAGATGTCCGCTATAAAGACCGGCGCCTGCTGGCACTCTACTTCGATATGAGCGCCATGCAGGTTCCGGACCAGTTGCGCGCCCAAGCCGCGGCCGTCAAGTTCATCCGGACGCAGATGCGGCCGGCGGACCTGATGGCCATCCTGTCGTTTTCCGATGGCGTCCACGTGCTGCGGGATTTCACCGACAATCGCAACGATCTGGAGAATACCATCGACAAGCTGTTTGTCGGCGAGGCGCAGGGATTCGACTTCACCGACGCCGACGACAGCAGCGCCGATACGGGCACGGCATTCGGCGAGGACGATAGCGAATTCAACCTCTTCAACACCGACCGCCAACTGGCCGCGTTGCAGACGGCGGCCCAGATGCTGGGCGCGCTCAACGAGAAGAAGGTGCTGATTTACTTCGCCAGCGGCCTGCGGCTGAGCGGCGTCGATAACCAGGCGCAGTTTCGGGCCACCACCAACGCCGCCATCCGCGCCAACGTGTCCTTTTATTCGATCGACGCGCGCGGCTTGGTGGCGCAGGCTCCGCTCGGCGATGCCACGCGAGGATCGCCGGGCGGGCTGGGGATGTATTCCGGCAGGTCGGCGATGGCGCTGGCCAACAACTTTCAGCAATCGCAGGATACGCTGTACGCGCTGGCGGCGGATACCGGCGGGAAGGCGCTGCTGGACAATAACGATCTGTCGGTGGGAATCGTGCAGGCCGAGCAATCGATTGGGAGTTACTACATTCTCGGCTATTACTCGGCCAACCAGAACCTGGACGGACGCTTCCGCCGGATCAAGATTACGTTCAGCGGTGACGCATCCGCCAAACTGAGTTATCGCCAAGGTTACTGGGCCGGCAAGGAATTCGGCAAGTTCACCGCGGTGGACAAGGAGCGGCAGCTACAAGATGCGCTGATGCTGGAAGATCCTATCACGGAATTGACCATCGCCATGGAGGTGGATTACTTCCAATTGAATTCCGCCGAGTATTATGTGCCGGTGGTGATGAAGATTCCAGGCAGTGAGCTGGCGCTGGCGCGGCGGCGCGGCGCGGAACACACGCTCATCGATTTCATCGGCGAGGTGAAGGACGATTACGACGCCACCATGGCCAACGTGCGCGACAAGGTGGATATCAAGCTGACCGGCGAAACCGCGGCCCAACTTGCCCGGCAACCGATTCAATACGACACCGGGTTCACGCTGCTTCCGGGGACTTACACCTTCAAGGTGCTGGCCCGCGACGACGAGACCGGCAGAATCGGAACCTATAAAAAGAAGTTCGTCATCCCGAATTTGAACAAAGAACTGACGCGGATTCCCATCAGTTCAGTGGTGCTCAGCGGGCAGCGCGTGGACCTGAAGGATGCCCTATTCAGCGCGAAGGACAAAGGGCCGGTGGTCAACCCGCTGATTCAGGACGGGCAGAAGTTGATTCCCAGTGTAACGCGCGTGTTCAGCAAGAGCCGCGACATGTATGTGTACCTACAGGCCTACGAGCGCGGGGCAACCGCCGTCCAGCCGCTGGTGGCCTTCGTGACCTTCTACCGCGGGCAGACCAAGGCGTTCGAGACGCCGCCACTGGCCGTGACGGAAGGGATGGACCCCAAGTCGAAAGCGCTGCCGCTTCGTTTCAGCCTGACGCTGAATAAGCTGCCGCCGGGCCGGTACGATTGCCAGGTGACGGTGGTGGATCCGAACGGGAAGAAGGCGGCCTTCTGGCAGGCGCCGGTGATGCTCGTGCCGTAGAATGAGACCATCATGATCTCGAACGGCAAGGTCGCGCTGGTGACGGGCGCCGGCAGCGGCATAGGCCGCGCGGCCAGCCTCGCCCTGCACGCAGAGGGCTATTCAGTGGTGCTGGCCGGGCGGCGGGCCGCGGAACTCGAGCGCACCGCCGCATCATCGGCCAGGATGCTCCCCGTACCCACCGACATCGGCCAACCCGGCCAGGTCCGGGAGTTGTTCGCCAGAACCAAAGAAGCTTTCGGCCGGTTGGACGTGCTCTTCAACAACGCCGGCATCGGCGCGCCCGGCATTCCCATGGAAGACCTCGCCTACGAGCAGTGGAGCGCCGTGGTGGCGGTCAACCTCACGGGAGCATTCCTCTGTGCCCAGGAGGCCATCAAGCTCATGAAGGCGCAGCAGCCGCGCGGCGGGCGCATCATCAACAACGGGTCGATCTCGGCGCACGTGCCCCGGCCCAACTCGGCGCCGTATACCGCGACCAAGCACGCCATCACGGGGCTGACCAGGTGCATTTCGCTCGACGGCCGCAAGTACGACATCGCCTGCGGCCAGATCGACATCGGCAACGCCGCCACCGAAATGACCGAGCGCATGACGGCGGGCGTGATGCAGGCCGACGGCACGAAGATGGTCGAGCCCCGCATGGACGTGCGCCACGTGGCCGAGGCCGTGGTCTACATGGCGAACCTGCCCTTGGACGCCAACGTGCAGTTCATGACCGTGATGGCCACCAAGATGCCGTTTATCGGGAGGGGGTGAAGCGATCGAAGCGGGCCAGCCCTTGAGTTCTCCCTTACTCCGCGACGGCTGGAAACTGTATGAAGAACGCTAAGAAGTTGGCTGCGGACGAGGTTCGGCCCGAATACCGGCGCTCGGATTTCGGGACGTTGGTCCGCGGGAAGTATGTCGCGCGACTACAGGCGAGCTCGAACGTTGTCATTCTCGACCCGGAGGTTGCCGAGTTGTTTCCGAACGCGGCGGCGGTGAATGCTGCGTTGCGGTCCCTGGCCGAGATTGCCAAGCGCGCCGACTCGCTCCGGAACCGATCTCAGTAGCGCGGGCCCGCTCGCCCGAAAGGCCGTCGGGCGAGAATCCGCCCCCTCTGTTAAGCGCGAGCCCTGCTACTGCCAACCTTGCGCAACTCCAGCACCAGGCGCAAGGCTTCGTTCACTGCTGTCTCGCTACGATAGGCCTTCCGGATATCCGGCTCCAGCAGAACGAGGTTTGTGCCTGCATGGAAGCGTTTCGCGTATTTGCGCCGTACCCCTGTCTTGAGCAACTGCCGAAGATCGTACTCCGGGCGCAACTCGTCGATTGTCTTACCCCTAGTTTTCCTCATAGGTGAGCGACCATCAGAGGTCGGCCTCGATTTGATAAGCCGATGGTGATATATGGGTGCTCGTCGCGAGAGTGGTCCGGGTTGGAGGCTGTAGTCCCGAGAAAATCCCCCAAGTAGCCGCCTCGGTGAAAGAGACCTTGTGCTTACGGAGATTGTCGGCCGCCTTGCCGGGGTCCCACTCGAACTCCATACGCCCAGTGTAGCCGGTCGAAAGCCGACTATGCAGTTTTCTCGGATCGGTGGCAGCCGCCAGAGTACTAGACGAGAACCAGACCCGCCCACGCGGAAGTGCATCCACGCAAGGCGTTTTACGTCAACTTGACAGTCGTCGCACCTTTTCAAACACCCGGTTTCCGGTAACCCCATTGTCGTTCCTTCAATGGAAAGGTTCAGAGGGGAACTCGTTGAACCACGGTCGCGGGATCGGTAAACGCTGCGCCACTAATCGCGGGTCACGGTTCGCGCCCCAGTCATCCCAAGCCGCACTTGCTCCACAGCGATATTTTCGAGGCTGGCCGTTTGCCAAGTCAATTCTCGGACGGCCGTTCCACGTGATCGATCACCAACGTCTCCACCCGACCCTTCGCCGGCTCCAGCCGCAACCCCAACGCCTCCGGCATCGCCGTGAAGATCGATTCATCTTCTAGTGGTGGGGATGGCGCATTCAGCGGCTGCGACGTCACGGGAGGGGGTGGGGGCGGCGGCGGTGGCTGCAGGGCCGACGATGGCAGCGCAAGGTCGTAATACCCGGTCAAGCCCGTCTTGTCTACGACTGGTCTGTCGGCAAGGCTCGATAGTATAGTGTTCGCAAAGGTCGTCACGGAGATCGCATAGAATTGTGTCGTCTTAGGGCCGTCCACAGCCATCGTGCCAGTCCCCCGCATCATCCCTCCCGTGGGGTGCTTCTGCCTCAGTTCAGTCGTATCCACAGTCTCCGCCCGTTTGAACTTCGGCCCGCCCTTCGCTATCACCAAGTCATAGACCGGCGCCTCTTTGCTCCCATAGTGCACGACTACTTTGCACCGTTCGGCCAACATCGCCTGCAGCATCGCACGGAGCAGTGTCTGCCTCATCGCCGGCTTCTGCCAGTCGGCAAGGTCTGCCTGGTCAACCTTCGCCACCACGTCATAGAGTTCGGAAGTCAACCAGCCCGGATCTCCTACAACCTGGTTTCCACGTAGCACCCCAGGCTGGTTCGGAAGCGCATACGCCAACTGAAAAATGGCGAACATGGGCAGACCGATCGAACGAAACCCGTTCGGCGTCGGCCCAGTCTGTACCGGCCCACTCTCTGCCGTGTGTCGCCTGATCGAAATCACCTCAAACTTCGGATGTTTTTCGACGGCGCTGGCGCCTCCGGCGGAAGCAGGCACCGCGGAGCTCTGAGCCAAGCCGGCCTGAGCCATTCCAGCCACCCCCACGTACAAAAGAGTAGCCGCAGTCGTCAACCGCAAAACTCCGCGAAAGTAAGGTATCACCTTGGGTCGTACTCGCACTGGACAGTCCGTCATGATGCGGCCTCCTCCTATTAGCAAGTACTCGAAAACGCTCTACTCGTTCATGGTATGACACCGGCGTCGTAGGCGGCAACCGCTCCCGTGACTCGCGGCGAAGCGGCGCTCTTTCCTATGATCATTGAAAATGGGGTCCACAAGAGTGTGTAGTCGCCATCTCCGGGCTTGTGCCGCTTGCACATTGCGGGGCAACTTGGCAGGCTGCGGCCGATTGGCAATCGGCCGGCGGCGGTTACAAACCGCCGCGCAGGATGCAATCCTGCCCCACATCACCCAGGAACACCATGATCCTGCCGTGGATCTGGTCGCGGATTCGGCGGAATGCGGGCGCGCCTTCTGCCACAGACGGGTCTTCGAAGGGCCAGTGAAGCCGCTGGGTGGCGCCGGGAAATACCGGGCAGGTTTCTTGAGCATTGCTGCAGACCGTAATCACGTAATCGAGATCCTGGCCTACAAACTCATCCACCGATTTCGACCGGTGCTTCGAAATGTCGATCCCGATTTCCGCCATCGCTGCGATGGCCTCGGGGCGAACGCTCGTCGGCCTGGTGCCGGCCGAGAATACCTCGAACCGGTCTCCGGCTTCATGGCGCAGCAAGCCTTCCGCCATCTGGCTGCGGGCGGAATTTCCGGTGCAGAGGATCAGCACTTTTCGTTTTGACATGGTAGGAACCAATGACGGGTACGGTTGCACGCGGCACAGACGGAAAGCATGACCGGAACTTCCACCAAGACCCCCACAACCGTCGCCAGGGCGGCCCCGGATTGCGGCCCGAACAGCGCGATGGCCGTCGCCACGGCCAGTTCGAAGAAGTTGCTGGCGCCGATCAGCGCGCCGGGAGCCGCCACGCTGTGCTCCACCTTCAGGAGCTTCATCAGCCCATAAACCAGCGAAGCGTTGAAGTACACCTGTAGCGTGATGGGAACCGCAATCAGGAGAACGTGGAAGAATCGGTTGGTGATGTTGTCCGCCTGGAAGGCAAAGATGAAAACCAGCGTGGCGAGTAATGCGGTGATGGTGACCGGGGCAAAGCGGGGCAACAGCGTCCGCTCAAACCAGTCCTTGCCGCGCCGCCCGATCCACCACCGCCGCAGGAGGGTGCCGGCGGCGAGGGGGATGACGATGAATACGACTACCGAATAGAGCAGCACCCGGAATGGCACGGTGAGGGATGAGGCCCCGGCCACCAGGAACTGAACCAGCGGCACGAAGGCCACCAGCATGATCAGATCGTTCACGGAAACCTGCACCAGCGTGTAAGCGGCGTCGCCGTTCGTCAGGTGGCTCCAGACGAACACCATGGCGGTGCAGGGAGCGGCGGCCAGGATGATGCACCCGGCGATGTACTGGTCGGCTTCGGCGCGTCCGATGAAGGCGGCGAACACCACCCGGAAGAACAGCCACGCCAGAAACGCCATGGAGAACGGTTTCACCAGCCAGTTCACAATCAGAGTGATCACCAGCCCCGCCGGCTTCCTTCCCACGTTGCGGATGGCGGTGAAATCCACCTTCATCATCATGGGCGTGATCATGAGCCAGATCAGGACCGCGATGGGCGCGTTGATCTGGCTGCCCTGGCCGAATTCCAGGCCGCGAAGGGCCTGGACCACGGCGGGCACAAGCTTCCCGAGGGCCACCCCCGCCACCATGCACCCCGCGACCCAGAGGGTCAGGTACCGCTCGAAAAGCCCGAGGCGCTGCGCCATGCTCGCACCCTCAGGCGGGCTTCACGGCGCGGATGAACGCGCTCATGAACTTGCCATCCACTTCCGAGGCGATGGCATCCACATCGATTCCTTGGCCCGAAAGGAACTCGCGGGCATCGTCGATGCGGTAGACGCGCGTGGGCTCCACTTCGATCCGCTCGAAACCGGCCGCCGCCAGCTTCGCGCGGTATTCGTTCTCCTCCAACGCACCGGCCACGCATCCCACCCACAGAAGCACGTTCTTGCGGATCTCGGGCGGCATTTCGCCTTTTGTGACCACATCGGAAACAGCCATCCGGCCGCCCGGTTTCAGCACCCGGAAAGCCTCGGCCAGCACCCGGTCTTTGTCGGCGGAAAGGTTAATGACGCAGTTCGAGATGATGACATCCACGGTGTTGTCCGGGAGCGGGATGCTCTCGATCTGCCCCTTCAGGAACTCGACGTTTGCCACGCCGGCTTTGCGCTTGTTCTCTTCCGCCAGGGCGAGCATCTCGTCGGTCATGTCCAGGCCATACGCCTTGCCCGTAGGGCCAACGCGCCGCGCGGAGAGCAGCACGTCGATGCCGCCGCCCGAACCGAGGTCGAGCACGATTTCTCCCGGATTCAGCCTGGCGAGCGAGGTGGGATTGCCGCATCCGAGGCTCGCCAGCACGGCGGTGTCGGGCAGTTCGCAGGTCTGGTCCGCGCCGTAGAGGTCGCTCGAGATCGGATCGCCGCAACAGCAGCTTCCGCCGCCCGCAGTCACTCGCAGGGCGGCTTGTCCGTACTT